>Ga0070679_100001154_pt1 | contig 23129 bp, 9 predicted proteins | sample KBSC63BmetaG_FD_65652 | JGI IMG/M metagenome (GOLD analysis project Ga0070679, IMG submission 65652) | Corn rhizosphere microbial communities from Kellogg Biological Station, Michigan, USA - KBS C6-3B metaG | ecosystem: Host-associated > Plants > Roots > Rhizosphere | place: USA: Michigan... | reverse complement strand
ACAGCGTATATTCTCGATGAGGATCTAGCTCTCCTTCCCATTGGTGCTACAGGTGAACTGTATATAGGCGGCGCAGGTGTTGGTCGAGGCTATCATCAACAGTCTGCACTTACTGCTGAAAGATTTATTCCTCACCCCTTCACACGCGCTGAAGGGGCCCGACTCTACAAGACAGGAGATCTGGCACGTTACCGCACCGATGGCGTCATTGAGTTTGTGGGTCGCAATGACTCACAGATCAAATTACGGGGCTTCCGCATTGAACTTGGAGAGATTGAAAGTGTTGTGCTGCAACACCCTGCGATCACAGATGGTGCCGTGGTCATGCAAGAGCATCAACCAGGAGATATGCGCCTAGTTGGGTATGTAGTTAGCGATCAAGATCAGGCACAGGTTCTCACAACTCTCTATCAATTCTTAGTATCCAGGCTGCCCGAATATATGATTCCGGGTTCCTTTGGCTTCCTGAACGCTCTTCCTCTGATGCCGAACGGCAAGGTCGATCGCCGCGCGCTCGCACACCGCACCGATCTCCAAACGACGTCTGGGGTACCATACGAAGCGCCACGTACCGTTCTTGAAGACATTTTAACAGGTATCTGGCAAGATCTTCTTGTCCTGGACCATATCGGCATTCATGACAACTTTTTTAGAATAGGGGGACATTCGCTACTGGTTACACGAGTAGTTGCTCGCATACAACATGAAATGGGGATTGAACTCTCATTGCGCAGTCTCTTCGATGCCCCTACCATCGCCGAATTAGCGGAAATAGTAATCTCCCAAATAGCTCAACGAGTTAACCAGGAAATGCTCCAACAACTTCTGATGGCACCAAATTAAATAAGCAGGCGAGCTAGAGACAAAGGGATTTATACTATGAGTAAAAACTTCAATGCGGACGACCACACACGCTCTCAGCAACAGCAACGCATTCATCAGCTCCTCCTTGAGAAACAAAGGCAAAGCAAACACCAGCTGATTCCTCGCAAAGAGACGAGTAACCCGGCACCTTTGTCCTTTTCACAGGAGCGGCTGTGGTTTTCGGATCAACTGATTCAGGAAAGAGCCGCTTATAATATTCCTATCGCACTTCACCTGCATGGGCCGCTTCATCTCCCAGAACTCGAACGGAGCTTGAAAGAAGTTCTGAGACGACACGAAATATTGCGTACCATTTTTAAGAACCAGGCAGACGCGCCAGTCCAGATTGTCCTCTCTCTGGAGGAAATCGAAACTACTCAACTCTGGCAAAGCATTCGGCTTGATCCCATTGATCTGAGCGAGTTACCCGAAGTACAACGGGAGCATACCTGCCAACAACTTATTACCAGCGAAGCACGTCGCCTGTTTCAACTGGACAGGGACCTCTTGATACGCACAATGCTTCTGCAACTCGCGCCTCAGGAGCATCTATTGGTGATCACTATGCACCATATTGTTTCAGATGGATGGTCATTAGGCATACTTGGCCAGGAGCTCGGCGTGCTTTACAGCGCTTATATCACCGGCACTTCCTCTGGTTTAGCTGAGATACCGATACAATATTCAGATTACGCGCTCTGGCAAAAGCAAGAGGGACAGAAGGAGGCCAGACGAAAACAGCTTTCCTACTGGCAAGATTATCTAACAGACGCGCCCCTCCTTCTGGAGTTGCCAACTCACTACCCTCGCCCAACCAACCAGACATACCGGGGGGCAACATATGAGTTTCTCTTGCCATCCGACCTGGTAGAAGCTTTGAAAGATTTGGGCTACCAGGAGAATGCGACGCTTTTTATGACCCTGTTTACTGCATTCCAGACCTTGCTATATCGTTATACCGGGCTGGAAGATATGTTGATCGGTACCCCGGTTGCGAACAGACAACATATCGAGATAGAAAATTTGATTGGCTGCTTTGTCAATACGTTGATCCTACGTGCAAATTTATCAGGTAAGCCCTCATTTCGCGAAGCATTGGCCAGGACTCGTCAGGCTGCCCTGGGGGCCTTTGCTCACCAGGATATTCCGTTTGAGAAGCTTGTCGAGGCCTTCCATCCCGAACGCAATTTAAGCTATCATCCGCTCTTTCAGGTCATGTTTGTCCTACAAAATACTCCCTGGAATGTGGATTCATTTATTGATCTACAGGTCCAGATTTCGAAATTACCAACCCAGACGGCACTCTTCGATCTAACGCTTGAGCTACGGGAGACGGAAGCAGGACTGGCAGGGATCTTCGAGTACAATACAGATCTTTTTGATGAGGCAACTGTGGCTCGCATGGCTGGCCACTATCGCACACTCCTGCAAGGAATCCTGCTCGACCCCTCTCAACAACTTGCAGAACTGCCACTCATCACAGAGGCAGAGGTTCTTCAATATGCTCATTGGAACGCAACCACCGTTTCCTATCCTGATCTCCATTGTGTTCATGAGCTTTTCGAAGAGCAGGTAGCGTGCAGGCCAGAGGCCATTGCAGTTATTCATGGCGAAGAGCGTTGGACCTACGACACACTGAACCAACGCTCGAACCAAATAGCCAGGTACTTGCGAAAGCAAGGAGTGAGGCCTGATACTTGTGTTGGTATCTGCATAGAACGTAGTCCTGAGATGATTGCCGCTCTGCTTGGCATACTCAAGGCAGGGGGAGCATATGTGCCATTAGACGCTACTTATCCCTGGGAACGCCTGGCCTTCATCATCTCCGAAACGCAACTTTCAGTTTTGCTTACGCAACAGAAATTTGCCGCAAAGTTACCCACGGCATCATGTAGTACCGTTCTCATCGATACCGACTGGCCTTTCATTAAGGCTGAAGACACCTCTGATCTCGCTTCTCTCTCTGAGAGCAGGAATCTAGCCTATATTCTCTATACTTCTGGCTCTACTGGGCGGCCAAAGGGGGTAGAAATTACTCACCAGAGTATCGCTCGCCTGCTGTTTCATGCCAATTATGTCCACCTGGACGCTTCTCAGGTTTTACTCCAAATGGCTCCTATCTCTTTCGATGCTGCTACCTTTGAAATTTGGGGTGCCTTATTACATGGGGGCTGTTGTGTGCTCTATCCAGGGTATATCCCAACAGCTAATCAACTTGCCGAAATAGTACGTGCCCATCGTGTAACCACTCTCTGGCTTACCTCTTCCCTCTTTAACTCAATGATAGATGATGCTCCAGAAATTTTTACTGGTGTGCGTCAACTGCTCATCGGCGGTGAATCACTTTCGCCATCTCACGTGAGAAAAGCATTGGCTACACTACCCGATACACACATTATTAACGGATATGGTCCAACAGAAAGTACAACTTTTGCTTGCTGCTACGCGATTGACCATCTTCTTCCTGAAGATGTGAGATCTATCCCAATTGGACATCCAATAAGTAACACGCAGGTCTATGTTTTGGACAAAAACCTGCAGCCTGTCCCTATTGGCATCCCCGGCGAACTCTATATTGGTGGACCTGGGCTGGCTCGCGGATATTTACGACGGCCCGATATCACAGCAGAAAGATTCCTTCCTCACCCTTTCAGTAAAAAGATCGGTGCTCGCCTCTATAAAACTGGCGATCTTGTTCGTTATCGTGCAGATAGTACCATCGAATTTCTGGGACGACTCGATGCGCAGGTTAAAATACGTGGCTTTAGAATAGAGTTAGGGGAAATAGATGCTGTTGTTGCGCAACATCCAAATACAAAGGAATGTGCGACAATCCTTTATAAAGATGCTTCTGGAGAGAAACGTCTGGTAACTTATCTGGTAGCACACGAGCAAACTGAAGATATTGTGCAGAATATAAATAGATACTTAAAGGAGCTTTTGCCTGAGTATATGCTTCCTTCGGCGGTGCTCTGCATTCCAACACTCCCCTTAACTCCTAACGGAAAATTTGATTGGCGCTCGCTTCCTCCACCAGATAGGCAGAGCATGGCAGTCCGCGAAACATCTGTCTCACCGAGAAACGCTTTAGAAACATCGCTGGCAAAAATCTGGTCAGAAGTCATGGATATTGAATCAATTGGCATTCATGACAATTTCTTTGATCTGGGGGGACACTCTTTAATGGCAACCAGAGTCATTACTCGCATGAGTAGAATCTTCCATATACCCTTCTCTATTCAGATTTTGTTTGAAGCACCAACAATAGCGAAATTATCGCTCGTGGTATTGGAGCAAATTATCGCTCAAATGGACGAAGAGGAGTTAGAGGATATCCTGGCCTCAGATCTTTAAATTGTAGTTGTCCCACCTGTAGGGTAGGCACCCGGCGAGGTCCATTGCTGGCCTTTTCCGAATGCCCCCTCGAAACCCGGCGTGCGCCTTTCAGCACACCGGGCTTTCCAACATCATTGGAGTGGTTCCGCGATCTCCTTTAAAAGAGCCTCTTCAATTACTGATGCTAGCTCGGCAATAGTCGGATGCTCCAGAAAGAGCGACAGAGAAGACTGGAGCTGGAGCATATGTGATAAGCGAGTCAAAGCCTGCGTTGCGGTTAAAGAATTACCTCCTATGCGAAAAAAATTGGCATGGGTACTAATCTGACTCAATCCTAGAACACTCATCCAGATCTCAGCCAGGAGACTTTCTAGCTCATTCTCTGGTGCCACATATACTTCCTCGACATGAGCAAGCGTCTTTCTCTGATTAACGAATTTGCCTGTGTTCCATTGCTCTGGCGTTTCAGTAGCATTCCGTAAAGTGGCACTCGTTGTTCTCTCCCAACCAGACAAGCAAGTTTCCAGCCTCCGCATAAGTTCTATTTCCGCCAAATGCACCTCTTCAGCATGTTGAATTAATAGTTGTCTAGGAGCGCGCTGGCGCTGGATGCAAGAAGCATTATAGAACATCACGCGCGGGATAGCCGTCCACAGTGGAATCAATGTCGCCTCACACCAAACAGCGAGATCCTCCAGTGCAGGCCGATTAATCAAATCAGCAGCAGACCGTAAAGCATGGGCAAAGAGCGATCTCTGGCGACCGGCTACCCAGAAGTCGTCCCTCATTTCATAAAGCCTGGGATTGGCCAGGTGTTCCCGAAAAAATGCTGGTAAAGCGGCGACAGTGTCGAACCCTGTTAGCCACCCCTGCCGTACGAGATCTTCGCGTTGCCTGGCTCCAGTCATGTGTTCATAGGAGTCAATCAGCTCTTGCTTTATAGATGCTGCAGTAATAGGGCTTGCTTCTACATGCGCAACTGTCTCAAACCACTGATAGCCATGATATGCCTCAAGAGGAAGCTCCTCTTTGCTTCCCAGGCTGTGGAGATCGCGCGCCAAATAGAGAGACGACGGATGCTCATGTACCTTCGTGAGATCAACCAGATCTGATGATGAAAGCCAGCTATCGAAAGGCTTCTGGATATCATGAGCATCGATAAACTCAAATGTATCTCGCACATGGACCATGTGCCTCTCGTCATCAATCTCATCAACAACAAACCAGTGAGGGGCGTGTTTTCTGCCGTAATGGATCTGCCAGGGTAGATTGTAAGCATCGCCCACCGCCAAAAGGTGCTTCTTTTGATGCAATTCCTGGAGCAGGTGCTGCTCTGCGAGATCTCGCATATCGCTCCAGCGACGGGTCAAGTGCAATGTGAACAATGGTGAACCTTCGCCTAACGGGCGATGATGATGAATAAACGTTGCAGCGAGCCCATCCTGTTGTTCTTCACATTTCATAGCCAGGTATAATTGCAATCCGCACGCGAGCGTATAGTCCAATCCATACGAGGAGAGGTACGTCGCAATGGCTGATGTGAAACAATTCAGCATATCACCTCTTACAGAGGCCCTTGTCGTAGCTTGGCTCATAACTCCAAAGAGCTCCTGTTCTTTATTAAGGCATAAATGACTGAATGGACTGCAACATATGGTCATACTCGCGGGGATCATCTGGTAAATCCAGAAGGATATCAGTAATCCCGGCTTCTGCATAACGCCGGAGCGCTGCGCGTACCTCCGCATAAGATCCAACGAGTTTGGGAGCATCTATACCAATTTTCGCGCTTCCATACCAGAGCAGGCCATCAAATATTGTTTGTTGCTCCGCCAGAGCAAGATTGGCACGATGTTGATAAGAACTTGTCTGCGCTATAAACATGCGGTTGGTCACTTTTGTGCGACGATCCTGATGAGCGAGTGTAGATGTAGCTTCCCAGGCCGCTTGAGTGGTTTTTCTGGTGATTACCCCCACGATCATCGCGTGCCTCAGATTACATCGATCACCATTCAGGCGCTGTATCTCTTCCTGTATATGGGCGAGAGGCTTGGCCATCAAAAGAGAGGAATCGGCACAGGCTTGTACAGTCTGACACGAGGCTTCAGAAGATCCGGGGATATATATGCAAGGTTGATAGGCTGGAGAGAGGGCTGGCTGTACCACCAGATCCTCTAGATGGTAGTAGCGACCTTGCAGAGTGGTCGTTCCCTTACTCAACGAACGAATAGCGCTGACATATTCGCGCAGCCGCTCATGGCGCTCCTCGCCCTCAAGCGTATCACCAATTTTTCGCATATCGAGCGGTGAGGCTCCCGCAACAACATTCAGATCAACTCCCCGGCGATAGATATAAGCAAGAGTTGCCATCGCGCGTGCAAGCGCAAAAGGATGCATGTATGCGGGCTGTACGGCTACCATTGGACGTATTTGCCTGGTCGTTGAAAGCACTAACTGAGCAGTCAAGAGCGGATCGAGAGAGGTATGGAAATTGTAAATTACCATGCCATACAATCCATGTTCATCAGCCCAGCGGGCATGTTCCTGTACGTTTTGCATATAGACATCAGATGCCTGTGCCACTCCCATACCGAATGAATCGGTATGAAATGGGCAGACAGTAAAAAAACGCAGCTTCTCCATATATTCCTCTACCTCATGTGGTTTCTTAAATACGATCGAACAACGCTAATTTCCCATTAGCCAGGAGAAGACGGTCATTGGAGTACATCAAGCTGGCGGCACGTAGATCACGCATCGTTCGTTCCAGAGGCAGGCTATCATTTTTTAGGTATCCATAGCGTAGCCCAGCCAATTGAATCAGGTGATTGATAGTCTCAAAAAGCTGTTCGGATGCCAGAACTTTGAGGTTGTTCACCTGGATATTGTACGCGTGTGATTTATAATGTAAAAATAGTTCTCCCGTTGCGCGGATCGCCTCATAATCACGTATAACTTTTTCGAGATATGCGCTTACGGTATCAACCTCTAAACGGATGCGCGCCCACTTCTCCAGAAAAAGATCCGATTGTATCGGATACCCCTTGCGCGTTTTAGGATCGCGTAAGATATTTTGCATACCACGCAAAGCCGCCCTGGTGGCTCCAAGCCAGCATGAGGCCCACGCAATATGGCCGATGGGAACCATAGTCGTAAGAGCAATCTGTGCAAAGCCCCCTTCCGCTTGCAGAATCTGCTCACACGGGACTTTTCCATTCAGCGTCATACCAACACTCTGGGTGCCGCGCATACCTAATGCTTCCCAGGCTGACCGTACTGTAATCTCTAATTGTTCACGCTCCGCATAAATTAAAGTAACTTCAGAAGGGGTGCTTTCCGCATCGCGGCGCATGGTGATGAGATAGCCATCTCCATGCGCTCCACCTGTACAGGTGGGAGCCTCGCGAGAAATGATCGCTCCCTCATCATCGTAGCTGAGTGGGGCAAAGGCAGTCAATAAATGACCACCTTTTCCCAACTCTGACGTCACTGATGCCACAAATATCTCTCCAGCAGCAATGCGTGGCAGAAGACGAGCTTTGAGTTCATCTGTGGCATAGTCCACGACGCAGGCTACCTGTTGCATGTGCATTGCCCAGATCATCCCGGTTGAGAGGCAAGCTCCAGCAATGATCTGCGCCACCTCGGCCATAGTCTCTATAGAAGCACCATAGCCCCCATATTCTTCGGGAATCAGCAGTCCCATTAAACCCGCCTTACGCAGCAGGGCAAGACTTTCTTCTGGAAATTCGCTCTGTTTATCTACGATTTTCGCTCGGTCTGCAATGGCCGGAGCGAGTTCTAAGGCCGCAGCTACCGCGTGATTGTCAGCAGCTTGCGTATGTACACTCTCTTTAATCATTTCTTTGCCTTCTATCCATTCTGCTGGTTAATTTTCTTGCCGTAAGTGTTCAATAGTTTCCCAAAGAGCCTGTGCAGTAGAAAATGTTTCTTCGGTTAAATATTTATCAGGCATAATGATGCCGTAAGTATCTTCAATATCCAGAAGCAGATCGACTGCTTCCATAGAATCCAACCCATAATCTTTCAAGGGATGATTTCCGTCGAGGGGTTTGTCTGACGGCAGATACTTTAGACGTTGCCGCAGTAAATTCTCAAAGTTTTCGTTAAGCATAGATATGCCCTCCTTGCGTTTTAATTGCATACGTGAAACGTGACGAACAGTTGTGTTATCGAGAATAACCTCGACAGGAATTTCGCGGCTTAAAAAGGCCAGCAGACTTGCTGTAAGGCCATAAGCCCCTACATTGGGGATGCGCAGCACATCCCCAGGCTTCACCTGGGGAATGTCAATAGAACGGGCCAGATAATCAAGAGGTGTACAGAGAGGCCCAACAATATGGGTGTTCCGCAACATCTCCTCTTCAAAGCTTTGTTCTTGTTTGGCAAATGCAAGCCCAATACGTGGAACACGATTCAGGCCAGACATTCCTCCAAGATGGTGGATACCCGTGTCAAGAATGACAAAGGGCTGGTTTTTACTGTGTTTTACATCCTCAACACGGCAAAGCAGGGAGCCACTGGCTGCTGTGAGATAACGGCCAGCCTCGAAAGCGATATGAGGCTTCCCATGTCGCCAATCTGGAAAATAAGTGTCCAAAGCAGCTTGTAAAGATGTGTTCAACGCACGAAAATCTGGAATTTCACCTGGCCTGGCAAACGCGTGCCCAAATCCTCCCCCCAGGTCGAGGAGATCTAATTCAAGGTGTTGAATACGGCTCAAATCCGCCGCCTGCTTGATTGCAGCCAGAAAGGTCTGGAAGAGTTGCTCTGTACTGGTAATATTGGTACCAATGTAGATATGATAACCAACAATTTTCCCATACTGGCACGACTGATATGCAGCGAGATTGTGAGCAATGACGCTGGCATCAATGCCAAATTGAGATGGCGTTCCTGTCATGGTTAATCCAGAACCAGTTACCGGTCGGTCGGGGTTAATACGCAAGACAAGATTGGCTGGGATACGTAGCAGTGTAGCTGCATTTATAACTTTATTAATGTCATACAAAGAATCAACCGAAAAATATATGACCCCCTGCTTCATGGCAGAGAGAATCTCTTGTTGTGTCTTCCCTGGACCAGTGTAAAGGGTATCCTCAGGGCGACATTCGCAACAATCGCACACCGTTTGAAGTTCGCCCGGTGAGCATATCTCGCACCCGCAACCTTGTTTGATCAGTTCTGAGACGATGAGAGGATGTGGATTCGCCTTCAGCGAATAGTAAATGGAGCTGGGCTCAGGGAGCGCTGCCCTCAACATGTTGTAAGCACTCCGCACGACGGCCAGATCATACACATAGGCAGGGCTACCGTATGTTGTAAGAAGCTCAGCATCTTTCATGCCTTTACCTCCATAAGAAAATATTCTTTGAGCTGCCCCTTGTCAATCTTTCCGTTCGCGGTGAGCGGAATTTGTGCGACCTGTACGACTCGATCTGGAACTTTCTGGCTCTCCAGGCGCAGATGCAATTGTCGTAGCACCTCATCTGGTTCTATCACTCCCTGTATGAAAAGCACAGCCCCCTTGTCATCGACATATGGAATCAGCGCGGCCTGGTTGACACCTTCAATATCCAATGTAGAGGTTTCTATTTCCAGAGCACTCACACGGTACCCTTTTTGTTTATATATATCATCCTGACGTCCATGAAAGTAAAGAAATCCATCTTCATCAAGAGAACAAAAGTCACCGGTGAAGAGAGCAGTTTGCAGGGCTGGCCCCAGACGACGATAGCGCTGCTCCGTAATCTCCGGGGCATTCCAATACCCAGCCATCACATGCGGGCCACGCACCACAAGCTCGCCAATGTTTCCTGGTGCGAGTATCTGCTCCTTACTATCAACAATCAGGCATTCAGTATCAGGCAATGGTCGGCCCACCGAGTGAGATTTGCGAGCGAAATCTGCCGGGTCCAGGATAGCGATACGCTTACATTCTGTCTGGCCGAACATCACATAGATACGGGCGTGCGGCCATATTCCTTGTAGTTCCTGGATATACGTTAAAGGCAGGTGCATTCCCGTATTCGTAATATATCGAAGCGCGGGCAGACGCGCTCCAGGTCTGCGGCAGAGCCGGAACAACGACTCTGCCAGGCTAGCGACGAGAGGAAAACCTGTTATCTGCCATTCATATAATCGTTGGAGTAAACGTGGTCCAGCATCAAGCTCTCTACCAAGTGCCAGCGTTGCCCCAACCTGGAACGTTAAGAAGACCTGATAGAGTCCGTAGTCAAATGCAAGCGGCAAAAACAAACCGACGACATCAGACGTTTGCATCTTGAGGCAAGCTTGAATCGCTGCTGTGGCAAAGCGAATGTTTCGATGGGTTGACATGACAGCTTTTGGTCTGCCCGTAGAGCCAGAGGTATAAATCAAAGAAGCAAGATCCTGAGTTATATGTACAGGATCTTCCTCATAAGGCACAGACTGCATGGCTCTATCCCAGTCGTCTTCCACGGTCAACAGATGTATCTGAGAGGATATTTCCTGCACTTCAGCCAGACGCGCGTGCGAGGTCAAAAGTACGCGCGGCGTGGCGTCAGCGAGGATATATGCCAATTGGTATGCTTTTGTGTCCCAATTCAGGACAACATACAGCGCGCCCAGGCGCGAAGCCGCCATTATAGCCGCAACAACTGGCACACTATTTGGCAGCAGAATGGCTACACGATCCCCACGCTCGACCCCCAGATTATGCAGATAACGCGCGAAACAGCGCGTCTGGTCCTGCAATTCGCGGTATGTGACTGTTTGCTGATCGGCCAGAAGCGCGACGCGGCCTGGATCTTTTTCCGTGGCGGCATCAAGCAAACTATGTACAAATCCTTCCATGTCCATCCTTATTTACTGTTCGCTTGATTCTGACTTCGCACAAATAGCTCCGCAACAGATTGAGGCGTTTCAAAAGCTTCTGGTAATAAGAGCGCCGGTTCAATTTCGATCTCCAGAAGCGTTTCCAGGGATTCCAAAAGATTGGCGATAAAAAGGGAGTCAAACCCTTGCAATCTTGGTAAACTGGTTGCTTCCGTTAACGGTACTTCTGTTGATGGGAGTAGCCGTGAAATGATGTCACATACAGAGGGTATGAGTTCAGTTGCTGTGTACAATTTTTGAGACCTCCTCTTTATTCTCTAAAAGTAGAGATTTTAGCTCATCCTGAAGCTCACGCCGCGCAAGCTTTCCTGTACTCGTTTTAGGCAACTCCTGGCGTAAGAACAGACGCTGCGGACACATATATGAAGGCAAACGTTCCCTTAATTCCTGGAGAAGAAATGCTTCACTTGCATTTTTTCTTGCTCTTACGGCTACAAATCCATAAAGAAGGTGGGTATAAATCGTATGTGGTAGAGCAAAAACAGCCCCTTCATCCACCCCAGTAAGTTTGAGAAGCGCAGCCTCGACATCACCGATCTCGACCCGAAAACCACGTGTCTTGATCAGACTGTCACGCCTTCCAAGGAAGTGCAGAAGCCCATCGGAGTCACGGCGCGCAAAGTCTCCAGTGCGATAACAGATCTGTTCACTCCCGCCGACCAGAAGCATGCAACGCGTAGCCTCTGTTTGTTCCGGCTGATTGAGATAACCAGGAGTAACTCCTGGCCCACTAATAACAATCTCGCCCTCCCCTTCCTCTACGATTTGCAGATGCTCTCCTACAAGGAGGAGATTTGTTGTAGAGGTAGGATGGCCAAGCGGAATACGAGGTAAATCGAGATACTCCGGTTGAATTTCCAGATATGTCACGACATTGGTTTCAACTGGCCCATAGAGATTGAAAACGCGTGCTTTCAGCATCTTACTCAGCAGTGTACGTAAGGCAACCGGATGGAATTCCTCACCCGCGTAAAGTAGGTAGCGTAATGCTGGCAGATTCTGGTGGCGCAAGCTACTCCGTTTTAACAAAGCTGTCAGGGCTGAAGGAACAGCGTAGAGTACGGTTATACTCTGCGTGAAGAGAAAGCGATACATCGCTTCCGGGAAGAGGGCAGTCTGCTCGTCAACCAGATAGAGTGTGGCCCCTTTGGCCAGCCCAACATAGATATCGAAAACAGGCAGATCAAAATGGAGTGGAGCGTGAACGGCCACGCGGTCCTGTATACTCAAATCAAACTGCTCGTAAGCCCAATCGACAAATGCACGCGCATTACCGTGCGTAATCTGCACACCTTTAGGTATGCCTGTGGAACCAGAGGTGTAGAGGAGATAAGCAAGCGTATTTGCCATAATTGTTGGGTATGGATCTCCTTCAGTTCCGGGGGTATCTGTTGCCAACAATTCCTCGAACGACAGTTGCGTGACTGCTGCCAGCGGGATTTTTTGCGGGCTGATAACCAGGGCCAATGAGGAGATGGCCGATGGTTGTGCACACCAATTCGGACATGTGAATTTGTCCAACACAAGGATCTTCGCCTGACAATCTTCCAGCATCAGATCGCGTCTCTCCACCGGGCACCTGGGATCAATAGGAATATAGGTCATACCCGCCCGCAAACACGCGAGCATGAGCGCTACAGTTTGCGGGGATTTTGTCATATGCAATGCGACGCGCGTTCCTGGCTCAAACAGACGCAAAAAAGAGCGCGCCAGCGTTTCAGCCTTAGTTGCCAGATCTCTGTAGGTCCATTGTTCCTGATGGAGTAGGATAGCAGTTCGCTCTGGCTGTTGCCAGGCGCGCTCAAAAACACGTTCATGTATCCACATAGAGGCTTCACTCCTACACATTGTTTTCCAGATGATGCAACAGTCTTTCTGCCAGATGTGCTTCCTGCGGCGCAATAGTTTGCTCAATCAGTTGGAAGCATCCTTCGGGAAGAGATCGTCCTCGTTTGAGGCGTTGCATCAAGAGATAGGCCTGCTCACAGACGCGTTTCCAGGCCAACGCTACCTGTTGCTCATAACAATCAGCGTAGAAGTCTGGCAGTAGCATTGGGGCGCGAGATGCGAGGTCACGTAGCCAGAGAGCGTGCAATGAGCGGGCGCGTGTAATGAGCCAGAGCGCAACTTCGAGTTTCTTCGCAGCTTCCATATCAGGCATGAGCGCGTGATAATAGTAAGCAAAATGCTGCAATTGCTCCTGCTGACACGAGGCTATCATATGTCGGGCATTAACAAGGAGCATATCCTTGAGATTCAACACTGGCGCTTCGCCTTCGCCTCTGTGTTCCAGCCAGAGGCAGGCCTTTGCGTGCTCACTCTCCAGATCGAGGATCACTGGCAGCGCTGTTAACGGAAGCTCGCAAGCAATTGGACGCGCTTTTCCCCACACGGTGGTATTCTCGTAAGCATCAACAATATGGACGAAGCGCCTATCATCACTCATACCATCAATAATAAAGGAATGTTCGTGATGATCCTGCCCAAAGTAAGGCAGCCAGGGCATGAAAAAAGCATCTCCAAAGACGAGTGTTGGTTGACCTTTTTGTATATATGCGCTCAAGACCTCACCACTCCTGGCAATATCAAGGTCTTTCTGATATACCCTGTAACCTGTTTGTTCCTCAATTCTTCTTTGGAAAGAATCTCTGCACAGTACAGGCATGCTTTGCGCTTCATCAAATGAGAAATGCCACTGGCATGCAAAAGGCGTGCGAACATCTTGCTGACCAAGATGCAAGAGTAAAAGTGCAAGATTATCCTCCACACAATCCATGTATGCAGAGTCAATACGCGGGAAAAGACCAGCGCTCTCAATCAGGTTATTCATTCTTCTTCTCCTCTGTGGGTTCCAGAATCCCTTCTCTCTGGTCAGGCTGTAAGAACCTGAGCCAGCTCTGCAATTGTCTGATGCATCACAACCTGCGCATAGGTAAGCGCTATACCGTCCTGTTTTGCCCGTGTTACCATTTTAATGATTTGCAGAGAATCGCCTCCCAGCAGGAAATAGTTATCATGGATACTGATATGCTCAAGTCCAAGTAAGCTCTTCCAGATGTTCACCAGCGTTTTCTCCAGATCACTGCGCGGCGCGACATCATCCCGCGACACCTCAAGGGCCGGAAGGGGTAACGCTTTACGATCGACCTTGCCATTCGACGATAAGGGCAACGTATCCAGCATAACAAAGGTTGTTGGCTGCATATACCTGGGGAGTTGTTGTTCCAGGGCTTGCTTCAATCTGTCCACAAGTGAGAGCGGTTCCAGGCGTTTCTGCTGAGGGGGATCAGTCCGGTGCGGATCTATGTTTCCACCTAGCAGGCTATGCAACAGGATAGAATCGTCATCCAGGCAGAAGAGGTTCCGTATCTCAGCAAAGTTCAGCCCACCAACGGGGCAGAGGCCAAGGCGATAGTTTGGTGCGGTCATCATCAGGAGCTGGCTCATATAGCCCGCCTCAAGCAGACAATAATCCCGTGCGACCTCTCCATAGAGAGGGGTTATAGCCTGGAGCTTTCCAACCAGGAAAAGAGAGAAAGCCGAGTTGCTGAAAATCGGTTGGTTTACCTCCGCGTGTACATGGCGATCAATGCTAGCCCCTGGCGTCAATAACACAAGCTTATGCATGCCAGGATGATAATAATACGTGCCTGCTGAGAGATGCTCAACGGCATCAGGCTTCACATAGATATAGCATTGCACTGGATAGAGGCTGCCCGCCGAAGCATAGAGATGTTTCGGGAAAGGAAACTCTTCCAACTCTACCTGGAGGAGACAATCCAACAGCGCGCTAAACTGCTCAAACGAGACTGGCTCTTGCACATACGAACGATAGCTTTGCCGTCTATAGTAGAGCGCTTTTCTCGCCTCGTCCAGATCTGGCGCAAGTAATTGCACCGCTTCCCTCTGCTGTATATCCTGTCGCATACCGAGTTGCTGAGATTTAAATGTCAAACGCTCGATATCTGCAAGTGAGGGGGCTACCTGCTGGTCATGGTCGACAGGCACCGGAGCAGCATACATTGTAGGCATGGCATCCACGGCGGTCCTGGTTTGAGGGACGATATAAGCCACCAGGCTTTTTCCACCCTGATTATTACTCATCGCGGTAACAACCGCTTCATGCACCTCCGGGTGTTGCGTCAAAGCGTATTCGATTTCACCAAGTTCAACTCGAAATCCTTGAATCTTGACCTGGAAATCCTCACGCCCAAGGAACTCAATATTCCCATCAGGATAGTAGCGGCCAAGGTCCCCTGTACAATACAGACGTTCACCTGTGCGCGGATGCGTAATAAAACTTGCCTGCGTTTTTTCAGGATCTTGCCAGTAGCCCCTGGCCAGGCCAATACCACCGATGTAGAGATTACCTGGTACCCAGGCAGGGCGTTCTTCGAGGTGCTCGTCCAACACATAAAACTTCTGATTGATCATAGCCTTGCCATATGGGATGCTCTTCCAGGTTGGATCAAGCTCTTCTACAGGATAAATGATCGACCAGATAGAAGCCTCCGTCGCTCCTCCCATGCTAATGACCCGGACATCATTCGCAAGCGAGCGGATGCGCCTGGGGAGCGCCAGCGGTATCCAATCTCCACTGAGGAAAGTCAGGCGTAGGGCAAGGTCGCTGGACACTTCCCTCTCTTCGGCGCTTTCATCTACATAGTCGAGCAGAGCCTGCATAAGAGCCGGAACGGTATTCCAGAGTGTCACTCGCTCCTGTACAAGAAGTTGTAACCACACAGAGGGATCACGTACTCCTTGAGGTGGCGGAAGGACAATCGTGCCCCCCACAGCCAGCAAACCAAAGATGTCGTAGACAGAGAGATCAAAGCTTAACGAGGACAACGCCAGCACTCTATCACGAGCAGTCAACTCAAAACGCTGGTTGAGATCCAGGATGGTATTTACTGCTCCCTGGTGATCAATCATTACTCCTTTAGGCTTGCCAGCCGAGCCAGATGTGTAGATGACATATGCAAGATCTTGCGGTTGTTGTGCAACTGGCAATGGCGCGTCATCAATATTGTGAAGATCATCTGTATCTATGCAGATGCAACTCACTGTCGCGGGCCAGCTTAGAGAATTCTGTACCTTTGATTGTGTCGTCACTAACCGGACGTTTCCATGCTCAAGGAGATAATGGATACGTTCTATGGGCAGTTGAGGATCAATAGGCAGGTAAGCAGCCCCGGCATTGAGAATGCCTAATGTAGCCACAATCTGCTCCCAACCTTTTTCCATGACGATGGCAACCAGCGTATTGGGGGAAGCTCCATATTGCTTCAGATATCTTCCCAGACGATTCGCGTAGGATGCCAGTTCCTGATAGGTTAGCCGCTTGTCAGCCGCTAGAACGGCCAGATGCTGATTGTGTTGTGCAACTTGCTCAGCAAAGAGCGTATGGAGTAGAGCAGACGAGAGAGGCGCTGAGGTCGCATTCGCAGCCTGCCATCGGGCCTGCTGATAGGCAGGAAGATGACGCCTGTTGGTCTCTATCCAGGCTTCTTTGTCGCTGGCCAGCCTCTGTACAAGCTGGCTATAAGCTTCAAACATATCGTCAAGCAGGCCTGCTGGGAAAAGTTCTTCTACGGCGTCCCAATTGAGTTGAAGTTCTCCCTCTGTCTCACCAACATGGTGATCCAACCATACTTGCGGCGTCTGACTAATACCATAGACGAACTCCGCCTGAGTTGTTGAGAAGCCCTCGTTCCTGGCTTCCCCTCCCTGAGTGAGTGTGCTGGTAAAAACAACAGGCATAGTTGCTCGATTGGCATCTCCATGCAAACGGGTCAATTCACGGAGCACCTGAACGCCACTCATATAGCGATGGTCCAGATCATTCCAGAGTTGCTCCTGTGTACGATGAGCCCTGACTTCGAATGTTTCATGAAGTGCGGCGTTGATTTCAAGCAAGGTAATAGATGTAAACACCCCGATAATATCATCCACCTGCTCATGCAATGGCAAGCGATTGAATAGAGTCAGGTTGAGCGTAAAATGAGATGTTTTGCTCCAGGTTGCAAGAATCTCTGAGAAGGCCGTTAACAGAACGGCGGATGGAGTGAGGTTTGCCTGCGCGGCGAATGCCTTGAGCTGTTGCCAGTACGCTGCCTTAATCCTGATCGAGCGCCGCACAAACTGCGGTTTGATAAGTGTTCCCGGATGTTTCTTCAGAGGGAGATCCGGAGCCAGCGGGAGAGCAGGCAAACGCTCTAACCAGTAATCGCGTGATTTCTCATAGAACGCTGACTGATGGAGCTTCTCTTCTGCCAGGATATAATCCCGGAATGTCAGTTGCAAAGGAGGGAGATTATCATCCGGGTGTTCATAAAACCAGGCCAGTTCTCGCTCCAGAATAGGACTGCTCCAGGCATCGATAAGCAAGGCATCAATGCTAATATGAATACGGGTGCGCTCGTCATCGATGATAAAAGCTCTCACTTCAAAGAGTGGCCAGCAGTCAGCAGCTAGAACCTGGTGAGACATTTGTTGACGAGCGCTTCCCAACATGTGCGCGGCATACTCCTCTTCAGCACCTCGCAAATCCAGCGTTTCAATGTGAAAAGGAGGAACCTGTTCGAGAATCTGCTGGCGACCATCGGGAAGAAAGATAGCACGGAGCATACAATGACGGGCAATGACTTTCTGCCACGCTCCAACAAAGCGTGGCAGATCCAGGTTTTTATACTCAAATTCCACATAACTATGGCTGGAGACATTGCTCAATTCAAAGGAACCGTTGCGACCAATCCAGTAAGCCTGTTGAATGTCATTCAAGGGAAATGGATCATATTGCTCCACTGGATTGCTCTGAACCTGGAAGGCACCGAGTGATAGCACAACATCTCCCTGTTTCCTGGCTTCTTTGTTCTGGCGGATGTATTCTGCCAGCTCCACTATGCTCGGCTGAACAAATATCCGACTTAGAGGCAGCTCAATACGAAATGTAGCGCGTAGGCGAGCGGCAATCTGAATGGCTAAAAGCGAATGGCCCCCCAGCTCAAAGTAGTTATCATAAATGCCTATCTGCTCAATGCCAAGCAGATTTTGCCAGATTTCGGCTATTGCCTGTTCGATTTCGTTGCGTGGAGCGACGTATTTGACGCTGCCCTCCTGCCGCGCATGTCGCGCTCCACCTGTTTTGCCATCATTTGTCGTCAGAACTTGCAACGTTTCACGCTCAATCCACAGATGAATACGCTCTTGCAGATCTCCAGAAGAGACGATAACCTGGCTGGTAGGTGCGCTCTGGATAATGCGCTCAAAAGCCCCAATAGCTTGTTCTGCCGTCAAAACATATCGATCCATACTGGACTGCACAGCATTATTTGCCGCTGCCTGGCGGGTTTGCCAGCCATCCCAGTTGGCACTTATCCAGGGCACAGGTTGTATAGCACTCTGGTAAGCGGCGAAAGCATCGACAAATAGATTAGCAGATGTATAGCCAAGGAAGCTGATTCCGCCCAGGATTGAAGCATTTGACGAGAATAAAAGGCAGAAATCCAGGTCTTTTCCGCGCAATACTTTTTCGAGTACATACAGCCCATAGACTTTTGGCTGAAATTGCGCCTCTGTTTTCTCCTGATCCATCTCACTGATCAGGCTATACGTTTCACCGTGTGTGATCCCTGCCGCGTGGATCACACCATGTAGTGATTGAAAGCGCCGATAGGTAGAGTCAATAACAACCTGCATCTGGATCGCATCAGCAACATCTGCGCTGAAGTAGAGGATTTCGGCACCAAGCGACTCGATAGCTTGCAGTTTTTTAATCACCAGGGAGGTTTGGTCGTCCTCCGCGTGAGCTACCAGCCAATCTGACCATTGATCCCGTGATGGAAGTGCTGAACGGCCTGTCAAAATCAATCTCGCCTGATACCGTTTAGCCAGATGCTCGGCTAACAGCAGGCCAATGCCCCCCAGGCCTCCGGTAATCAGATAGGTTCCTTTCTGGCGGAACTGGCGTTGCGGGTGCGTTTGTTCTGGCAGTGGGAGAGGCTCGAAAGCGTGTACCCAACGCTGTGGCCCACGGAAAGCGACCACCAGATCATCTGATGACGTCATCAACTCCGCAAACACCTGGTCAATTGTCCGGGTCAACGGCTGACCAGGCTGGCCAATCGTCGTGTCCACGAGCTGGCAGGAGACCATCAGATACTCCTGTTGCAATACTTTACAAACACCGAGCAAAGGCGATTTTTCTGGCTTGAATGCTTCATTGTACATGACATGCTGAGATTCATTAGTGATCACTGTCAGATATAACCTGGAGTCATCCCGATAGCGATCAATCATCCCCGTTTTTTCAAGCGACTGCGCGAGCCAGAGCAGACTATAATAGCCCCTCTCTTGCAGCGAACGGAACAGCGATTCATTGATCGGAGCAGGTTCTGGAAGGGTAATAGTCCAGCAATGTACAAAATGGTGGAAAATACCAAACTGCTCCTTAAGCGTATTCAACAGCCGATCATAATCCTCGCGGCAGGCAGGGTTCAGCAGATAACTGCACTCGTCAATCCGCTCAAAATGTGTTCCAGCGCGTGCGATCACGACCTCTTGCCCAGCATTGCGAAGTCGCTCAACAAGTGCCATACTTGCGCTCGCATCATCTACAAACAATAACCACTTCTCTGATTGATCTTGAAGAGATACAGTCAGCGGGGGAGTTAGACGCCATGAAGGGGCATAAAACCAATTGGCAAGTGCCTGTACTTTGCGTTTCTGGCTCATACGTACCGGGGCCTGCCCAGGGGTACGAGCATCTACCCAGTAACGTTTCCTCTCAAATGCATACGTGGGTAAGAACACACGCGAACGTCCCGCACCATGCATACGTCCCCAATCGACATCTACTCCAGCCAGCCATAAACGGCCCACTGTTTGCAGCAAAAAGGCGACATCCGATTGCTGCTTCTGAGCATGTCTCAGTGATGTGAGAACAACGGTTTCACTTGTTGCTGAAAGTTGCCGTCTTGCGAACACGCTCAGGGTATGTCCGGGTCCTACTTCCAGGATGACACTACGCGGTTGTTGGAGAAGCACTTGAATGCCCTCAGCAAATCGTACTGTTTGGCGTAGATGTTTCACCCAATAGCCAGGGTCCATAGCCTCAGCCGCTGTAATCCAGGTTCCGCTCACATTTGAGATAAAGGGGAGCCTGGGAGCATGTAAGGTCAGGCCAGACAAGAAATTGGCAAACGTTCCTAACACGGGATCTAACAATGCTGAGTGAGCGGCTGTTGCTATATGGAGACGCCGACTCTCTATACCTTGAGCGGCCAACTCTTTTTCAAGCAGGCAAACCTCCTCCGCAGTGCCAGCCACGACAGATCCTGAAGCGTTGTTCACAGCAGCCAGACTGAGCGACCCTCGCAGCAGAGGTTGGATATCTTGCTCTGACAGCTCAAGACTTACCATCACGCCGTCTGGTATCTGCTCAAGGAGATGACCTCTCAGAACTACTAACTCAACGGCGTCCTCCAGCGAGAAAACTCCGGCTAACACAGCCGCGACATACTCACCCAGGCTGTGACCGATCAGGGCCTGGGGGCGTATTCCCCAGCTCATCAGCAATTGGGCTAAAGCATATTCTGTTGTAAAAATGAGAGGGAGCGAATAGATAGGCCTGTGGATTTGCCGCTCTATCTCCACCTGTTCGTCAACCTCTGGATAAAGCGCCTGCTTGAGATCATAGCTGAGATGGCTGTTAAAGAGCCGCACGCAGCGATCAATGGCTTCGCGGAAATTCTGCTCATACTGATACAATTCGCATCCCATATTGATGTATTGTGCACCACCTCCAGGGAACATGAACGCCAGAGAGGGGGATGAGGCCTCGGCCAGGCCTGTAAACAGACGTGATGGATCTTCTGAATGCAGTACAGTCCGAGCATCTTCATTATCCCGGCAGACCACGATGAGGCGATTAGCAAATGCATGCCGACCCACATGCAGGGTATAGCTTATATCAGCCATTGGGAGATCTGGATGCTGTTCGAGGTGGGCAGCAAGATTGTTCCTGGATTCCTCCAGAGCAGAGGGGGTTTTCGCGGAAAGAGAGAAGAGATGCCACGGTCTTGACTGCAACTGTTCACTCCGCGCAACCGCTGGTGCTTCCTCCAGAATGACGTGCGCATTTGTACCTCCCAGACCGAAGGCACTGACTCCAGCTCTACGCGGATGATTATCCGCTGTAGTCCATGGCGTAAGCTGCGTATTGACGTAGAAAGGAGTGTTGGCAAAATCAATCTGAGGGTTTGGCTGCTGAAAGTGCAGACTGGCCGGGATCTCTCTCTGTTTGAGCGCCAGAGCAGTCTTAATCAACCCGGTCACACCCGCAGCCACATCCAGATGACCGATATTGGTTTTAACTGAACCAAGAGCACAAAAGCCTTTCTTATCCGTCTGCTTTGCGAAAGCATTGGTAAGTGCAGTAACTTCTATAGGATCACCCAGAGCCGTGCCTGTGCCATGTGCCTCCACATAACTGATAGTTTCAGAGGAGACCTGGGCGGCATGTAGTGCCTGCGTTATAACGGCTGTCTGGCCCTGCACGCTAGGAGCGGTAAAACCAGCTTTCATTGAACCGTCATTATTGATAGCAGAGCCTTTTATGACTGCATAGATGGTATCGTTATCTGCCAGTGCTTCTGTCAGGCGCTTGAGAACAACGACACCCACCCCATTGCCAAAAATGGTTCCCTGCGCCTCAGCGTCAAAAGCTCGGCAGTGACCGTCAGGAGAGGCGATACCGCCCTCATCATAGAGATACCCTCTTTTATGAGGTATTCTGATTGACGCGCCACCCGCGAGAGCTATATCACATTTTCCCGCCCTCAAATCTTCGCAAGCCATGTGGACCGCGACTAGAGAGGTAGAACAGGCAGTCTGTACAGCGATGCTGGGGCCACGGAGATTCAACTTGTACGATACACGCGTTGCAAGGAAGTCAGTAACATTTCCCATCATAAATTGGCTTGAATCAAGCAAATCGGGTTGCGCCTGTAAATTGGAAAGGAGATAGGTATCCGTACTGAGTCCCGCGTAGACACCAATCGCTCCGGCGAATCGATCGGGGTCGTAGCCAGAACGCTCCAGAGCTTGCCAGGAAGACTCCAAAAACAAACGTTGTTGTGGATCAATGCCCTCAGCCTCTCTGGGGCTATATCCAAAGAACGCCGCGTCGAACTGCTCAATATCCTCAAGGATAGCTCCTGCCTTGACATAGCGAGGATCGGTCAGCCATGCTTCTTCTACCCCTTCTTCCCTCAACTCTGCTGGCGAGAAAAAGGAAATAGACTCTACTCCATTCCGCACATTCTGCCAGAAGCTTTCAATATCTTTGGCACCAGGAAATCGCCCTGCCATGCCAATAATTGCTATGCCCTCTTCTTGTTCTGCGCGGGCTTTAGGCGAGTAATCTCCCCGTTCTTCCGCCGAGTCCTGCTGAAATTCCTGTCGTTGGCGCTGGTCTAAATATTGAGCCAGTGAATGAATAGTAGGATACGTTAGCAGATCCATTAATGCTATCGCGCAATCAAGAGTTACGAGCAACTCTTTATGGATCTGTGCCATAATTAAGGAATGACCGCCTAGATCAAAGAAGTTATCATGCAGTCCGATTTGCTCAATACCGAGATGCTTGCTCCAGATCCGCACCAGATCTCGTTCAAGTGATGTCTTTGGTGCAATATACTCGTTCGTAAGCTCCGGTCGCTGATACGCGTCGAGGGACGAATGATACTCTTGATCTCTATTCTGAACAGTTGATGTGGAGACAGTGAACGCTTTCAGTACCCCATCCAGTTCTCTCGTTGATACAAGTACACGCGTACATTCATTGGAGAGAATAAGCGAGAAGAGGGCAGCGCCTTCCTGTGGTACAATGCCATGACGCAAGGTGGACGCCCGCTGCCGTTGGAGGTCCGCTGGAAGTACGGTGTTAACTGCCATACCCACATCCTGCCATGTATCCCAATTGATGGAGCAAGTGAAGCGGCTGGGGAACGCGTCAGGTTGCTGGGTCA
>Ga0070679_100001152_pt1 | contig 23144 bp, 21 predicted proteins | sample KBSC63BmetaG_FD_65652 | JGI IMG/M metagenome (GOLD analysis project Ga0070679, IMG submission 65652) | Corn rhizosphere microbial communities from Kellogg Biological Station, Michigan, USA - KBS C6-3B metaG | ecosystem: Host-associated > Plants > Roots > Rhizosphere | place: USA: Michigan... | reverse complement strand
GCCGGCAGCTTCGAATTCGGCACGCCCGCGTACGAGCCTGGAATCTGCGGCGGATAAACGTGCACGCGCTCCTTGAAGCGCCAGCCATCCGCCGTTTTCACATAGATGTCTTGGTAGCCGCCGTCGTGACCGTGATGCTGGTCATCCACGTACTTGCCGTTCCTGCCCGGATAGATCAAGTAGGACTTCCCCTTCGCGCCATCGGGAGTAGCCTCGATGACGAGATTCGCGACGATGTGTTCGAGCGGCATTTTCGGAAACGGGCAGCCGTGGCCGTTGCCGCCGGCAGCCTCGGCCAGTTGCTTGCGGCCTTGCCAGACTTTGCCCGAGTCGCCGCTGATGAACTTGCCGTCGGGCGTGTACAGATCGGCATAGGCGAAGCCGTCTTCGAAACAGTGGTCGAGCGCCCAGGCGTATTTGCGGTTGAGCTGATCGATCTCGATGTAATCGAGCGCCGTGAGCTGCACATTGGGTCGCGACACGTTGGGCCGCGAGGGGGGCGCTTGCGCCACGGCCAAGTGTCCAACCCCGATCCCGATCGAAGCCAAGACTGCGAGACGAGTAACAAACATGATGTTTCTCCCTTGCAGAAACCAAATTGAAAACGGGCCGGAGGTTGCAGCCTCCAGCCCGCTTCAGTTCAGACAGCTGCCTTAGAGCTTAGAACTCCGCGTGCACGCCAACGTAGAACCTGCGACCGAGAATGTCGTAGTAACCCGCGTTGGTCTGGTTGCTGTTGTCGTCGCCAGGAATTGCACCCACCACGACAGGCTTTGTATAGAGCAGGTTGTCTATACCAGCACGCAACTGCCAGTTACGGAACAACACCAGGGAACCGAACATGTCGAAGTCGGTGTAGTGTTTCGCCGGCAGGACGTTCGTAGTCGGACTCGTGGCGTAAGTTGCATCCTTGACACTCGGCAGGTAATGCATCCTCAGGCCAATGTTCGCGTTGTGGTCGTCCTGGAAATTGTACCCAAGGGTGGCATTCCAGCGGTAGCTGAACTGCCCGCCCTGCCCCAGGGTACCCTTCCACTGGATTGCCGGAGTCGAGTCGGTGGTCTTGGTCTCAAAACTGTTGAGGAAGCTCACCTGGTTGTTGAGGTACATGCTGCCGCCGAACGGCATACCCAGCTTGTAGTCAACCTCGACGTCTTCGCCGGAAGTCTTGACGAAACCGGTGTTCAGATACGTGGTACTCGCCGTTCCGACACCTCCGGTTGCCGCGCGCTGGATCAGCGAACAGAATCCACCTGGATCGTTTACCGAGTAGCTCGGGTTCGAATTACCGCTGACATTGAAGCAGTTCTGGTAGATCTGCAGGCCGGTGAATGTCCCGATGGCATCGCTGACCGTGATGTTGTAGTAGTCGACGGAAGCACTCAGGCCATGGATGCCGACCGGATTCTCGAAGACGAAACCCGCCGTCCAGGTCTTGCCCTTTTCAGCCCTGAGATCCGGGTTGCCCACGCTGACGGTATTGATACCGGTGAACGGGGATTGACCCAGCAGGTAGGTATTGGCCTGCACGCTGCCGGGAGCGCCGAAGTCCGAGGTTGTGTTACCGATTAGAGCGGCGCACAGCTGTTGTACTTTCAAGCGGTTCGGATTGCTCGCCACGTTCCCCCACAGGGAGGTCGTATTGACTCCGCACGGGTCACCACCGGTGAAGCCCTGGTCAAAAATGGTGGTTTCGGACTGGTACAGCTCGGCGGTATTGGGGGCGCGGTTGGCCACCTGGAAACCACCGCGGAAGCGCGCCCAGTCGGTTACCTGCCAATCGAGCAGCGCCTTCCAGGTGGGCACCTTGCCGGCCTTGGAGTTGTAATCGGACACACGATAACCGAGTTCCAGATTGACTCTCGAAACGACCGGCACCAGCAACTCGCCGTAGACTTCCTTTACCGTCGTGCGACCTGTGGTTGGGTTCGATACGAACAATCCGAGCGGGAAATCGTAAATCGAGGCCTGCGGGTTACTGGGGTTGTACTCGAATCCATTCGTCCGGTAGTCGGCACCAAGAGCGAACCGCAGCTGACCGGCAGGCAACTTCATCAATCCGCCCTGGAGGTCGGCTTCGATGACATTCTGCGACAGCTTGGTCAGGGACTTGAAGTCACCGTTGATGGCATTGAGACAGTCTTGCGTGGTGCTGTCCGTCGTCCCGTAGAAAATCGGCAACCCGCTGGTACAGTGCATCTGGTAGTTGCCACTTGCACCCGGGATCGTCACGCCCTGACCGAAGTTTGGCGAGGCCACCAGGCCCTGCCATTGCTGCACCGAAGGCAGCAACGGGTAGACGTTGCTGGTAGTGGTTTGACCGCTGGATGCGTACGCTTCCCAGGTCCAGTCGTTGGACGTGAAGCTGCCTCTCAGGCCCGCCAGGATCTGGTAAACATCGCTGGTGTTGGTCGGACCGAACTGACCCAGGAAATCCAGGCCCCGGTTCAATTGCCAGTTGGCAGTCGGCTTGGGCCGCGAGTTGAGCAAGGTCTGCAATGCAGCCGGAATGTCCGTACGGCCGTCATTGGGAATACTGCCGCCCCACGCACCGCCAACTGCCGGCGGCGGCCCCGCCGAGAAGGTATTGACGTCAGTGTGGGAAAAGGTCCCCTGGGTGAATACCTCGACCTGGTCGGTGAGTGAGTAATGGGCTTTGGCGAAAGCGGAGCGGCGCTGCAGCGGCGAGGACATCGCGCCGTCCTCGTACTGCTGCGCGAGGGTGCCATTCTTCTGGGGCAGCAGACCATAGAACCCGTCTCCAGTGTCAGGCCGGTAGTACTGGGAAGTGTCGAAGCCCGGAGCCCCGTTGGGGGTACGTACGAAAGGCGTACCGTTTTTGTTGAAATAGAACGTGGTGTTTGGGGATATCGTGCCGGGTGCGTACTGCGGGAACAGCGAATCTACCGCTGCCTGCGAGGGCAGGTTACCCGCCGTTTGTGCAAAACCGGGCATGGACGGGAACGACGTGGTGATTTGGTTGTTGGGGTCGTTCCAGCCGTCTCGGTAGAAGGCACGGTCTTTCTGGTAAGCGGCGCCCCGCTTGTACCACTCCACACCGAACATGACATTGCCGTGCCCGTTGGCGGTATTCGTGCCGGCTAGCGCGGAGAAACGGGTTTCGTTGGCGTCGTGCTCCTGGGTGGTACCACCCTGGAGGTCCAGCGCGAGGCCTTGGAACTTGTCCTTTAACACGAAGTTGACGACACCCGCCAGAGCGTCCGCACCGTAAACCGCGGAAGCGCCACCGGTAATGGTTTCCACGCGCTCAATCGCTGCCGAAGGGATAGTGTTGAGGTCAACCACCAGGGCCGCGTTCGCGGGCTGTGCGCGCCTCCCATCGACGAGTACGAGAGTGCGGTTTGTGCCGAGACCGCGCAAGTTGGCGGTACCGATGCCCAGCGAAGTGCTGGGAGAGGTCTGGATTTCGCCCTGGGCGCTGAATTGGGTCTGGCCGGGCGTGAACTGCGTCATCTGGTTCAGAACAGACTCTACGCTGAGCTGGGACGTCTGTTCGAAACGCTCGGCCGGCACGGTCACGAGCGGGCTGGATGCGTCCAAATCATGACGTACGATGCGCGAACCGGTAACCACTACTTCGGTGGGTGCCGCTTCTTCCTTAGCCTGGGCGGAAGGCCCCTCATCAGCGGCAAGAGCTGCCTGCATGCCGGCAACTGCAATAATTCCTGAGACTGCGGAGGACACCAACTTCTTGGCCTTGAAGTTGCTCCGTTGATATTTCGAGAAATTCAAACCCGACATTTGTCGTTACCCCCTTACTCAACTTCTATCAAAACGGCGATTTTACTAGGGCGTGTTGGCACGAATTGCCCTGCCCAAGCGCGTCGGTACCTCTGGCACACGATCCACACATGAATCGCTGGGCCAAGGCGGGAGTACCGGATGTTCGAGCTGCAGGAAAAGCAGCTCATCCGTTCTGATTACCCCCCAACGCGCATCAGTCGCCGTCAGACCCTGTGTGGTCTGCGGCAACTTCCTTTAATTCTACGATGCTGAGCCGCGTGGTTTTTTACACTACTCCAAGCAGTAGTACAAGATTCGTACTATATGCCGAGCGGTGTTGTTTTTTTACACCACTTCCAACCAATACAAGCGTCACTTCCAACCAATACAAGCGTCAGTTGTCCGAGAAGCGGTACAAGTGTGACTCGCCCCCGCTCCTACAGCCTTTGCCCGCCCAGACAGCCCCCGCCGGCGGCGGATTTCAGAATACCGTCGCGAGCCCCGGACGATTCCGAACGAACTGCGAAAAGACCCATTTCTCGCCGGCTGTCGGTGGCCGCCCACTGTGCAGCGTACGCAGGTCCGCGTGCATGTTCGCGTGGGTGTTCACGAAGTACATCCCATCCCCCTCTTGCCCGCGAAAGTTCAGTCCAAACTTCGGAAATACGGTCTCCCCTCCCGCGTAATCCGCGTTCAGGTAGACCAGGAAGGTCAGGATTCGGTAGCCGGACCGACGAATATCTTCATCGTAGCCCGGCTTCTCCGGATCCACGAAGTCGTAGTGGTTTACGATCTCTTCGCCAAGGGCGTAGTGCAACACGGTCGAGGCCTCCAGATGGCTGAACGGTTGACCACAGGCCGCGGCTATGCGCGACTGCACCATCAAATGAACCAGATCGGCTTCCATATTATGGAAAACGGCAAAGGAGTTGGTACGCGCGTCGTCGGCAACATCCTTCTGGCTCACAACGTCATAGACCAGTGCCCTGGTGAGCTTTCCGCGCGCCCTATCGATCAACCACTTGCATACACGCCTGTTCAAGAACGCTGGGAAATGCCGCACCAAGGGATCCGCATGCAGGACAAACCCCTCGGGCCGGGCAAGCAAGGCACGCAGATGGATATCAGCGAGATAGGATGCCGGTGACCGCTGCGCGCAGTCCCCCGAACTGGCTGGTTCCGTTGAAGCCATGGAGGCGAGAACATCGAGCTGCCGGTACGCGGGAGTCCATCCTCGTTCGGCCGCCAGCACGAGCAGCCGGAGCGCGGCCTGCCAATCGGGGGTGCCGGTAATGCCGGTGGCATATACAACCGCCATGCGCTCAGCAGCCTCAGCGCTACCGAGCTTTACCGCGTCACTGAGCAGCGAAAAACCCTGCGGCATCAGCCGGGGCGCCCTGTCGCCGACGATGATGCGCTTGGCAAGCTGTGTCATCGCCTCGAAGTCACCCGCCTGAGACGCGCTTGCGAGCTGGTTAATCGCATCATCATGGCGTCCCGCCGCATCGAGTTCATGAGCACGTTGTACTGCCGGCGAGCCGTCACTCATATACCGTACCGCGTCCTTTTCCGTGCCCTACACAGCTTGTAAGCTGCGCGGATCGAGCGCCTTGCGAGGAGATGTCGCGATTTTGCCGAGCGCCAACTCCGCCTGACGCCTCTCTTCGGCTGTCGCCTGGAGTCTGCGGTACTTGAAATTATACCCATTGAGAATATCGAGCCAGGACACCTCATTGAATGCCCAGGCGAAACTCTTCACCCTGTTTCTCGCATTCGGCATCTCGGCCTCATACATCGCCAGGCGGTGTTCGAGTCTTTCCGGATAGGCCCGCGAAGTCTGGTAGCGCCAGAATTCGCTGTCGCGTCGCGCCGAGAGTTTGTAGTGGACGTCGACGAAATCCTGCACGTCATGGATATATCCCGTCATCAACGCGTTGTACTTGATGCGCATGTCCTCATCTACGTAGCGGGCGCAAATAAAGCGACTCAGCAGATCGGCGCAGCTGATGGTCCAGTTCAGGCCCGTCGCCTCCAGGGGCTCGATGAACCCGGCACTGAGACCTATCGCAACGACGTTTTCCACCCAGGGTTCGCGCAGGATGTCGTTGGCGAAAGAGATATGACGTACTTTGACGTCGCGCATCCTTTCCTCACCCCAGTAAGCACGAAGGTTGCGTTCGGCCTGTTCGGGAGAACAGAAATCGCCGTGATAGACATAGCCAGTGCCGATCCTTTCTTGTAAGGGAATCGACCACGTCCAGCCGTGCTCGTGCGCATGCACTTTTGTATAGGCATGATAGTCCGTGGCGATCCCCACATAGGGAACGTCGGCCGTCGCCGCCCGATTCACGGCGGTCTCCCATGGCAAGATCTTCGGCGAGGGTGCAACCTTGCCGGACAGAGCGCGGGCAAAACCCGTGCAGTCTACATACAGATCGGCGGATACCGTCTTGCCGGCGCCGAGCCGGATTCCGCTTATCCGCCCCCCCTCGGTCAGCGCATCTATGGTGTCCGACTCTATCAGTTCGACTGTAGTAAGAGCTTTTTCCAGGAACTGTGCAGCCTTCGCCGCGTCGATGTGGAGTGCGGTAGCGGCTTCAGGCGCGACCAGAGTGCGCCGGACACAGGTAGCATAGGAAGTATGCACCGCGGCGTAGTAACCGGCATGGCTGTAGCGCGCGGGATCCTCGAGAATCAACTGCTGGTAATGATGGGCCGCCGTGTAGGAGCTGCTGTCCGCCATGTCCGTGAATGGGTGCCAGTAATGATCGCCAACCACATTCCAATCGCGGTAGAAGATGCCGCACTTCATGGTGGCATCGCAGGCACGATAGAAAGCGTCCACATTGATTCCGGCCGCCGCCAGCCGCTGCGGAAGGTCCGGCTGGGTGGACTCCCCCACGCCAATGGGCTTGTTACTCCTTGGCCGTATCAGCTTGATGTTTGCAAAGGGGCAATAGGTACTCAATACCAGCGCGCTCAGCCAGCCTGCTGATCCCCCGCCCACGATAATGATCGACGCTATGGACTGTCCCATTGTTACCCCTCATTGGTCGGTCGCCAGCGACGACCTGTACAAGAATCATGTTTTAGTAGTGTTCACAGGTTGATCATGGCAAATTCAGTTGGCTGGCCGCGGAGGCGATCGAGTCGATCAGGAGGACGGCGTCACGGGGCCGAACGTCTCCTCGATGCGCAGTCGATTGTTCGTCGAGCGCAACCGCCCTTGATGCTGGCGATCCAGGACGTGGGCGGCCTCACTCCGTCGACACCAGCTTGATCGGCGACGTCGTGAAGCGCGCGACGGGCCTGCACGTCAGCTCAGTTCTTGGCGCCCCCAGCGGGCTTCTCGGCCGCTGGCGCCTCGTTCGGGGGACGGTCGCCGTTGAGCCGCGCGTGGTGAGTGCGCCGCTTGAAGCGCCAGCCTTGCGGCGTCTTCACGTAAATGTCTTCGTAGTAGCCGTCGTGCGCGATCTTGTTCGGGTCGCCGCCGAGCCCGATCATCATCATGTCGACCGTTCCGGTCGCGCCTTCCGGAGTCGGCGTGATGATGTGGTTCACGTAGATGTGCCGCACGCCTTGCTTGATCCAGCCGACGTTCTTGCAGCCCTTCGAACCGCCGCCCGAAACTTCCGCGAGCTTCTCGCGGCCTTGAACGCCCGTGTACGAATCGCCGTTGATCACCGGCACGAACACGCCGTCGGCCGTGTAGAGGTCCGCGTAGTCGTAACCGTTGTTCGAGCACGTGTCGATCGCGCGCGCGTACTTCGCGACGAGCTGCTGGATCTGGATGTAATCGAGTGCGGTGAGCTCCATCGGCTTCTGCGCGAAGGCCGCAAACGGGCATGCCAGGGTGATTGCCGACAGAATCCCGGCCAGAATTCGCGTGGACATGAGTAGGGATCTCCTCGAAAAAAAGGGGGCCGCGTGAGCGGCTGATAGTACCTGAGATCAGCTCCCGTTCCAGCCTTCGCCAGACCCTTCGGTCCGACAGGCAGCTAGCGGGCGCGGCTTGTTTTATACCTTTTCCACGCCGACCGGCGCTGATCGCGCGACCCAGGTTCGGCTACTGCGGCTTCGGCATGCAGCGGCTTCGGCATGAATCGCCGCAGCCCTAAATCGTAGATTCCCGCGCCGATCAGCGCGCCGATCATGGGCGCGACGACGGGCACCCACCAGACCCGCAAACCGTCGGTGATGCCGTTGTTGCGGAACCCGGCGACGACCGTGAACAGCCGCGGCCCGAGATCGCGCGCAGGGTTGATCGCATACCCGTGCATGCCCCCGAAGCTCATGCCGATGGCCACCACAAGCAGACCGATGACGGCCGGCGTCATGTTCGCACCCGGCGGCGAGTTGCGTTCGTCGGTGATGGCGAAGATCAACAGCAGCAGGATGGCGGTTCCGACCATCTGGTCGAAGAAGCCCGCTGACATGACCTCGGGAAACGCGGGGAAGGTTGTGAAGACGCCAGCCGTTTTCTCGAGCGTCGGGTCGGCGTGCAAAAACGCTGGCCGATAGTTCTTGAAGACCACGGCCGCCGCACAGAACGCACCAGCGGTCTGGGCGAGCGAATACGGCACGACCTTGCGCCAGGGAAAGCCGCGGAAAACCGCGAGAGTGAACGTAATTGCGGGATTCAAATGCGCGCCGGAAATGCGCCCCGCGACATAGATGCCCATCACGACAGCGAGACCCCAGCCGATCGTGATGTTCGTGTAACCGCCCTTGACCACCTCGCCGGGCACACCGCTGCCGAACAGAACGACCATCGCGACGACGCCGGCGCCGAACATAATCATGACGAACGTCCCCAGAAATTCTGCGAACAGTTCCGCGAACAACTTGCTGCGCATCCGACCCCCTCGAAAAATGCGGCGGTAGTGTAGGCCTAACACGATCGGGGGACCTGTTTTTTTTGTTGATGTCCGGTCTGTGCGCCCCATGCCATACTCACGCGCCATTTTTGCGGAGGTATCCATGTCCATACCGAAAACCGATACTCCCCTTTACATCGCCGGCTCGTGGCGCGCCGCGTCCGGCCCATCGTTCGACGTCTTCGATCCGAGCAACGAGAAGGTGCTCGCCAAGATGCCGAGCGCTTCCGCCGCCGAGGTGCACGAAGCGTTGGCCGCGGCCAAGAAAGCTCAATATGACTGGGCGCATACACCGGCTCCGGAGCGCGGCAAGTTCATCCGCGGTGCGGCCGATCTCATCAAGAACAATCGCGAGATGTTGGCGCACCTCGTCTCGAAGGAAGTCGGTAAGCCGCTCGAACAAGCCTACGGCGAGATCGACTTCGCGGAAGGCTTCCTGCGTTACAACGCGGAATGGGATCGCCGGCTCGAAGGCGAGATCCTGCCCGCCGACTCCAAGGGCGAAACGATCCACTTGCTGCGCGTGCCGCTCGGAGTCGTCTCCGCGATCTGTCCGTGGAACTTCCCGCTCGCCGTGCTTTGCCGCAAGCTCGCCCCGGCGCTCGTCACTGGCAACACTATCGTCATCAAAGCGAGCGAGATTTCGCCGCTGTCGACCATGGCGTTCTTGCAGCTCGTCCACGACCAGCTGAAATTGCCGCCCGGCGTGATCAATCTCGTCACCGGTGCGGGCGCGGTGGGCCAGGCGCTCGTCGACAATCCGCTGACGTCGCTGGTCTCGTTCACGGGCCATCGCGACACGGGCCGAAACGTAATGATCCGCGCAGCCGCAAACTTCACGCGCGTGTCGCTCGAGCTCGGGGGCAAAGCACCGGCGATCGTGTGGAAGGACGCGGACCTCGATCTCGCGGTGCCGGCGATCATCGCCGCACGCCACACCAACTGCGGCCAGGTCTGCACGGCGGCGGAACGCGTGCTCGTGCACAGCAGCCTCGTCGAGTCGTTCACCGAGAAGTACGTCGCCGCGGCACAGGCTCTCAAAGTCGGCGATCCCCTCAAGGGGTCGGACATGGGGCCCCTCGTCAGCGAAGCGCAATTCAAGAAGACCGGCGCGGCGGTCGCGCTCGCGCGCAAAGAGGGAGCCACGGTCCTCACCGGCGGCGGACGTCCCGAAGGCGCTGCGTATCAAGCGGGCTATTGGTTCGCGCCGACGGTGCTCGGTAACGTCACGGCGGCGATGAGCGTGATGATCGAGGAAACGTTCGGCCCGGTGACGCCGATCATCGGCATCGACTCGATCGAGGAAGCGATCGGCATCGCGAACAAGTCGCGCTACGGCCTGTCGGCCTATCTCTTCAGCCGCGACTACGGCACCGTGATGCGCACGGTGAACGACCTCGACTTCGGCGAGATCTACATCAACCGCACGCTCGGCGAATCGATCCACGCGCATCACGCCGGCTACAAGGAGTCCGGCATGGGCGGCGAAGACGGCCGCTGGGGGCTGCTGCGCTACACGCAGATCAAGACCGCGTACCACCACTACGGCTAGCGGCGACGCGATTCCTGCAACATCGATTCCGGCGCGCGCCAACGGGCTCGACATCAAGCCCGTTGGCGCCTGCGCGAGGCCGATGGGCCGCCGGCATCGGTGCTCGCGTTGTAAAACCGCGGGCCCCAGTGCACGCTAGCCGCCCGATTTCGATTGAAGGTGCTCGTGACATGAAGCTGCTGCATTTCGTTCTGGCCGCCCTACTGCTCGTCGCCGCCGGTCCAGCCGTCGCGCAACTCCCGCCGGGCAACGCGGCCGGTGTCGCGACCGGTCACATCCACCTCGTCCTCTCGGACGTCGAGAAAGCGAAGTCGCTCTGGCTCGCGTTCGGCGCCAAGGAAATCAAGAGCGGCAAGCTGCAAGCGCTCCAGTTCCCGGGCATCTACATCATGCTCACGAAGGGAGCGCCGACCGCGGGGTCGGGAGGCTCCACCATCGACCACATCGGTTTCGCCGTGAAGGACCTCGCGCTCTACAAGCAGAAGCTCATCGACAACGGCGCGCGGATCGCCGCCGAGAACGCGAGCCTGGGTCTCGTGATCGGCGAGCTTCCGGAGGGCGTCCTCGTCGAGTTCCGTTCGGAGCCCGGCATCGTGGGGCCGATCGAGTTCCACCACTTCCATCTGAAGTCCGCCGATTCCGATGCGCTGCAGGCGTGGTATATCGACACCTTCGGTGCCGAGAAATCGACGCGCATGAACATGCCTTCCGCCGTCGTCCCCGGCGGCCGCGTTGATTTCCTCAAGGCCGGCGCGGGCCAGACCATCGCGCCCAGCAAGGGCCGCGCGATCGACCACATCGGGTTTGAAGTCAACGATCTTGACGCATTCGCGGCGAAGCTTCGCGCCAAGGGCATCAAGTTCGATCGCGAGCCGACGTCGGTCGAGGCGCTGGGCCTCAAGATCGCGTTCATCACCGATCCGGCCGGCACTTACATCGAACTCACGCAGGGGCTCCGCGGGCGCTAACGGGGCCCGTGAGAGGGGCATGGCCAGACCCTCGTTCACTATTGCCGTGGCGGCGTGGCTCATCTGCCTGCCGCCAGGCATTCGCGCCAGCGAAGCCGCTGCCGCACCGGATGTCGCACCTCCTGATATCACGGCCACCGCCCCAGCCAAACCCGACGAGCAACTCGATGAGATCATCGTGCAGGGCACGCGCCTGTGGCAGATGCACAAGGCCATCACCGATGCCGATGACCGGTTCTTCGCGCGCTACAACGAGATCAACAAGAATCACGACTTCGACGTCCATTGCACCATGGAGGCACCGCTCGGCACGAAGCTCAAGCAGCGCATCTGTCGCGCCGCGTTTCAGGAGAAGGCGGAGGAGGAATGGGCGCGTGCACTTCTCCAAGGGACCGCGGCAAATCCTCCGGAAGTCGTGCGGGTGGCGCGCGAGGACCAGTATCGCAAGAACCTGCTCGACGTCGTTCGCGGCAACCCGGAACTGATGAAGATGCTGCGCCAGCGTGATGCCCTGGAAAAGAAGTACGAGGCCGAGCTCAAGAAACGCATGAAGGGCAAGTGGATTCTCTTTGAGTAGGCCCGCTGGCACCTTGCGGGCGTGGCTGCCCGCGGGCCGTTGTTTGTTGCACCGCAGGCTGGAAACGCAGCACCGCACGGCGTTGGTGTCACCGTAGAATGGGCCGTACGGCGCGTCGACCGCGCTTGGGTCCGCGCGTGCGCATCGGTAAGCTAACGACTCCGCGATATCGCGGCGCTCATATCCAGGGGGTACGGTTCATGCGCACTCAAGCTCGTAGCTTTTCGATTTTAGTTCTCGTCGCAGCGGCCGCGCTGCTCGGCGCGTTTGCCTTGCCCGCGCAGCCTGCAGGCGACGCCTCGGTCCTCGCGAAGCGCGTGCAGGTTCTCGAAGATCGCGAAGCGATTCGCGCGCTCATCATGGCGTACGGTTACGCGCACGATCACCGCGACTACAAAATGTTCGCGAGCTTGTTCGCGTCGAACGGCGAGTGGGTCGGCGGTATGGGTTCGGCGAAAGGTCCCGATGCGATCTTCGCGCTCATGGACAAGTCGATCGGCCACAAGCCCGTAGCCGAAGGTTCCGGCACGGTGCATTTGCTGACGAACGACCAGATCAAGATCGACGGCGACCGCGCGACCGCCGTGACGAAGTGGCTGTACCTCGTGCCCGGCGAAGACGGTTCACCCCGTGCGCAGTTCCTCGGTCACTACACCGATCAATTCATTCGCGAGAAAGGCGAGTGGAAGTTCCTGCGTCGCGAGGCACCCGTGGACATCGCGCCGCGGCGTAAGTGAGGAGGCTACGCCTCAAGCAGCTCGCCGGCGGCTGAACGGCCCTCGCTACTGGGCTACGGGGCCGCCGTCGTCGGCACGCCGCCGCCGACGGCCGTGAAGACGCGGCTCTTGATGCGCCAGCCCTGCGCGGTCTTCATGTATTCGTCGTCGTAGCGGCCGATCATGAAGATCGAATGCGCGAAGCCGGCCTTCTGTCGCGGCGTGATGTCGGCGAGCACGACGTAGGCCTTGCCGGTCGCGCCACGACCGTCGGGCTCGATCACATGGTTGAAGACGAAGTGCCGGACGTAGGCCGGGCCGTGCGGTTCTTTCGCAGTCACCATCTTCGCGAGCGCGTCGTGTCCCTTGGCCTGCGGCCGCACCTTGGTGGTGAACTTTCCCGAGTACGGAGCGCAGCCGGCCGGTAGGCCGGACGCTGCGGCACCGCCGGTGTCAGGCAATACGCAGGCGAACGTGCCGTCCGACGTGAATGCGCTCGCGTACGCCGCGCCGCTGTCCGCGTTCATATCGACCTCGTACGGCAGCCGCGCGACGAGCTGCTGGATCGCCACGCGATCTTGATCACTAAGCTTCGGCTTTTTTTCGGACGGGTCGGGACCTGCTTGCCGCAGCGCGCGCACTCCGGGTACCGGCGGCGGCAAAGGCACGTTCGGCTCGCCCCATTTGCCCTCGTAGAAGGTCCGCTTCTTGAAGCGCCAGCCGTCGGGCGTCTTGACGTAGACGTCATCGTAGAACCCGCCGTGGCCCGCTCCGGGAGACACTCCGGGCTGGCCCGCGTCGAAGATGCCCACGTACACGCGGCCCACCGCGCCATCGGGCGTCGGCGTCACGATGACATTTGTCACGGAGTGACCGATGTTCAGCGGACCCCGTTTCGAGCCGCGCGCCAGCGCGGCGAGGTTATCGCGGCCCTGATAGCTACGGCCGCTCGGCCCTTGGTTCGTGCCGGTGAACGTGCCGTCACTGGTGTACAGATCGGCGTAGGCGAAGCCGTTGTTCTCGCCGCTGTCGAGCGCCCAGCCGTACTTGAAGTCCAGTTGCTCGATGTCGAGATAGTCGGTCGCGCTCAGCGCCGGGTCGGTGGACGCGGGCGCCGTCTGCGCTTGCGCCGTGTTCACACCGACGCTCAAGAGCAGCACGAATGTCCGTAGAAATCGCGGCATGGCATCCCCTTCAGTGCGCTGACGTGGGTTGCGGCTTCAACGATTCCGGCGTGCCGTCGGACGGCACGAACTGGCGCGTCTTGAAGCGCCAGCCATCCGGCGTCTTCACGTACGTGTCTTCGTAGTGGCCAGCACCCCAGACCGCGTTCGGCTGGCCCGGCTCGCCGTAGCGGAGGTGCACCATGTATTCCCTGCCCTTAGCGCCGCCTTCCGTCGGCTCGATCACGTGATTGACGATGAAATGCCAGGTCGTCTGCGGGCCTCGGCTCGTCTGCTTCGCGAGCTTCGCAAGGTCGTCGCGTCCGGTCGTCTTGCCGAACGTGCCGCCCGGCGCGAAGAGGTCGGCGTAGGCATAGCCGTCGTTGGCGCCCTGATCAACGGCGTGCGCGTAGCGCGCCGCCAGTTGCTTGATCTCCACATAGTCGAGGGGCGTCAGCGTCATGAGATGGGCCGACGTCTTCCCAGCTTCGATTTGCGCCTCAACGACGGCGGGTTTGAGACCGTCGGCGCCGAGTGCAAGCGCGATAACGACCGCGACGCGTGCGGATAGGAAATTCAAACAGCCTCTCCTTCCCAATTCTTGTTCGCGTAAGGGGCCGCGAACAGCGTAAGCAGCGGTCCAGTCAGCGTGGTGGTCACCAGCGCCATGATCACCAGCATGGTGAAGATGCGCGCCGGCAGGATGCCCAAGTCGTAGCCAATGTTCAGCGCGATCAGTTCCATCAGCCCGCGCGTGTTCATCAGCGCGCCCAGCTGCAGCGACTCGCGCCAGCGCATGCCCGAGAGGCGCGCCGCCACCGCGCTCGCGCCCAGCTTGCCCACGGTCGCCACCACGATGATCAGCAGGCACAGCAGCCAGCCCGAAAGATCGCCGATGAGCCCGATCTGGGTGCGCAGGCCGGTAAAGGTGAAGAACAGCGGCAGCAGCAGCACCGAACTGAAGCTTTCCAGGCGCATGCCGATCTTGCGCCGGAAGTCGTGCGCCTCGGGCATGATCATGCCGGCGAGAAAGGCGCCGAACAGGCTGTGGATGCCCAGCAGCTCCGTGCTCAGCGCTGAAGCCATCACGAGGCAGGCCACCGCCGCCATGATGGCACGCGACGGTTCGCGCTCGGCCAGCCGCTGCGCGCCGATCCAGCGCGGCAGCCCGCGTCGCACGCCGATCACCATCAGGGCCACGAACGCCAGCACCAGCACCAGGTTCAGCGCCGCGCCACCGATACTCGTAGCGGTGGCCACGGCCACCACGAAGGCCAGGATGCTCCATGCCGTTACGTCATCGACGGCCGCGCAGGTGATGGCCGTACTGCCCAGCGCGGTCTGCGACAGGCCGCGGTCCTGCAGGATGCGCGCCAGCACCGGAAAGGCCGTGATGCTCATCGAGATGCCGATGAACAGGGCGAAGGACACGAACGAGGTACCGGGTGCCGCCAGGCTGCTGAACAGGAAGTACGCCAGCAGCACGCCGAACAGGTACGGAAAGACGATGCTGGCATGGCTGACCGCCACCGCCGTCTGCGCCTTGCCGCGCATGTGCCTCACGTTCGCTTCCATGCCAACCGTGAACATGAACAAACACACGCCGATCTGGCTGAGGATCCCCAGCACCCCCATGGAATCCTTCGGGAACACGAACGCGAAACCGTCCGGTGCGAGCAGGCCAAACAGCGACGGACCGAGCAGGATGCCCGCCGCCATCTCCCCGACCACAGCGGGCTGCCCCATCCACACGAACAGTCGGCTGACCAGCCGCGACACCGCGATGATCGCCAGCAACTGCAGGAACAGATGACCCAGCGGCTGCTCGAGGTGAGACAGTAGCCCCTCTCGCAGCGTGGCGAACGCCGAAGGCTGCTCCGCGGCCACCGCGGCATGCTCTATGCCTTTCGCCGCCACGCCCTGCGGCGCGGGCAGCGAAGAACCCAGGTGGAGCATCGCCACGATGGCTGCGCCCACGATCGCCAGCAGCAGCGCATAGAAAATGAGAGTCCGTTTCATCGGAAGCGGATCATACCCGTGCCGGCCCCCGGTCGGTTCGCAGCGGCGAGAAATGCCGCGGGCCATCGAGGCTGGAATTGAAGAGCGGCGGCACGGCCGCTATTTCTGCTGACCGGTTGCGGGTTGGGCCAGCTCCTCGCCAGCGAGAAGCTCCAGCGCCTTGACCATGGCCGAGTGATCCCAGCCCGCGCCGCCATGGGCGACGCAGGCGCTGAACAGCTGCTGCGCGCTCGCGGTGTTGGGCAGAGACACGCCCAGCGCCTTGGCCGATCCCAGCGCCAACGCCAGATCCTTTTGGTGCAGGCCGATGCGGAAGCCGGGATTGAACGTACGCTTGATCATGCGCTCGCCATGGACTTCGAGGATGCGCGACGCGGCGAAGCCGCCCAGCAGCGCCTGGCGAACCTTCGTCGGATCGGCGCCTGCTTTTTTCGCAAAGACGAGGGCCTCCGCGACCGCTTCGATATTGAGCGCGACGATGATCTGATTGGCCACCTTGGTGATTTGGCCCGCGCCGACGCCGCCCACCAGCGTGATGTTCTTGCCCATCTTCTCGAACAGCGGACGAACGCGCTCGAATACCGCTTCGTCCGCGCCGCACATGACGGTCAGCGATGCGGCCTTGGCACCGACTTCGCCGCCGGAAACCGGCGCGTCGACGTAGTCGCAGCGCAAGGCCGATATCTTGTCGGCGAAACTCTTGGTGGCGATGGGGTCGATCGAGCTCATGTCGATGACGGTCTTACCGGGAGAAAGGCCATCCGCCACGCCGCCTGATGCGAACAAGGCGCGCTCCACGTCCGGCGTATCGGGCAGCATCAGAATGACGACATCGGCGGCGCGCGCGACGTCTGCGCCCGATTTGCATACCGTGGCGCCGGCTTCCAGCAGTTCGGGCGGGAGGTCCGATTTGTGCTTGACCAGAAACAGCTCGTGTCCGGCTGCCGCCAAATGGCCGGCCATGGGGCGGCCCATGATGCCAACCCCGACGAATCCGATCTTCATGTGCTTAGCTCCGTTTGATGCGCGAGGTAGGGCTTGGCCCAGCCGAGGCCGGCCAGCGTGTCGCCAACCGGCCTGTATTCGCAGCCGACCCAACCGTTGTAACCGAGCGCATCGAGCTTTGACAACAGCCAGGGATAGTTGATCTCGCCGGTGCCTGGCTCGTTGCGGCCCGGATTGTCCGCGAGTTGGATGTGGCCGATATGGGGAAGGAGTCGCTCGATCGTTCGCGCCAAATCTCCTTCCATGATCTGCATGTGATAGATGTCATATTGCAACTTCACGTTTGGCCGGCCGACGGCCTCGATCAGTTCGATCGCCACTGCGGTGCTGGCGTAGAAGTAGCCAGGAATGTCGACCTTGGTGTTGATCGGCTCCAGCATCACGTCGATGCCATCCCCGGCCAACGCATCAGCAGCTTGTTGAATGTTGCTGACAAAAGTTTGCGTCCACACTTGCCGATTGGCGCCTGCGGGAAATTTGCCCGCCATGAGGTGCAGCCGCTTGCAGCCCGTAGCCTTGGCGTAGGCGCGCGCCTGATCGAGGCTATCCTTCATCTCGGCGACCCGCTCCGGGTTGGCGCCGATGCCCCGATCACCGGCCCCAAAATCGCCGATGCCCATGTTGAACAGCACAAGTTCGAGGCCTGTGCGGTTCAGGCGTTCGCGGATGGCCATGGCCGGCGCGTCGTAAGGAGACAAGCACTCCACGGCCTTAAAGCCAGCGGCGGCAGCGGCCTCGAATCGGTCGAGGAACGGCCGGTCGGCAAACATCATGGTCAGGTTAGCGGCAAGCTTGGTCACGAAGGTCCTCTTCCGAGAAATGAATACGCGCGCTCAGCACAAGCGGGCATGCAGCGTGATTACGTCGCTGGTTCCAATCATTTCGTCCCGCCGCGTGTAGAGCGGGCCCAGACGGGAAATGCCCTTATGAGCAGCCTACATGATCTCCATGCCGAACGCCCGCGCTGGATCGGACACCCGGCGTCCTGACAGGCTGGTCAGGCCCATGTCTTTGCTCGAGCCAAAAGCTTCTTCGATCAGTTTGCGGGCCCTCATGCTCAAGGCATATCCAACATGGCGCGTCGTGCGCCCCTCGCGCCGGCGCACGCCTCATCACGCGTTTCACGCTCGGCGCCGGGGACTCGACGCGGCGGTAGTGGCGGCCGCGCTCGCGGCCGGAGGAGGTGCCGTTCGCATCACGAGTGTCGCGAGGCCAGGCGGCATGTATGATGGCGTCCTCCATCGTCAAGGAATCCTTCCATGCCGAAGTTTGCACAGCTCTCCGCCTTCGCCGCGCTGCTCTCCGCCGCCCTCGCCGCGTCCGCTTCCGCGGACGACGTTGCGAAATGGGCGCGCGAGGCCAACGATCGCGCGGAGATCCAAGCGCTGATGTCGCGTTACGAGCGCGCGCTCGACACGCTCAACGTCGACGCGTACGTCGCGGTGTTCACCGAAGACGCCGTGTTCGGCACCGCGAAGAGGCGCGAAGGCATCCGCGCGCTGATCGCCGGCATCAAAGCGGGCCGCGAGAAGAACGCCGAGCCGGGAAAGCCCCCGGCGCCAACGTATCAATCGATCCAGAACATGGCGATCACGTTCACGAGTAAGACCACCGCGACGATCGAGGGCTACTACATGGCTCTACTCGGCGCGCAGAACGGCAGCCCGTCGCGCGTCGCGACCGCCGGCCATGAAGTGGACGAGGTCGTGAAGCAGAACGGCCAGTGGCTGATCTCGAAGCGCACTGTCTCGCCTTGATCTGACGCGAGCGTCGCGCTAATCGAGCGGCAGCTCGCGTGCGCGAGCGGAGTGGTCGAGGATCACGAAGCGCGATTTCTGTTGGACTGGATCGAAAAAAACTACCACGCGGCGCAAGTATGGCCGGGGAGCGTTCTTTACCCGCGGCTCGCAAAGGCAATGGCGGACGGACACCTCGGTCCAGAGGAGGAATCCGCTACTCGAGGTACTGGGAAAGGTTGCCGCGGGGCCGCCATCGAACTCGGGCCCGAGTGTTAGCGGTGCCATCCCGTATGACGATCCCTGTCCTCGCATCGAGTTCCCATCCCATTGCTTCGTCCTGACGGGGCAATTTGTCTACGGCCCCCGAAAGAATCTTGAAGTAACCATCGAACAACGCGGCGGACTTCCGCGGCAGCCGCGAACGCCTCAACGCCGCAGGAATGCCTGCGTAAACCGCCGATGCGGTGATCAGTGGGCGATCAGTCGAAACGGGTCAGGGCCCTCCCTGCTCCCATCTCTTCAGGAGCGCGCCGAGCAGCTTCTCGAGCCGGACACGGCCGCCCGGCATCTTGTCCACGTCCGTGAGGAAATTTGCCGCGGCCGTATTGTGTTGGCGCACGATAGCGATGATGGAGGTATCGCCTTTCTGCGTGAGGCGCAGATGCAGCGCCCGGCGGTCCTCCGGATGCGGCACCCGGACCAGCAGACCGAGCTCGACGAGGCGGTCGATGCGGTAGGTGATCACGCTGGGAGCCAGATCGAAGCGTCGCCATAGATCCGACGGCCGCACGATCTGCGAGCTCTGCTGCCGGCGCACCGCGAGCAGCAGGTTCACGTCCAGGGAGTTCATGCCATGTTTCTCGGCGATCCGGTTGGTCTGGCGGATGGCGAGCAGATCGATCTGGTGCAGCTGCAGATAGATGGAGAAGGCGGCCGCATCCAGCGATGGCAGGAATGCGAGCCAGCTCTGGATGACCTCGGCCATGGGCCCGGAAGCCGAGGTGACCACCGCTTCGGCCTTGCGTCCGTCGCCTTCGCCCTTGCGTCCGCTGGCTTCGGGCTTGCGTGCGGTGATTTCGGATTTGCGCCCCGTGCCTTCGGCCTTACCTCCGGTGCCCTCGGACATGCGACTACCTGCGGCCGCGGCCCGGCGCGGCACCACTCTCGATGAACGAACACGACGGATTTTCGGCACGCCCAGGCTCCGGCACATGGAGGCGAAACCCCGCCAGTTTAGGGCATGCGCCGGCGCCGGGGGACTCTTTCGCGCATTGACAGTGCTACCTCCTTAAATGTCAGTGTCAGTATCACTGATAGAAGCCAGAACCAGTGACATAACGAGATGCCCACCGGGATCTCACGCGTGGCCGGATTCTCGACGTTGCGGCCGAGCTGACCGCAGGTCCGCGTGTGACGTTTCCGCGCTTCGACGCCGATGAGGCGTTGTTCCGCTGGTTTGTGTCGAGCCCACAGGGGCAAGCCGTACGGCTGAGCGTCAGGCATGGAGGCAGGAGAGCTACCTTGCCCTCGTGCATCAGGCGCGGCCCGACCTTGGGCGCGCGGCGCAGCGACGGCTGGCAGGGATCTGTCAGCTCCTCGATAGCTCCTTCACATGGCAGTCGTTGAAGGATTACTGGGACATGGACGGTGGAGAAGGCGGGCGCTCGGCATCCGAAGCCCTTGCCGCGCTGCTGCACATCGAAACTCCCGCGAGCCGAAAACGGGCGAGCCGCAACCTTGAAGCAAAACCTCTTTCCCAACGAAAACAACTGGAGGGGTCGAACCATGTTGATCGCCCACGCCTCCCTACCCGCTGATCACCCTTAACGAGCCGCCCGCATCATTGCCGAGATCATGCAGGGCGAAGCGATGCCCTTCCCGCCGGGCGGACCCGGGACATGGATGGCGTGATCCGGAGACGGCGCGATCGAGGTCGAGGTCGCTCCCCGCAGCGTCGGCATGGATCGCGGACCCGATGGCGCAAACTGGCACACCCGCTTCGAGGCCTCGAGCCGGATCTGCGAGTCTCACCTTGCGGTCGGCGTCGACCGGCCGACCGCGCAGGTTCGCGAGATCGCCCAGCGCGCCGGATGGCCGGCAGGACAGTACGACCGGGCCGGTTTCTTTAAAGTCGCGAGGTGTGGGTCGAAGGAGCGTTCCTGATCGAGTCCCTGGATCCAGAGCAGGTTGCGGCTTATCGTCGCTCCATGACACCGGCGAACTGGAAGGCTACTTTCGGCTCTGCGCCGGCGCTGGGAGCACAGGCGTAGGTCCAGTTCCTTCCGGCGTGCTGCGATGGCGGGTTCACAGGCGCGGTTGCGCCAGGAACGTGAACTCCGTGACTGCGTTTAAATGCAGCACCGCCGGAGGCGAACCCGCCAAACTCCTCACCCGTACCTCAATCCTCGCCGTCGCGACCCTGATCGGGCCGCTCGGCTGCACTTCGTTACAAGTGAAGTCCGACACGAAGTCGGCGCTGATCCACTCCGTGCAGTGCCATACGTTCGGCTTCGCAGGCTCGTTCCGCGACAACAGCCCGCTGCGAGGAACGATCGCCAACCCCGGAGCCGCTCTGGCAGGCGCTGCATCCCATGCCAAGCCCCCGCCCCCGCTACCCCCCCGGGTTATCCCCTCAATGGGCAGTCTTAAATTTGGGCACCACCCAAGCTATGATCGATTCCTTAGGTAACGGGGAGCACCCCGCCCAAAGCTTAAGAAATGTGAGTTGTCCGGCCGCCGCTGGCCGCGAGGGGTGGCAACTTGGCTGTCAGTCAATCCGCAGCGCCCCGCCCGGGGGCCCTGCTGAATCTGCAGGGTGTCGAGGAGTCGCAACGGGCGGCGCTGTGGAGCCGCAGCGCCCGAACGTTCTTCCCCGGGCTGTCGGTCCGCAGCTCACCGGTGAATCCGCAGATGGGCTCGATCACCGGCATCACCTTCGGGGCGGGACGGCTGTGGACGGTTCTGTCGCCGCCGCTGCTCGTGAGTTACGATCCGGACGACGCTCCCGAAAATCTCACTCAGATCTTTTCCGTGATGCTGCAGTTGGAAGGCACGACGATCGCCTGTCAACATCGCACCTGCGTGTTGCATCCGGGCGAGTTCTGCGTGATCGACAGCAAGTCGCCCTTCGATCTCGAAGTGTCAGCAGTCTCCTCCCGCATTATGTTCATGCAGATGCCGCGGCACGCGGTACTGAGCCGTTATCCGTATCTGGAGCGGCGCACGGCCGAGACTTTCGATCCCGAGGAAGGCGGCGCGATACTCCTGCGCAGCCTCCTGATGAGCCTGCTCGAGACCGCGCCGCTGCTGGAAGATGAGCAACGGGCCACCGCGCTGGCCGTAACCATTCAGATGCTGGGTGCGCCGAAGCTCCACTCCGGAGATAGCACCCACGAGATCGGCTGGCGCGTACGGACAGCGCTCGCGTGCATCGATACGCAACTCTCCGATACCTCGTTGACGGCGAACCGCGTCTCCAAGTTGCAGGGCATCAGCCGCCGCCGTCTGGATGACCTGATGACGCGCGCGATGGGGACATCGGTGACCGCGCAGATCTGGATTCGCCGCCTGACACAGGCCGCCACGGAGCTCGCGGATCCGCGCTACCGTGAGCGGACTGTGTCAGAGATCGCGTTCGAAGCTGGCTTCGAAGACGCCGCCCACTTCACACGAGCATTCAAGCGGCGCTACCAGTGCACTCCCCGTGAGTGGCGCAATCGCGGTGGTTATTTGTCCACCCACGGCGAGGGCATGTAGTACGGGAGCGTCGTGAACACGGACTCGATGCGGTAGATCCGGCCGCCGACGATCTTGAACATCTCCATGAAGCCGAGCGAGTTCGGAAAGGTGAAGGGACTCGTAGCGTCCTTGCCATCCGTCGTCTTGAAATTCAGGAAGTCCGCGGCGTAATCGATATATCCCGTCGCGACCACGACACCGTGCTCCTCGTCAGCGATGTAGCGGCGCGCCCTGACCCGGTTGTCGTACTTGAACCAACCCAGCTTGAACTGCGCCTCGCAACCTGGTGGTGACGACGCGAAGCTTCCATCCGTTGTCGACTGACCGTTCTCCTTACGGGCGCACTGCGGGTCGAACTTCGTACGGATGGTCCCGTCATTGCGCTGGAGGGTGCTGAAATAGCCGTCAGCCAGCTTGATCAGCTCGGCCCGCGAGCTGCGTTGTCCCTTCGGGACTTCCTGCGCAAACGCCGGCTCATTCACATACTTCGACGCGTCACCGTAAGGACCATTGTCGACACCCTTGCGGCTGATCACGGTCTCGGCCTCGGCAATCGCACCACCCTCCACCTTCAATCGCAGGGCCACATGCGCCGGCTGGCCATGCTCTTCGACGGATCCGTACCACACGACGTTGCCCGTGGTCGGATCGGTTGCGAACTGCCCATTCGGACTCCTTGCGGTGGCAGTACTTGCTGCCCTATGGCGTTGGATGCGTTGTCAATGGCTGGATCGCTATTGCTAGAAAGACCCGTAGTTTTCCTCAACGTGAGTTGTATCGACATTATACTGTAGCGCTCTCTTGAGCATGTTGGGCGGATACTCCCCGGGAGCGTCTGGCGCCGTCTGGGAAGGATCTGCCGCTTGAATCTCATGAGATGCTCGGCGCCGATCCACGGCAAGCCATTCCGTCGACCGCTGATGATGAACGCGTAGTACTCATCCTCCAGCAGGATCGCCGAGAGACTCGCCACCGCCTCGTCGAACGGGATCGGCGTCAGGTGAGCGCCTTCGCCGAGACGAATTCCCTCAGGCGCGCGGCAGAAT
>Ga0070679_100001151_pt1 | contig 23151 bp, 21 predicted proteins | sample KBSC63BmetaG_FD_65652 | JGI IMG/M metagenome (GOLD analysis project Ga0070679, IMG submission 65652) | Corn rhizosphere microbial communities from Kellogg Biological Station, Michigan, USA - KBS C6-3B metaG | ecosystem: Host-associated > Plants > Roots > Rhizosphere | place: USA: Michigan... | reverse complement strand
GGATTCTGGAACCGCCGGCCCTTCTCCGCGCGCCGCACCGTAAGGCTTACCTCGCCGCTCTCGGTGAACTTGAAGGAGTTCGACAGCAGGTTCTTGAGAATCTGCTGCAGCCGGCCGCCGTCGGTGTAAATCGTCTGCGGCACATCGGCGTTGAGCTCGACACGGAAGCCCAGCCCCTTCTGCTCGGCGACTGCACCGAAGCTGCGATCGACGAATTCCTTGACCTCGCCGAGACGAACGTCGGACGGATTCACGTCCATCTTTCCGGCTTCGACCTTTGACAAGTCGAGCACATCGTTGATCAGATTCAGGAGATCGCTGCCCGATGTGAGAATCGTTTGCGCGAACTCGACCTGCTTCGGCGTCAGGTTCCCGTCCTTGTTCTCGCTGAGCAGCCGCGCCAGGATCAGCAGGCTGTTGAGCGGCGTCCGGAGCTCGTGCGACATGTTGGCGAGGAACTCCGACTTGTACTTGGAGCTCAACGCCAGCTGCTCGGCCTTCTCCTCGAGCGCGAGTCTCGCCGCTTCCACTTCCGCGTTCTTCGACTCGACTTTCCGGTTCTGCTCGGCGAGCAGTGAGGCTTTTTCCTCCAGCTCCTCGTTGACCTGCTGCAGCTCCTCCTGCTGGTCCTTGAGCAGCTCCTCCGATGTGCGCAGGGTCGTTGCCTGCGCTTCGAGCTCGGCGTTCGATCTCTTGAGCTCTTCCTGCTGCTTCCGCAGCTCCTCGGATTGACTCTGCAACTCGAGAGTCAGGCTCTGCGATTGCTCGAGCAGCTCCGCCGTTCTCATGTTCGCGGCGATCATGTTGATCACGACGCCGACGGTCTCGGCGAGCTGATCGAGGAATAGCTGGTGGATCTGGCTGAACGGCAGGAACGAAGCGAGCTCGATCACCGCTTTGACGTCGCCCTCGAACAGCACCGGCAGCACTATGACGTTGCGCGGCGGCGCCTCTCCCAAACCGGACGAGATCCTGATGTAATCGTCGGGAACATTGGTGAGCAGAATCGGCTTCTTCTCCAGCGCCGCCTGTCCGACGAGGCCCTCGCCGAGGTAGAACCGGTTGCCGATATGCTTCCGCTCCTTGTAGGCGTAGCTCGCAATGAGCTTGAGGACCGGCGCGTTGTTCTCGTCCTCCATGATGTAGAAGGCCCCGTGGTGCGCGGAAACCAGCGGAGTCAGCTCCGACATGATGAGCTTGGAGACCGACTCCAGGTCTTTTTGGCCCTGCATCATCCGCGAGAACTTGGCGAGGTTGGTCTTCAGCCAATCCTGCTCGGAGTTCTTCTCGGTGGTGGACTTCAGGTTCACGATCATCTGATTCAGATTGTTCTTGAGCTCGTCCAGCTCGCCTTGAGCTTCGACCGTGATTTGTCTGCTCAGATCACCACGCGTCACCGAAGTGGCGACGTCGGCGATCGCGCGGACCTGCGCCGTGAGACTGTTGGCCATCGCGTTCACGTTGTCGGTGAGGGCGCGCCAGGTGCCCGACGCGTTCGGCACTTCGGCCTGGCCACCGAGCTTCCCTTCGGTGCCCACTTCCTTGGCGACACGGGTGACTTCGTCGGCGAATACGCGCAGCGAGTCCACCATCGCGTTGACCGTGTTCTTCAGCTCGAGGATCTCGCCCCGCACTTCGACGGTGATCTTCTGCGACAGGTCTCCCTTCGCGACCGCCGTCGTGACGAGTGCGATGTTTCTGATCTGACTGGTCAGCGACGAAGCCATCGCGTTGACGTTATCGGTCAGATCCTTCCACGTTCCGCCGACGCCGGGCACGTTGGCTTGGCCACCCAGCTTTCCTTCCGTTCCGACTTCTTTCGCAACACGGGTCACTTCCGAGGCGAAGGTGCTGAGCTGATCGACCATCGTGTTGATGGTGTTCTTCAGCTCGAGGATCTCGCCTTTTACATCCACCGTCATCTTGCGTGACAGGTCGCCCTTCGCGACCGCGGTGGTGACGTCGGCGATGTTTCTCACCTGTCCCGTCAGGTTCGACGCCATGAAGTTCACGTTGTCGGTCAGATCCTTCCACGTACCTGCAACGCCCGGCACGTTGGCCTGTCCACCCAGTCGTCCTTCGGTTCCTACCTCGCGCGCGACACGCGTCACTTCACCCGCGAAGACGCTCAAGCTGTCCACCATGGTGTTGATGGTTTGCTTGAGCTCGAGAATCTCGCCCTTTACGTCGACGGTGATCTTTCTCGACAGATCGCCCTTGGCGACCGCCGTCGTAACGTCGGCGATGTTTCTGATCTGGCCGGTGAGGTTGGACGCCATCGCATTGACGTTGTCGGTGAGATCCTTCCACGTTCCCGCCACGCCCGGCACCTGCGCCTGGCCGCCGAGCTTGCCCTCGGTTCCTACTTCTTTCGCCACGCGCGTGACTTCGGATGCGAACGCGCTGAGCTGATCGACCATGGTATTGATGGTGTCCTTGAGCTCCGCCGTCTCGCCTTTTGCTTCGACCGTGATCTTCTGCGACAGGTCGCCGCGCGCGACCGCGATCGTCACCGCCGCGATGTTTCGCACCTGCCCGGTGAGGTTGCCGGCCAGCGTGTTCACGTTGTCGGTCAGATCCTTCCACGTCCCTGCCACACCGGGCACGCTCGCCTGGCCGCCCAGTTTTCCTTCGGTACCTACCTCGCGCGCAACGCGTGTCACTTCGGCAGCGAAGGCGCTCAGCTGATCCACCATGATGTTGATGGTGTTCTTGAGCTCGAGAATCTCGCCCTTTGCTTCGGCGGTGATCTTTCTGTTCAGATCACCCTTTGCGACCGCGGTTGTTACGTCGGCGATGTTTCTCACCTGACCGGTGAGGTTCGACGCCATGAAATTCACGTTGTCGGTGAGATCCTTCCATGTGCCGGCAACGCCGGGAACTTCTGCCTGTCCGCCGAGGCGGCCCTCGGTACCTACTTCCTTGGCGACGCGGGTGACCTCGGACGCGAAGGAGCTGAGCTGATCGACCATGGTATTGATCGTTTGCTTCAGCTCGAGGATCTCACCCTTCACGTCGACCGTGATCTTGCGCGAGAGATCGCCCTTCGCGACCGCTGTCGTCACGTCGGCAATGTTTCGAATCTGGCCCGTAAGCGACGACGCCATCGCGTTGACGTTGTCCGTGAGATCCTTCCACGTGCCACCGACGCCCGGTACTTCCGCCTGGCCGCCCAGCTTCCCTTCCGTACCTACTTCCTTCGCGACGCGCGTTACTTCGGACGCGAAGGTGCTGAGCTGATCGACCATGGTGTTGACGGTGTTCTTCAACTCGAGAATCTCGCCGCGCGCATCGGCGGTGATCTTTTGCGACAGATCTCCTCGCGCCACAGCGGTGGTGACCGCCGCGATGTTTCGCACCTGGCTGGTGAGATTGCCTGCCAGCGTGTTCACGTTGTCGGTGAGGTCCTTCCACGTTCCGCCCACGCCGGGCACTTCCGCCTGGCCACCCAGCTTTCCTTCGGTTCCCACTTCACGGGCGACACGCGTGACTTCCGACGCGAATGCGCTCAGCTGGTCCACCATGATGTTGATGGTGTTTTTCAGCTCCAGGATCTCGCCGCGTGCATCGGCGGTGATCTTGCGCGACAGGTCGCCGCGCGCGACGGCGGTGGTGACGTCGGCGATGTTTCTCACCTGACCGGTGAGGCTCGACGCCATGAAGTTCACGTTGTCGGTGAGATCCTTCCACGTTCCACCAACGCCCGGCACCTGCGCCTGCCCGCCCAGCCGTCCCTCGGTTCCAACCTCGCGCGCGACACGCGTTACTTCCTCCGCGAAGGTGCTGAGCTGATCGACCATCGTGTTGACGGTGTTTTTCAGCTCGAGGATCTCGCCCTTCACATCGACGGTGATCTTTCTGGACAGGTCGCCCTTTGCGACGGCGGTGGTGACGTCGGCGATGTTTCTGATCTGCCCCGTCAGGTTGGAGGCCATCGCGTTGACGTTGTCGGTCAGATCCTTCCAGGTGCCGCCGATGCCCGCGACCTGCGCCTGGCCCCCCAGCTTGCCTTCGGTTCCAACTTCTCTCGCGACACGGGTGACTTCGGACGCGAACGCGCTCAGCTGATCGACCATCGTGTTGATTGTGTTCTTCAGCTCCAGCGTCTCGCCCCTGGCTTCGACGGTGATCTTCTGGGAGAGATCGCCTTTGGCGACGGCGGTGGTGACGGCGGCGATGTTTCTCACCTGACTGGTGAGATTTCCGGCGAGGGTGTTGACGTTGTCGGTCAGGTCCTTCCAGGTGCCTGCGACTCCCGGCACTTCGGCCTGTCCGCCCAGTTTCCCTTCCGTGCCGACCTCGCGTGCGACGCGGGTCACTTCGTTGGCGAAGGAGCCGAGCTGGTCGACCATGGTGTTGACGGTGGTGCCGATGCGGAGGAACTCGCCCTGCACCGGCTTGCCGTCGATCTCGAGCACCATCTTCTGGCCGAGATCACCTTCCGCGACGGCGGACAATACGCGCGCGACTTCGGTGGTCGGCGAAGCCAGGTCGGTGATGAGCGTGTTTACGGATTGCACCGTTGCTCGCCATCCACCCGTCACCTGTCCGATTGACGCGCGGTCATTCATCTGGCCTTCGCGGCCGATGGTCGCGCTCACCCTCTGCATCTCATCGCACAGCCGCTCGTTTAGTTTGGCGATCCCGTTGAAGGCGTCGGCGATTTCCGCCAGCAGCGGATCATCGGACGCTGGTAGCCTCACCTCGAACTCGCCGTCGCGCAGATCGCGCATCGCATCCAGCAGGCGCCGGAGATCCATCTCTTTGAGCCTTCCGTTGCCTGAGAGCAGGTCGATCTCGCGCTCGCCTTCTCGTTTGGTGCCGCCGCCGTTGCCGTTTCGCTTGGCGTTGCGCGTCTTGCTCCCGTTTCTACCATTCTTGCGGCGGGAGCCTGGGGAGGTGGAGCGCGCGGTGGTTTCCTCCGCGCCTTCTTCCATCTCGATTGTGTCGCCGATCTCCACGACTGAACTCCTTAGTGTGACTTCTTTTGGCCGCTGCGTTTTCGTGCGGCCGCCGATCCCGGCCACCGCCGAAAGCGATTCCGAGCCTGGGGTTAGAGGCTTCTACTGTTCAAAAGCGGGGCCGTTGCTGAGACGCCCCGAACGCTGGCTTATTCCGGCGCCGAAATCAGGCGAACCGGGTCTCCCGGCCGGACCTCACCTTCCGAGATCACCCGCGCGTACACCCGGCTCCAGCCGGGGCGGAGTTTCTGGGCGATGCGGATGAATTCTCCCTCGATAAACGACCCTTTGATGGTCTTGCAGGGGTTGGTGAACGACGCGATTTCGAGGAGTACGTCGGGCCCGAGCTGAACCCGGAGGCCGGGCTCGACCAAACCCCAATCGATACCCTCGACGGTGATGTTTTCGCCGGCAGTACCGATGTCGATCGGATGTCCTTCCCGCTGTAGCGCGCGAATCAACTCGAGAGCATAGATGCACACCGCGCGATCGGGCCCGCCGTGGTGCTTCGTGTCGTTTTGGGCGTCTCCTTCAAGCCCTGATAGCGTCACTCGTGCGACACTAACGCGCCTTTTAGGAACGCCCCCGCCAGAAAGATTTACCGCGACTATTGCCCCGGTTCGACCATTATCTAACTGCCCCCGTTGCCCGTCGGCTCCGCCGTTCATGGCAGGTTCACCCCTCCAGTTTCCCCAACCCATCCCTCATCCCCCTTTCCCGCTCACCAGGAAGCTCACCGGAATCCCGCCGTTCCGCGAATCGAACCGCGAGCGCAGCGAAAGACGGAGCTGCCCCGCCAGGACCTTGTCGGCGGTCAGCATTCCGACCCGCCACCCCGGATGCTCGACGACCGCGTTCCCGATCGCGGCGTACAAATCCCGCAATTCCCGTTCGTCGCCAACCCGCACCCCGTACGGCGGGTTCATCAGCAGCCACGCCCGTTCGGCGCCCGATTCCCGAAGGCGCGCCAGCGAGTCCGACAGCGAACCCGTCGCAAAAACGATATCGCTTGCTACCCCCGCACGCTCCGCATTTCGCACCGCTGCCTCGATCGCTCCGGAATCCCGATCTCCTCCCGTGATGTTCAGCGCTGGATCCGTCACCATCTCGCGCGCTTCGGTGAGAATCGAATCCCATCTGCCCGAGACGAAACCCGGCCAGCGTGCAAACTGAAAAGCGCGGCGCAGCCCCGGCGCCATCTTTCGCGCCATCATTGCCGCTTCGATCGGGATCGGGCCCGACCCACAAAGCGGATCGATCAACGTTTCGTTTTTCTGCCACCCGCTGGCGAGCAGCATTGCCGCGGCGAGCGTCTCTCGGAGCGGCGCTTTCGCTACTTCCCTGCGATACCCGCGGCGATGGAGCAGCTCGCCGGAGCTGTCAGCGCTGATTTCCACGTGATCGTGCACGATCCGCACGATGAAAAGCTGCGAGGTCTCGCGCGAGCCGACGGACGCAGTAGTCGCCGCGACCGTCTGAACATCGCCGACGTCATCTGCCGAACCCTCCGCATCGACTGGGTCCTCCCGATCAACTAAATCCTCGGCGTCGATCGGCTTCTTCGCCGACGATCCCACGGCCTCGATCGAGACTCCCGCCGGCGCGACCACGGCTTCGATCGAGACTCCCGCCGGCGCGACGCGCGCGATTGCCGCCAACACCCGCTCGGCCACTGCGTCGGAGTGATAGAGGCGCGACTTTCTGCACGTCGCGCGCACCGCCACGCTTCCGGCAGACGGCAGAAAATCTTCCCATCCCAATTTCCTGACGCGACGCTCGAGCTCGTAGAAGGTGCTGGCGTGAAACGCGCCAAGCCGCACCAAGACCCTGGTCGCGGTACGCAGCCAGAGATTCGCCCGATAGAGCTCGTCGACGCCGCCCGCGAACGACACTCCGCCCGGCTCCTGCTTGCCGCGGATTCCGAGCGACTTGAGCTCACCGGCGGCGATTGATTCGAGCCCTGGAGCGGTGGCAGCGAAAATCTCGAATCGAGCCTTTGCAGCACTTGGCATCGGGCGCTCAGGTTAGCACGCTCGACCGGCGCCCGTAAGTGGAGGAATAGTTTGTGCCTGTATCCGGCAGAGTGTCGAAGCACATAACCAAAGAAGCAGCCCGTAAGCTGCTGCAGGACCGGTATGGCCATTCGGATTTTCGACCTGGTCAGTGGGAAGCCCTGAATGCAGTGCTTTCCGGCCGCGATGCTCTGGTAGTGATGCCGACCGGCAGCGGCAAATCGATGATCTATCAGCTTCCAGCGCTGCTGCTCCCCGGACTCACCATCGTCGTGAGTCCGCTCATCGCCCTGATGAAGGACCAGCATGACAAGCTGTCGGCGCAGGGCGTGAGCTCGGTGGCGATGCACTCCCATTTGTCGACATCTGAAACCAGGGAAGCGCATCGCCAGATCGCCGAAGGGGAAGGCGAGATTCTCTATCTCACCCCGGAGCGCTTCAAGGATCGCGCGTTCTTCGAGCATCTGCTGTCTCGGCCCATCAGTCTCTTCGTCGTCGACGAAGCGCACTGCGTGAGCCAGTGGGGACACGATTTCCGGCCCGACTACCTCTCGCTCGGCGCAATTTCCAAACGCCTCGGTCGCCCACCGGTTCTCGCTCTCACCGCGACGGCTACGGAGCACGTACAGTCCGACATCATCCGCCAGCTGGGGATGAACGATCCGCACATCACCATCACCGGCTTCGCCCGCCCCAACCTCCGCTTCGAGGTCGTCCGCACCGTCAACGACCAGATCAAGGACACGACGCTCCGGCATGCGCTGCGCGAGTTCGAGGGCGCCGGAGTGATCTACGTCGCGACGGTCAAGGAAGCAGAGCGTCTTTACGAGATGCTGCGCGAGGACTTCAAGATCGGCCTCTACCACGGCAAGCGGCCGGCGGCCGATCGCAAGGAAGTCCAGGACAGCTTCATGGCCGGCCAGCTCAAGGCGATCATTGCCACCAACGCGTTCGGGCTCGGCATCGACAAGCAGGATCTTCGCTGGGTGATCCACTACCACTTCCCGGGATCGATCGAGGCGTACTACCAGGAAGCGGGGCGAGCCGGTCGCGATGGCCAGCCCGCGATCTGCCGGGTGCTCTACCGTGTTGAAGACAAGCGCATCCAGTCGTACTTCCTCGGCGGAAAGTATCCCGAGGTCCAGGAAGCGGCCCAGGTTGCGCTGGCACTCGAGAAGTATCCGCTCAAGACCCCGGTCCTGCTCGACGACATCGTGGAGATCACCAGCATTCCGTCCCGCAAAGCAAAGATCGTTTTCGCGCTGTTAAAGCGCCACGGACTCGTCCGTGAGCACCGTGGCGGAAAGTGGGAGCGACTCGGCGACAACCTCTGCGCCGTCGATCTGAGCGCCGACCTCCAGGATTACGAGGAGCGCAGGGCGATGGATCAGGAGAAGCTCCGCACGATGATCCAGTTCTGTCAGACCACCCAGTGCCGAACCCGGTACATCCTCGAGCATTTCGGGGAGAAGGTGGCCCCGGACTGGGCGTGCAACAACTGCGATGCGTGTGATGCGAACCTTGAGAGAGCCTCGGCATAGAGACTCCGCCGGATAGCTGGCCACCACAGAACTAAAGCGGGCAGCTGCAAGCTTTACAGCTGCTACGCCGACAGCTTCTGTCTCGACGTAAAGACTCGGCCGCTTCGTCGGCATCTAACCGTACTGAAGCGCGGAGCCGTTAGCGAGTGAGCAGCTAAGCCAAGCGCGAGCTGGTGTCGGTTCATTGCGCCGACACCTGACGACGAGACGCGATGCGTCCCGAGATCTCTCAGCGCAGCAGCTCTCCAGCTATCGGCTCCCCGCTTTCTTTCATGTGGTGACCCCCGAAGCGCCCCAATCTCTAAACCAACGGCACTTAGCGAGAGTAATTCCGAATCTTGCTCTTGAGCAGCTCGCCGTTGGCGAAGATGATTTGTTCGCCGGACTCGCTGCGGACGCGGGTTGTTTTCAGGCCGATGTTCTCGACCTTGCCGCGATAGTTCTCGACCGAGATCGAGTCGCCGACGACGAACGGCTTGTCCATAACGATCGCGATCGCGGCGAACAAATCGCCGAGGATGTTCTGGACTGCGAGCGCGACGGCAAGACCGCCGATGCCAAGGCCGGTGAGGAGCGGGCGGATCTGCACCTGGTGCGCGCCGAGCGCCACGATGGCAAGGATGATCCAGATCGTGAGCCGGGCGACCGCGCCCAGTGCTTTGACGGTCGTGATGCTCCCACCGTCGGTGGCGTGCACCCGCACGTACCGCTGCAGGTAGTGCGAGATGATGATGTTCGCCCAGATCACGCCTTGCATGAAGAGCGCGAGCGTCGTCGCGACGTCGGCCCAGCGCTGGGTACTCTCGGGCAGCCCGAGCATGCGCGGCACGTAGGACGAGATCAGGGCAATGACGAGGAAAAGCGAGCCCCGAACGATCTTGATGGCAAGACTGTTCTTCACGCCCTTATGACGAAGCGGGAAGGGGAGGTGCAACTTTGGCGCGGGCGAGATAGCTTCTCGCGGATTTTTCTACTCGGCCGCTCCCGCTGCATCTAACAGTACTGAAGCGGGGAGCCGTTAGCTGCTGAGCAGCTATGCCGAAAGCACGGCACGTCAGCACCTTTCGCCTTTCCACTGCGGACTCGGACGACGAGACGCGATGCGTCCCGAGAGCTCTCAGCGTAGCAGCTCTCCAGCTAACGGCTCCCCGCTTTCTTTCATGTGGTGGCCAGCAAAGCCGGCCGAGTCTCTAAGCCGAGACTACGAGACTACGAGACTACGAGACCAGCCTCGCCTCGAGCTGGATGTCGACATTCCCCTTCAACGCTTTAGAGACGGGACACCCCTCCTTCGTCTCCTGCGCGATCTGATCGAATTTCATCTTGTCGATGTTCGGCACCTTCGCCTGCACGTTGAGCTTCATCGTGGTGATGCCGAATCCACCCGGGACCGGCTGCACGGTGCAAGCTGCCGTCGTCTCAACTCTGGTCGCCGGCGTTCCGTTCTTCTCCAGCCCGGCGCTGAGCGCCATGCTGTAGCATGCCGCTTCCGCCGCGGCTAGCAATTCCTCGGGATTGGAGCCCGAGCCACTCTCGAATCGCGACGTGAAATTGTATTGCCCGCCGATCGATCCGCTCTCGGCTTTGAAGCTACCCTTTCCGGTTTTCAGCCCGCCTTCCCAGATGGCGGTTGCTTTTCTCGTTGGCATCCGTTGCTCCGTGCATGTGATGATCAGGTTCGGGAAAGCTAATTAGATTGCTGCCAATGGAGAGCGCTCCGGCTGCCGCGGGGATTCCGCCGTCGATCGAGCGGGTGCTGCGATTGTTTCGATCGATGGGACGCGAAGAAAAGATGCAGGCGCTGGTCCAATACTCGAGAAAGCTCGAACCCTTTCCGGAGCGCTTCAGTGACATTGACCGCGGAGCCTTCAACGTCCCGGAGTGCCAGACTCGCGTCGACATCATTCCGGAGATGCGCGACGGGAAAATCCATTTCTACGCCGATCTCAACGTGCGCCAGTCACCGACCATCGCTGCGGTGCTGGCAATCATCTTCGGCGCCGTGAACGATCAGCCCCCATCGACCACCCTCGGCATCCCATCTGATTTCGTCAGCACTCTGATGGAGAGCATCGGCCTCGCCGCGCGCGAGCCGGGACTCAACGCGATGGTGGCACGACTCAAACGTTACGCGCGCGAAGCCATGGAGAAGGAGCAACACCGGTGACCAACCCGACCCAGACCCGCGCTAGTCATCGCCGCTTCATCCCGGCGTGGCATTTCTTCGTTCTGCCGATTCTGGGAGCCAACGTCGTTGTCACCGCCCTGCGTCTCGCTCGCGCACCAAGCCTGAGCAACACCTGGGCGGTCATAGTGGCGATCGCACTCCTGCTCGGAATCTTCTTCTCGCGGTCGATGCCGCTGCGCGCCCAGGATCGCGTGATTCGACTCGAGGAAAGACTCCGCTTCGAGCGGATTCTACCACCCGATCTCCGGGCGCGGATCGATGAGCTGACACCGGAGCAGTTCATTGGGCTCCGCTTCGCGCCCGACGATGAGGTAGCCGAGCTCACCCGCCGCGCTTTGGACGGCGAGCTCAAAACCCGCACCGACGTCAAGCGCGCCATCCAGAATTGGCGCGCCGATCATTTCCGGGTCTGAGCCAGTGACCCGCGACGCCCTGAGCTTCGACAATCTGCTGGAGCTGACGTCCATAGAGCACCACCGCTGGCACGAGTGGTTCATGGAGCATCCCGAGGCGTGGGCGGTGGAGTTTGCGACCGGCCGGACCGCCACCATTGGCGGGCTCGTGCTCCACATCTTCGGGGTCGAGCTGCGCTACGCGCAGCGGTTGCTCGAGCAGCGCGTGTCGAGTCCGGACGAATTCACGCAGACGACCGTCGAGGAAGTCTTTGAGCTTGGCGAACACGCGCGCAGTCAGCTCGTTCAGTTCCTGACCGACACCTCAGACGAGGATCTCGACAAAGTTTTGACCTTCGCGACCATGACCGCCGGCACGGTCACCGCGAACAAGCACAAGATCGCGGCAAATATTTTTCTGCACGAGATTCGTCACTGGGCGCAAATCGCCACAGTGCTACGGCAGAACGGTTTCGTCGATCAGTGGCCCCACGACATGCTGCTCAGCAGCATCAAGCTTTAGCGGACGCGGGCTACTCGACGCTTGAGGCCGACGCCCACGGATCGCTGGCCATCCAGTCCTGATTGGGCGCGAAGAGAAAAACCATTCCGCCGTTCGCGAGCTCGGGAAGCACCCGACTGGCCCGCGACTCTTCCATCGCCGGGCAGCCTTCACTGCGGCCGGCGCGGGTCGGCGTGACGTAAGGCGCGCCGTGAGCAACCACTCCGCGGGCAAAAGCGTTGTCGTTGAAATCGCCGGATACGCCCTTGAGCCGCAGGCCGACGGAGCTGTAGGCGTGGCCGCCGGTGTGACCAGTGAACTGATACGTGTTCTCGGCGAGGTAGAGTCCGAGCGATGTCGAGGCGCTGCCGGAAGCGTTGGAGAAGTGCGTCGGAATACCGTACTGTCCGGAAGATGATCCGCGACCGTGCGCGACCATGAACGGTCCTTCGATGATCGACAGCGAGCTCATATCGAAGATGTAGCCGCGCGGCTGCGTGCTCGGCAACCCGTAATCGACGAAGTAGAGGAGCGGCTTCTTCACTTCATCGGGGTGCGCTGCCTGGAATGCAAAAAAGCTGTGGAACGCGAGCTCCAGCGCCTTCGGGTGACTGAGCGGCCGCACGGCGGCGGCAAAAGCCTGGACTGCGGCAGTCGTCTTTTCGACGAGCCCATTCTTGGCTGCGGGAGCGGCAACGGCAACCGATGCCGCGAGCGCTGGGGTCACGCCAAAAATTGCCGAATGCTGTTGATCGCCACCCGGAGCGAAGTGCGCTCCAACGAGGACGAGGGCAACCGCACCAATCAGTCCGTGCTTCAGATAATCGCTCAGTTTCAACGCTCTGCTCCTGTCCTTGGGTGAGGCCTCAAAGGCCATAGACGTGCGGGACTACCGGAGTGGACTAGTCCGCTCCGCCAGGTTCACCTGCTCATTTTGTTAGACTACCAAAGTACAACTTTGTAAACAATTGTGCGAGCATTTTTTTCGCGTTCTTGCGGGGCGTAGAGGGCTTTGCGCAATGTTCAAGATGAAGCTCAAGCGCGCCTCTTCCAGCCGCAGAAAAACTCTCCGGAGCGCCCCCAAGCGGGCCTCAAAAAATCATTCCGGAAGCTCAGCAGTAGCGATTCGCACCTATGCTGCGTCTGCACCGGCGTCCTCACGCCGCGCCTTTCGAAAGCTTCGGTCGATGATTCGCCTCGCAGCGCCCGCGGACGCCGTCGAAACGATCAGCTACGGAGTCCCCACCCTCAAGCTCGACGGACGACCACTGATCTATTACGCGGCGTGGGCCCACCATATCAGCATCTATCCGCTCACGGGACAGATCAGACGCGCCTTCGCAACCGAGCTCAAGCACTACAAGACATCCAAGGGAACGATTCAGTTTCCGCTCGACGAGCCGCTGCCGGCTGGCCTCATCAGGCGCATCGTCAAAACACGGGTGGCCGAGCTGCGCGGAAAGAAGAAGTGAAATCGGCCACTCGTCTCTCGATCGGCGCGGCGTACATCACCCTGATCGGGATCGGCCTCGGGTGCTCCACTCATCCTCGGACTACGCCGTCGGCGTCTCGATGGACCCGGGTCTGGAGCGACGAGTTCGATGGCGTGGCCGGCGCCCGCGTCGACAGCACGAAATGGAATTACGACCTGAAGGATGGCTGCCAGGCCCAGAATTGCGGCTGGGGCAACAACGAGAAGGAGTATTACTCCGACGATCCCTCCAGCATCTCGCTCAATGGTCACGGCCAGCTCGTGATCACTGCGCGGCGGGCACCAGCGGGACTCCGTTGTTATTACGGACCGTGCCTGTACACGTCGGCGAAGATCACCACGCGTGGGAAGATGCTCGCATCCCCCGGACGGGTCGAAGCACGCATAAAACTCGCGCCAGGCCAGGGGCTATGGCCGGCGTTCTGGATGCTTGGTCACGGGAGTCCGGTGACGCCGTGGCCCGACTGCGGCGAGCTCGACATCATGGAAAACAAAGGCAGCCAGGTTTCCACCTCGAGCTCGGCGATTCACGGACCCGGGTACTCCGGTAATACTCCATTCGCCCATTCGCACACCCTCTCGCACGGCAAGCTCACCGACGACTTCCACACCTTTGCGGTCGAGTGGGATTCCGCGCAGGCGCGGTTCTTCGTCGATGACACCGTCCACTACGTCGTGACCCGCGATCAAATTCAGAAGTACGGCAAGTCGATCCTCGACCAGCCTTACTTCGTTATTCTCAATCTGGCCGTCGGCGGACACTTTGACGGCGATCCCCGCTCAACCGACATCTTCCCGGCAACGATGCTCGTCGATTACGTGCGAGTTTACGCCGCAAAAAAGGAAACAGGAGAATAAATGGCAGAAGTAACCATCGAGATTCGCAAGAACGGACCGTACCGCATCTACGGTGATGTGAATCTCGTCGATCACGACGGCAACGCCGTGGCCGTTCCGGAAAACCGGCGCAAGACGAATCCCGAAGGAAAAACGTGGATCTCGCTTTGCCGGTGCGGTGGGTCGGTGGTGAAGCCTTTCTGCGACGGCACCCACAGCCGGATCGGATTCATCGGTGCCGAAGAAGCCGTACAGCGAACCGAGGCTACTCCCCCATCGCCTTGAGCAGCACCCGCTTGGAACGCTGCCCATCCCACTCGCCGTAGAACACGCGCTGCCACGGCCCGAAATCCAGCTTGCCTTTGGTCACCGGCACGATGACTTCGTGACCGATGGTCAGTGAGCGCAGGTGAGCCGCCGCGTTGTCCTCACCGGTGCCGCTGTTGTGGCGATAATCATCGGGTGACCACGGGGCAATCCGGTTCTCAAGCCAATCGAGAATATCCTGCCACAGCCCCGACTCGTGATCGTTGACGAAGACAGAAGCCGAGATGTGCATCGCGGAGACGAGAACGAACCCCTCGGCGATGCCCGCCGCGGCCCGGCATTTCTCCACTTCGTCGGTGATGTCGATGATCTCCTGGCGCTTCCTGGTTTTGAAGGTCAGGTAGCTGGTGTGGGTCTTCACGCCGGCTGCTTTCTGCCCAGTAGTCGAGTGTGCCAGGAGTCTTCGGCGTTGAGCTCGAACCGCGCGCGCCATTCGCCGAGGGTCGTCACGGTTGGGTCGAACACCTTCGTGTGCGGCGTTATCTCGTCGCCAAGCGCTGCAAAGGCTTCGCGATCGACGGATTGAATGCGGCCTTCCTTATCGCGGTAGAAAACGAGACCGCTCGTCACGAGGCTCGCGCCCAGTTGCGGCTGCAGCACTTTGAGTGAGCGGAACAGCCCATCGATCGAGCACCCGGAAGCGCCGGCCGTCGATTGATCGACCGCAATGGTGAGGAACCTCTTGTAACGCCAGTCCCGCGCCGAGGTGAGCGGGGAGCCGTGGGCGTGCCAATCGGCGAGGAACCGGTCGACCTCGCGCAGCAGCAGTTGGGCTGCTTCGTCGCCGACATCGCTGTCGGCACCGAACACCCAGACCCGGGAATCGTCGGGAAGATTTTCTATTTTAGCCAAGGGCATGTCAGACCTCTCTACAAACAATAGCCACCATTCACGAACCAGCAACGGGTGTACGCTGAAGTCTTGAAGAAGTCCAACAGCTTTTCCGCGGCCTTGGTTTCTCCGGCCTTCGAGAGATGGATGGCGTCGGCCTCGAAGTCGGTGCGCAGCCACGACAACCCATCGGAGCGCGGCGTATCTCCGGCGGTCCACAGATATGGACCCCACAAAATCGGTGGCGCCGCTTTCTTGACGTAGTCGAGGGTTCCTGCGCGTGGATTGAACCCCTGGCCCTTCATCTCGTTGATCTGGGACTCGATCAGCCATTTCACCGAAAACCCGCTCTCATACGCGTAGGGCTCACGACTCAGATTCGCGAGCGGATAGCCGCCGTAGATGGGACTCGATACGAATACCAGGCGCAGATACGGATACCGCGCGCGCAGCGCCCGCACCGTCAGCCCGAGATTGGCCAGCAGAGTATTCGCGTCGGCCGAGTCGGCAGGGAGGGCAACTGAGGGCTTTGGATCGGCGAGATCCAGCCAGATGATCTGTACCTGATTCTCGCTCAGTCCGAGCGGGGCGAGACGCCCAACCTTGATGCGCTCGTAGTTGGGCGAAGTCGGTGACGTCCAGTCGGGAGCGTTCTGATCCGGCGCCGCGCCGTTGACGATGACGAGGTTGTAGTGATTGACCGAGGGGTCAGCGGCAGCGCGACCCATGAAAGTCCACGACGCGCAAGGAGGTGCGGAGCTGGATGAGCAAACCTCCTGGGTCGCATTGGAGGATCCGATCACCAGCAGGACGTATTTGCCGAACGGACTCTCGTCGCCATTCACATCGAGCGCTTTGATCTGATTGCGCCGCACCCGTGCAGCGGAGTCGTGGTCGGACGGAGGAGAATTGGCGCCGCCGGGATAAAGTCCCCCGGGGTGTCCGTAATAAGTGCCGGTCGACAGATCGGTCAGCGGAACCCTGACGGTATCCGTTGGCACCAGGGGGACTACGGGCTTCGGTGGTGGAGGAGGAGGCGGTGGCGGCGCGCAACCGATGATCGCGGCCGCGGACGCCAGAAGTGCCAGCGTCGGTGGTCTGACCCGCATTACTTACCGGTTTTCTGCCGCTCTTTTCTTCCGGGCCAGCAGCGCTTTTCCTTTCGCTTCCCGCGCGCTCTCGGCGATGGAGCGCTCGCTCTCCATGTGCTCCTCGAGCGCCTTCCAGGTCTCGGCGGTCGGCTCGCTGTACGCGATGAGCACGGCACCCAGGGTATCGTTGCGGGCGACGAGCATCTCCTTGTCGAGTGCGACAACGGCGTGGGTGTGATCGTCGGCGAGGATCATGGTGCGACGCGTTTTATGAAGGACAGCCGGATAGACCGGCGTCGTGGCAGTAATGCTCAAATTCTCGATCGGCCTGAATGCGCCGCTCTTTTCCTGCAGGTACCTGCGGTCTGGCTTGACTGCAACTTTGACTGCCATCCTGCTCTCCGGCGCGAAATGTCTGGTGCAATCTAGCATCTCGCGCGGTCGGGCGATTCAGACGTCGGCGTAAAGGTCCTCACGCGTCAGTGGAATCTTCGAGCGGCCCTGCGCGTCGGGCTTCGCGAGCAGCGTCTGAATCACGTTGATGCCCGCGGTTGCAAATGCGTTTGCGGACGCAGCCATGTACAGTCGCCAGACGCGGAAGGTGTGCTGGCCCACCAGCGCTGTCGCATCGCGGCTCTTTTCCTCGAGGGATTTTACCCAGTGCCGCAATGTCAGGGCGTAGTGTTCACGCAGGCTCTCCATGTCCCGGACCTCGAAGCCTACTGCTTCGGCAGCCCGGACGACGTCTGCGGTCGCGGTGAGCTTCCCGTCGGGGAAAACGTAGGTGTCGATGAACGCGTCAGCCTTCCAGAACCTGGCGAAGATTTTCTTCCCCAGTGATTTCGGCCGCGCCTCTCTGAGGCTGACGATGCCGTGATTCAGGAACAGGCCGCCGGCCTTGAGCGCGCGGTAGGCGGACTGGAAGTACACCGGAAGATGACTGAGCCCGACGTGCTCGATCATTCCGACGCTCGAGATCTTGTCGTAGCCGTCACTGGCGGTGAGGGTCCGGTAATCCCGAATTGCGACGCGACACCGGTCGGCCAGGCCGGCCTCCTCGATGCGCTCCTTTGCCAGGGCCGCCTGGTTCTCGCTCAGGGTGATTCCGGTTGCGTCCACACCGTAGTGTTCGGCGGCGTGCATGATGAGCCCGCCCCACCCACAGCCGATGTCGAGCATTCGTTCGCCGGGCTTCAACCGCAGCTTGCGGCAGATCAGATCGAGCTTCGCTTCCTGCGCCTGATCGAGCGTGAAAGATGGATTCTCGAAGTACGCGCACGAATAGACCATGCGGTCATCCAGCCACAGCTTGTAGAAATCATTCCCGACATCGTAGTGGAACTGCACCGCGGCCGCGTCGCGCACCGGCGTATGACGCGGACCCAGGTGCCGGGCACGCTCTGGAAATCGGGCGTCAGCAAGGTCGTCGTCGGCCTTGCCGGGAAGCCGCAGCACCAGCGCGACGAGCTTCGCGATCTTGGCCGGGGAATGCAGTCGGTTGCCGATGACATCGGTCAGGTTCGACGCCGCTTCCATGCTACCTTCGATCTCGACATCGCCGCTCAGGTATGATTCCACGAGCGACAGCTCGTTGGGCGGAAGCAGCATTCGTCGCAGCGCCGCCGGACGATTGAGCACGAGCGTGAACGGTGAAGGGGAGCGGTTGCCGCGGTCCACCGACCCATCCCAGAACTTGACGTCGAACGGCCGTCCGTTCGGCTCGCCGAGAATGGCGGTGAGAACGTCGCGGCAGCGTGACAGCGCACCTTCGTAAGCGCGCGCTTCCGAGCTCTCCAGTTCCGCGGGTACCGTGGACATCAGTCTCCCGAACGCGGAACCGGTGCCGGCGTGTCGATCGACCGCCACAGGTACCACGACGCTACTGTACGATACGGCGCCCATTTGGCGCCGATCTTCAAAACCTTCTCCGGGGTCGGCAATTTCCGCAAGCGGTACGCCCTCTGGATTGCCTTCTGCACACCAAGGTCCAGGTCGGGCAGAACGTCCGGCCTTCCCAGGCGAAACATCATGAACATCTGGGCGGTCCATCGGCCGATCCCCTTGACCTGGGTGAGCGCGGCGATGACTTCAGAATCGGTGAGCTCGTGAAGCGTTTCAATCGGCACTTCTCCCGATGCCACGCGCGCGCCGAGGTCCTTGAGGTAGGCGGATTTCTGGCGCGAGAGTCCGACGGCACGCAGCCGATCGTCGGGGGTGTTCGCCAGCTCGTCCGGCTTGGGTGAACGACCGCCGTACAACCCGACGAATCGGCCATGGATTGTCCCCGCCGCTTTGCCAGACAGCTGCTGAAATACGATCGAGCGGCATACGGCGTCGAAGTGCGTGCCATTTCCGGCCGGCCAGCCTTTGTAGGTGCCGACTTTCTCGATCACTTTGCCGAGCACGGGATCGACTTTCTTCAAATGGGCGACGGCTTTTCTGCCGAACGCGCTAGAACCAGCAGACTTCATTTCTTCCGGTGAGGGGCAGAGGCTCGCGATTGAGTCTTAGCTCGATCAGAGTGGTCGTGAATGGATAAAAGAATTTTATCCCGGTGTCGTCGGACAGGGAGGATATGTCGAGACTGCCGTCCCATTTCGCTTCGCGGGTGGCAGGCGGCGCGTCGTCCTCCTTGTCGCTGCCGAATCCCGAGTAGCCGACCAGCTGCGACCCCGATGTCGCGATGACCCGGATCCAGAGGTTGGGGAGCTTCTTGTAGTCGAGGTCTTTGAGCCTGACGTGAAAGCAGCGGAGGCTCGGATCCCCGCGGTAGGTGTGAACGTCGACATCGAACTGGTGAATCCCACTGTTCGCCGCCTCGCGGCGGAACAGCTGGATGTTGTAGTCAGGGACCGGATCGCCTCGTTCGTCCATCACACGAACAACGAATTGCTGCCACTCGTCGACCTTGTCGCGAGCGGGCCGGGTTTTTCGCGTGGTCCCCTCGATCCACTCGGTGAAGCTCGCGGCGCTCGAGACCTGGAGGGCGCTATCCACGAGATCGGCGAGATCTTCGCCGGGATCGGAGAGGATGGTGCCGTGATTCCTTCCCTCGACGAACATCAACGGGATATCGGTGTTCTTCCAGTCCGCGACCGAAACTCGCCGTTCCGAACCTTCGCGCGCGGGATCGAGCGTCAGGTCGAGAACGATCTTCCTGGTATTGAGCGGACACGACGCCCAGCGCACCGTTCCATCGGTGCCGGGCTCGTTGACGAGCTGGCGCAAACCTGAATAGCTGCGATTGCCGCAGAAAATGAAGACGTACGGCGTACGCCGCGTCGGTCCGTAGTAAGTCTCTTCGCCGAGCAAATCGAGATGGGCCAGGTCCCAGGTGAAGCGGCTCGCCAGCTCGAGGCCGTCCAGTACCTTGTCACCTGCTTCCAGGAAGTCCGGTCCGAGGTGCTTGTTGCCCTTGAACAGGGCGCCGAGCCAGCTGCGTCCCTTGTGCGCGAGTGGAGAGCCGAAGGTGGCCGGCGCGAGGCCGATCAAGTGCTTGAGCCGGTCGCGTCTGCCCGCATAAGCCGTGAGCCACGCTCTCATCACCAACATGCCGGTGGAATGCACGATCGCATCGAACGGCTCGTCGTCACTGAGCCCGGCGCGAATCCGCAGCGCGCGATCGAATCCTTCGGCGATGTCCTTGATCGTTACCTCGTTCGTAAGCGACCGGTAACTGCAGGCGTGAATCATCCCGACTTCGTACCCGCGCTGCTCGAGGATGCGTTGCCACTCCTCGAACGCGGCGCCATCGTCGGAGTAGCCGTGGACGAGCACGATCGGATTGCGCTGCATTTCGCAAATATACGGGCCGCAGGCGAGTGTGCGCCCGCGATTGCCGGCGCCGTTGTAACTCTATATTTGATCGATGACTTCACCGACGCAGCCGGCAGCGACGGCTGATCCCGCAGCAGCATCGAGCACCGCACCGGGCATGACGGCGGATGAATTCCGCCGGCACGGACACGCCGTGATCGACTGGATTGCGGATTACCTGGAGTCGCCGGAGAGATATCCCGTGCTCCCGGCGGTGCGCCCCGGCGATCTGCGGAGCGCGCTGCCTGCGTCGGCGCCGACCCACGGTGAGTCGATGGACACCATCCTGGCAGACTTTCAGAATCTCGTCGTGCCGGCCACTACGCACTGGAACCATCCGGACTTTCTCGCCTATTTCGCCAACTCCTCGACCGGCGAAGGGGTGCTCGGCGAAGCGCTGGCTGCCGCCCTCAATGTCAACGCAATGCTCTGGCGCACGAGTCCGGCGGCCACGGAGCTGGAGGTGATGACGCTCGACTGGCTGCGCCAGATGCTCGGACTTCCCGATGGGCTTTTCGGCGTGATCGGAGACACCGCGTCGTCGAACACGCTCTACGCACTCGCCGCCGCGCGCGAGATGCGACCGGACCTGCAGCTCCGCGACAAGGGAATGGCGGGACGCACAGACCTGCCGCCGCTCGTCGTCTACTGCTCCGAGGAAGCGCACTCCAGCGTCGACAAGGCGGTGATGACGCTCGGACTCGGCCTCGAGTCGCTGCGGAAGATTCCCACCGACTCCGGATTGCGCATGGACGCTAAAGCGCTCGCCGACGCCGTCGAGATCGATCGTCGCGATGGAAGGATTCCCCTCGCGGCGGTTGCAACCGTCGGGACCACGTCCACCACTGCAATCGACCCGGTTCCCGGGATCGCCGAGGTCTGCGCGCGCCACCAGATGTGGCTGCACGTCGACGCGTCGTATGGAGGAACGGCGGCGATCCTGCCAGAGATGCGCGGCATCATCGATGGCTGCGCAAACGCGGACTCGCTCGTCGTGAATCCCCACAAGTGGTTGTTCACGCCGATGGATTGCTCGGTTCTGTACACGCGCAGGCCCGACCTGCTGAAGCGCGCGTTCCAGCACGTCGCCGATTATCTCGTCGCGAGCGAGGGAGAAGCCGTCGCCAATCTCATGGACTACGGGGTTGCGCTCGGCCGCCGGTTTCGCGCGCTCAAGCTGTGGTTCGTCATTCGAAGCATGGGAGTGGAAGGCCTGCAGTCACTCGTCCGCGAACACATCCGGGTTGCGCGGCGCGCGGCGGCCGCAATCGACGCCGACCCCGAGCTGGAGCGGATGGCGGATGTGAATTTTTCGACGGTGGTTTTCCGGCACCGGCCGCCCGGCATGTCCGGCGTCCGCCTCGACGAGCACAACGCGGCGCTGCTCCAGCGTCTTCTCGACCGCCGGGAGGTCTATCTGTCGCACACCCGGGTTCGCGGCCGGTATGCCCTCAGGATCGCCATCGGCAACATCCACACGACCGAAGCCCACGTCCGGCGCGCTCTGGAGCTGGTCAAGCAGGCGGCTGCTGCGACACCCTGAGGCACGAAACTGCCGCCCTGGCAGGAACGAAGAATGCTGGGCGGTATATTAACGGACGTAAATTCTTCAGCTCAGCCCACCCCACTTAGATGTCAGGGAGAACCTTGATGAGAGCTATTGTGAATCGAATTGCGGCCGCGCTGTCGCTGAGTGCGATCGCCGCATTTCCACTCGCCGCGCAGAACAGCGCTGCACAGTGTGATCCCACCGCCAACACCAAGGGTGATATCGCCAAGGCGCAGTTCTCGATGACGCGCGCGATCGCCTCGATCGACAAAGGCAATCCGACCCGAGACCTCCAGGAAGTACTGAGGCTCGTCGACAACGGGAACGACAACCCCACCGCCCGCAATTACCTGCGCGGCGAAGCTTACATCATTTATCTGATGCAGCCCAACGCACAGGCAGTTGTGCAGAGGGGCACGCTCGGATTGACCACCAACCCCACCGCTACCATCGACCTCTACGCCGGCGCCGACTCGGCGTTCCAGATCGTGGAGAAGGCGTCGCCTGAATGCGCGGCGACCATCGCGCAGTGGCGGCAACAGAAGCCGTGGCTGAACGCCCTCAACGGCGCGATCAACGCGCTCAACTCCAATCAGCTGGACTCCGCCGAGATGCTCGCGAAGCGCTCACTGATCCTCGATCGGAAGGCGCCCTACGCGTATTCGGTCCTCGGCTCGGTCGCCCGCGAGCGGAAGGACTGGACCGCCGCCAATGAATTCTGGAAACAGACCATCGCTGCCGCCGGCTCCGACACCTCCTACGCCGACGTCCGCGCCAAGGCGCTCTACGAGATGGCATCTGCCACTTCCGACAGAGCAGAAGCTGCGACGGGCGCTCAGAAGCGCGCTATGGCCAAGGAAGCCGAAAAGATGTGGCTGGACTACATCGCCACCGCCGACAACGATCTGTTGCTCGCGGACGCACTCGACAATGCCTCCCGGGCGTACCTGGCAGCCGGCGACAGCGCCACGATGCCGACGCTCTACGCGTCGATTCTTTCCAACCCATCCAAGTACGGTGAGCTGACGCTGGTGCATGCCGGTGTCGTCGCCACGAGGAACGGGCGCCAGGCGGATGCGGAGAAGCTGTTCGACGCCGCGCTGCAGCAGAACCCGTATTCGCGCGATGCGATCAACAACCTCGCTGCCACCTATATCCAGGACAGCTCGTACGCGAAGGCATTTCCGTTGATCGACAAGCTGGTGGCGATGGATCCAAGCAACCCCGACAATCCGCTGCTCTACGCGTTCGCGTATCAGGGACTCTACAAGCACACCAAGGACAAAAAGCTGCAGAAGATCTACACCGACTCGCTGATCTACTTCAACAGCAAGTCGGAGAACGCTCCCGTGAAGCTGACGGTGAGCGAGTTCTCCCGCCGCCCCAACGGAACTGTCCTGGGAGGCACCGTCGAGAATCGCAGCAGCACCTCAAAGACCTACAATCTGAGCTTCGACCTTCTCGACAAGGCCGGCAACGTGATTGGAACCGAGACGACGTCGGTCGGACCGGTCGCGCCGAAGTCGACTGGCACCTTCAAGATTACCTCGCTGAAGGGCGGCGCCTTCGGATACCGGTACAAGCCGATCTCCTGACGCCCGATCGTTGGAAA
>Ga0070679_100001149_pt1 | contig 23184 bp, 23 predicted proteins | sample KBSC63BmetaG_FD_65652 | JGI IMG/M metagenome (GOLD analysis project Ga0070679, IMG submission 65652) | Corn rhizosphere microbial communities from Kellogg Biological Station, Michigan, USA - KBS C6-3B metaG | ecosystem: Host-associated > Plants > Roots > Rhizosphere | place: USA: Michigan... | reverse complement strand
ACCCCAAAACCTGCTGCCCAAAATATGAGCCCATAGCCAGGCACCCACAGATTAATGAGCCCAAGTACTATTTCGCAATACCCAAGATATTTTATTTCACCAAGTGTATATTTGGAAACATTCACCAACGCCAGCCCGTAAAATAGCAGGCAGGCAGGTGCAATTAAAAAAATATAATCCATCTGTAATATCCTGAGTACAAAGAAGGCGCCAGCAACAAGAGGAATAGCCAGGTTAAATAACATCCTATAGGTTGTATTGCCCCAAATGGAAATACCTGTCTTTTTGGTACGTAAGTAAGTAAAGATAAAGGCAAATACAAATGCTGATACCAGCACACAAGCAGCAATAAATAGAAGTTCGGATACGAGTGTATTGTAATCAAACTGTTTTTCCTGTGCATACGCCGAAATGCTTTTTGTTGCGAACCATGCTCCTATCAATGCACAAAATCCCGCCGAAATTCCACTTAACCCGCTAAGGCTAATGAAGCGGCTGCTTTGCTCCATCATTTTTTTTATATGATGCAATTCCTGCAAAGAAGCTTCTTGTTGATTCATAAAAAAGTACTTTGGACCACAAAGTAAACATTAATTTTTTACAATTCCAATAGCTTGTGATTAAAAAAAAAATATGGACATCTTCAAAGCTTAAAGTATGGACAGTACATTATTAATAATATTGCACGCCTGCAAAATCTCTTCTTCAGAAATAATAAGCGGCGGAACAATTCGCAAACACTCAGAAGCAAATAAAAACCAATCAGTAAAAACTCCTTTCGTTATAAGAGCATCTATCACTTTTTTGTTTTCCTCAAAGTTTTCAAACTCAACTGCAATCATTAGGCCACGGCTTTTAAGAGATCTAATTTTAGACGAAGTGAGATTTTGTTTAAATAATTTTTCTTTATCAAAAACTGAACTTGCCAATTTTTCGTCGAGCAAAAATTGCATAGCTGCGTAACCCGCTGCACAACATACAGGGTGACCTCCGAAAGTATTAATATGGCCTAATACAGGATTATTAGTGAGGCAGTCCATCATTTTTTTATCAGCTATAAATGCACCCATTGGCATGCCACCGCCCAGCGCCTTGCCAAGAAGCAGCACATCCGGAACAATTTCAAATTGCTCAAAAGCCCAAAGCGTTCCATTGCGCCCAAAGCCACATTGTATTTCATCGAGGATAAGCAGAGTATTTGTTTCATCACATTTTCTTCTAAGCGCTTTCATCCATTCCTTATCCGGAACAATTACGCCTGCTTCTGCCTGGATTGTTTCTGCAATTACGCATGCAGTTAATTCTGTAATTTGTTTGAGGCTTTCAAAAGAATTAAATGTAAGATGTAAAATATCGGGCAATAATGGTCGAAATGCATTGCGCCAATATTCGCTGCCCATAATACTTAAAGAGCCTTGTGTGCTGCCATGGTAACTATTTTTAAAAGCAACAATTTGCGTGCGGCCGGTATATCTTTTAGCAAGTTTCATAGCTCCTTCGGTCGCTTCCGTTCCGGAGGTTGTAAAGAAAACAGCGTTAAGCGATGAAGGCAGATTATCCGTAAGTAATTTGGCATAATTAGTTTGCGGAGACAACACTAATTCTCCATTTATCATTACGTGCATGTAATCATTAATCTGCTTGTTTATAGCTCCAATAACCTTTTTATTTTTATGGCCAACATTGCAAACACTTATGCCGCCAATAAGATCGAGGTATTCATTACCATCAGCATCATATATTTTACAGCCTTCAGCTTTTACTATTTCCAACATCAGGGGATTGGGCGAGGTTTGACCAATATGGTTTAAAAATATTTGCCGATTGTTCATAGCTGTTAATAATCTTTGTGAATAATGCGAAATTAGTGTACTATTAAATTAGCCGTAAGCTTAAGTACCAGTTTATACATTAAATTTAATGTTGCGGGCAACGATGACCAAAGAATTAACTGTACAAGTGAGTGACACAACTGGGTTGCCAAAAGAACTTTTGCTGGTAAACAAAAAAAATAAATTATGTCGTTAATTATTGAAGTAAGAGGAATAAAGCCAACTTTAGGAAACAACTGTTATATAGCCCCCAATGCAACTATCGCCGGGGATGTGGTAATGGGCTATGATTGCAGCGTATGGTTTAATGCAGTAATACGCGGCGATGTAAATTTTATACGCATTGGTAATAAAGTAAATATTCAGGATGGCGCTATTATCCACTGCACTTATTTAAAAACTTCCACAACAATTGGAAATAATGTGAGCATCGGACACAATTCAATTGTACATGGATGCGTTATATGTGACAATGTGCTCGTAGGCATGGGAGCAATTGTAATGGATAATGCAAAAATTGGCAGCAACAGCATTATCGCTGCAGGCGCTGTGGTACTTGAAAACACTATTGTTGAGCCTGGTTCTATCTATGCCGGAGTGCCGGCAAAGAAAGTAAAAAATATTTCCGAAGAACTGATTAGCGGAGAAATAGACAGGATTGCCAACAACTATGTGATGTATGCTGAATGGTTTAAATAAGGAATGGCAGGATAAATAATTTGAAATTTTTAAATAAGGTTTTTATTAATTCTTAAAGCGCTTCTTTACAGCAGCCAACTTTTGCATCTAAAAAATAACGAATGAAAAAAATTTCTTTTGTTGTAATACTTGGCCTCGTGTTTTGCGGATGTTCAATATTTAAAAAAAATGAAAAATACGGATGTCCGACAAATGGAAAAAATATTGGCGCTGAAAGAATTTTATCAGGTGATAAGGCAGCTATGAAAGCAGCAGGAAAAGCGAAAAAATTTAAATCATAAAATAAGAAAAATAATAATCCTATAAAAATTTCAATCCAACCTTATGTGCTATCATTTAAAAACAAATTTCGGTGGAACAGAAGCCGTTATTGATGACAATTGCGGTGTATCCAAATTTTATTCCATTGCCGATATACTTGCGGATGGTTTAAAAGTTAAGTTTATTAACCAGGTGGACGATGCTGACACCCTGGACTGGGACTTCAGATATAAAAAGCATTATTTAACTCTGCACTACAACATTTTTAATGGCGTATCTATTTTACCTCATAAAACAAAAGGCATTGCTAAAGAAAATAAAGCAGTACGTGAAGTGGCAAAGTTTTTGGAAAAGAATGCTTATTAAATTGCAGGAAGGACCGCTACCTTTACCATTTTTTTATATCAATTGTTCCCAATATATTCAGGTAGCTTATATAACGCTTAGTTGAAATTCTTTCTTTCTCAACCGCCTCTTTAACTGCACATCCTGGTTCTTCAATATGAAGGCAATTATTAAAGCGGCAATTATTTATGAGTACTTTCATCTCAGGAAAATAATGAGATAATTCATTTTTCTCAATATCCATTAACGCAAATTCACGCAAACCCGGCGTATCAATTATTTTTCCACCACCAGGCAAATCATACATCTCGGCAAACGTTGTTGTATGAAGCCCTTTGCCACTCCATTCACTTACGTCCTGTGTTTTTAAAGAAAGCTCCGGAAACACAATATTGATAAAAGAAGATTTACCTACGCCTGAATGACCACTAAGCAAAGTAACTTTATTTTGCAGATGGCTTTTTACTTCGTCTATGCCTTCCCGTTGTTGAAGACTCATGGATAAAACGTGATACCCATTGGCTTCATAAATTGATCGTAGTTCATCAAGTTTTTCTAATTCCTTTTTTTTATAAAGATCAGCCTTATTAAAAACAACGATAGCAGGCACATGATACGCTTCTGATGCAATAAGAAACCTGTCAATAAATCCTTGTGATGTTTTAGGCTCCTTGAGTGTTGCAAATAAAAGACTTTGATCAAGATTAGAAGCAATAATGTGATGCTGATTTTTATTGTGTGGCGATTGCCTGGTGATATAGTTTTTTCGTTCGTGGATATTATTTATTACAACAGTATATTCCTCATTATCTTCTTTTTCAACATCAACAATATCGCCAACTGCAATGGGGTTGGTTGAAGTAATATCATCAATCTTAAACCTTCCCTTTATGCGTGCATTATAAAAGGCTCCATCTTCACATTTTACAACATACCAGCTTCCGGTTGATTTATATACACGAGCGTTCAAAGGTTAAATTGTTGATTGATGATTGATGAATTGTTATATGTTATTATACCATTGGTAAAATTCGTGCAATTCGCGGCAATTCGTATAATTAACTAAGGGAACTTTCTAAAGACAGTAAATCTTAAAATAATTTCGAGCAACAGCAATGCCATTGCCGCGAATATTAAGGGATAAAACTTTTCAGTATAATGATGAAATGTTGTTATTTCTACCTTTGATTTTTCAAGATGATCAATTTCTGAGTAAATATTCTGCAAACTTTTATTATCAGTTGCCCTAAAATATTTTCCGCCGGTCTCTTCTGCGATATTCTTTAATAATTTTTCATCAATAGCAACCTTTTCATTCTGCATTACAATGCCCATGGGTGTGCTCACGGGAGTCGGCGCATAGCCATCTGTTCCTACTCCGATTGTATAAACTTTTACTTTAAAAGCCTTTGCTATTTCTTTAGCTGTGGCAGGGTCAATCAGCCCTCCATTATTAACTCCATCCGTTAAAAGAATTACCACTTTACTTTTGGCCTTGCTGCTGCGAAGCCTGTCAACACTGGTTGCAAGCCCCGAGCCAATAGCAGTGCCGTCTTCCAGCAAGCCGTTTCGTATTTGTTCAATTTGACTGACCAAAACATAATGATCCGTGGTAAGAGGGCATTGAGTAAAGCTTTCGCCCGAAAAAATTACAATACCAATTCTATCATTAGTTCTCCTATTAACAAAGTCCTCGGCAACTTTTTTTGCAGCTTCCATTCTGTTAGGTGTAAAATCCTGCGCTGTCATACTGCCGCTTACATCAATGCACAAAATTATATCTACACCTTCACCTTCGGAGCGCTGCTCTTCATACTTAACCTGTGGATGCGCAAGCGCAATTATTATACAGCTTATGGCCAGCAATCTTAGAATAAAAGGGACATTTTGAAAGGTATTTTTCCAGGAACGCACTCTCGCCAACCCTTTTGTGGTGGAAATACCTATGGCTGCACTTTGTTTTTTCCCCTTTATTATTTTCCAATAAATTAAGATTGGAATAATAGCAAACAGGATGAAAAAAAGCGGCTGCCCAAAGGTTATATTATCGAAATAATTAAATATCACTTTGCGGTTTCTTGTTGAAGGTGTTATTTATTTCTGTTATTATTTCTTTTGTTTTTTCCAGGCAATTTTCGCTTTCGTTTTGAGGAGGAATATATTTAGCAAATTTCACTGCATCATTCATCCTTAAACAATTTGCAAAAGATGAAAGTTGTTCTTTCCTGAGTCCATATTCGTTTATATCAATCAATAGTTCATCAGAAGTCAAATTCATCTTGTACACTTTTGCCTTTCGTGAAATAAAGCGTTTAACGATGCTCGTTAGCCTTGTGTGATATTCTTTTACCTTATAATTAGTGCTGCCATTACTTTGAAGCAATTGCTCTTTTTGCAAATCAGCAATCGCTTTCATTGCTTCATCATAAGGCGAAAGCTTTGCATTGAAAAAATCCGGAGTTGCTTTTTTCTTTTTAAAGAACTTAATAAGAAATCTAATCCAGAATACAAGCAGCAGAAGCGCAACTCCCAATAATGCCCACCACCACCATGGCCATTGCTTTTTTACCTCTATAATTGATTTTATGTCATGAAAAGTTTTTACACTATCCATTGGTGCAAAAGACACGTTCACCGGTATGGAATCTGTAACGAGATTAAATGAAGAATCGCCCTGCAGTGTTTCTACATTTAAAACCAAAGGTGGAATAACCTGCCTTCCGGAATCAAAACTGGTAATAATTATTTCCTGGCTGAAATTTAAATTACCATTTGCAGTCGCTGAGTCAATTTTATTTTCTTTCACTACCTGGAAATTACCAAGTGTATCGGTCATATTAAACCAGGATAGCCTGTAAGTATTATCAGGCATTGAAGTTGAAACTTTGTAATGCAATTGCTCACCGATGAGAATATTATTTTTATCAACTGTAGATTTAACAGATGCAGATTGTGCAGAAATATTTTGTGTAAACAAAAGTAAACCCGGTAATATAATTGTAACTAACGCTGTATGATACACGCTTTTCTTCAATTGCTTTCTTTCTCTTTATTTTCTTCTTAAAAAAAACTGTTGTAAAATCTTTACATAATCTTCATCTGTTCGCAAATGCAGCAGATCGGCGCCTGACTTTTTAAAAATTTGTTTGCACTTTTCGCTCTGCTGCATAAAATTTTGCTGATAGTTGTGTCGAACCAGCGGGTCTGAAGTATCGAGCCATTGTGTATTTCCTGTTTCCAGGTCTTCTACTTCCAGCAAACCGATATTGGGCAACTGTAAATCCATTTTATCATATATTTTAAGTCCAATTACATCGTGCCTGCTACTCATAACACGAAGCTTATCTTCATATTGCTCATCAATAAAATCACTCATTATAAAAGCAATGCTGCGATGCCGGTTTGAAGTTGAAAATAATTTCAATGCCTCATTGATGTTGGTGCCGGTTCGTTTAGGCTGCGCCGTTAGTAACTCTCTTACTATATATAAAGCGTGTTGTTTACCTTTTTTTGGAGGAATATATTTTTCAATTTTATCACTGAAAAAAATAACACCTACTTTGTCATCATTATTAATAGCGCTGAAAGTAAGTACTGCGCCTATTTCTGTTATTAGATTTCTTTTAGTGCTGTGCAAAGTGCCAAACAATGCACTGGCGCTTAGATCAACCAATAAAATAACTGTAAGTTCTCTTTCTTCCTCAAATACCTTTGTAAATGGATGAGCATAGCGGGCGCTCACATTCCAATCAATAAATCTCACATCATCCCCATGATAATATTCACGAACTTCCCTAAAGCTCATTCCCTTTCCCTTAAATGCAGAATGATACTCACCGGTAAAAAGATGCGTTGTGATCTTTTTGCTGATGATCTCGAGTTCTTTTACTTTTTTTACTATTTCTGCTGTTGTTAACATGAGCCGCACACTTATCGCTTATAACTATTACTTGTACCTTCTTAAGGTACATTCACAGCTTTTAATATTTCTGTTATTACCATTTCAGCATTTATATTTTCAGCTTCTGCTTCATATGTAAGACCTATGCGATGTCTCAAAACATCTTTACAAATATTTCTTACATCTTCTGGAATTACATATCCACGCTTGTTTAAGTATGCATAAGCTTTAGCTGCCAAAGCCAGGTTGATGCTGGCTCTTGGAGAACCACCAAAAGAAATTAATGGTTTTAATTTATTCAGGTTATAAGTTTCAGGGTATCGGGTTGCAAATACAATATCAATAATATATTGCTCCACTTTTTCATCCATATAAACCTGTCTTACCAGTTCCCGGGCAGTTAATACTTCATGAGTCGATACCACTGCATTTATTTGCGGTTGTTTTAATCCTTGCACATTTTGACGGATAATAGATTGCTCTTCCGTTTTAGTTGGATAATCAATAATTACTTTTAGCATAAAGCGATCTACCTGCGCTTCGGGTAATGGATAAGTTCCTTCCTGCTCAATAGGGTTTTGAGTGGCTAAAACTAAAAACGGTTCCTCCAGTATATAAGAATGGTTGCCAATAGTTACCTGCCGTTCCTGCATAGCTTCTAACAGAGCGCTTTGCACTTTTGCGGGAGCCCTGTTAATTTCATCTGCTAAGATGAAATTAGCAAAGACGGGACCCTTGCGAACCATGAACTCATTTTTTTGCTGGTTATAAATCATAGTGCCTATAACATCGGCAGGTAATAAGTCCGGTGTAAATTGTATGCGGCTGAATTGTGCATTTATAGTACTTGCAAGCGATCGGATGGATAAGGTTTTTGCAAGCCCAGGCACACCTTCCAGCAAGATATGTCCATTGCTTAAGAGGCCTATCAAAAGACGCTCAACCATGTGATTTTGCCCAACAATTACTTTACCAATTTCAGTATGAATTTTATCAATAAACGTAGCGGAATGACTTATTTTTTCATTAAGCAAACGAATGTCTTCTGCGGTTTGTAACATTTTATTATATAATATTTAATTTAAGGTTCAGAGTGCGCAAATTACGAACAACGAATAAAACAAAAACGGTGCTAATAAATGCTTCGGGAAAAAGTATGTTAAATTTGATGGTATAAAACTATATAATTATGGTAGATGAGCAACTTATAACAACAAGCAACCAGCTTGAGGGATATAAAATAACAAAGCATTTAGGCATTGTGAGAGGAATAACAGTAAGATCAAGAAGCCTCTTCGGAAATATTGCCGGCGGATTGCAAACATTATTTGGCGGCACGATTTCTATTTATGTTGACCTTTGTGAAAAAACAAGATTAGAAGCTTATCAGCACATGGTTCAACATGCTAACGAACTGGGAGCAAACGCTATCATTAATATAAGATACGATGCCAATGAAGTTATGAACGGAGTAACTGAAGTACTATGTTATGGTACTGCAGTGCACGCAGTAAATTTGTAAATTTTTAGGAGAAATCTATTAATGATAATCAAACGTTTTGCCTTTTTCTTTATCATAATTTTCGTTGTATTTCACGAAGAAAAGAAGATATACTGCGCGGCTTAAGCGCATGAACCATGGCTGAAGAATTATTACAATTACTGCATTAAAAAGAAGCCAGTAAAGTACCCGGTTATCATTTGCTGAAATGCCAATTGTAAGACACCATAATCCGAAAGTGAGCCCGGAAAATAAAAGCACTAATCCATAACTAACATAACCCGTTCCGTACCAGAAGCCAGGTTCAAGATCAAACTTCTGATGGCAAACAGGGCAATCATCATACATGTCTAAAATGTAATTTAGCTTCAATTTTTTATATGGATTTCTGTTCTTAAACATATCTCCCCTGCGGCACCTGGGGCACCTCATTGTTAAAATGCTCCACACAAAATTTGGCTTAGGCTTTTTTTCTTCTTCAGTCATATTAACAAAAGTATTTTAGTTTCGCGGGACTAATTGGCCAATTGACTTAATAACGGAAGTGTCAGTTTTTTTCTTTCTCCTATTTGCTGGCGCCACATCGCATAATATAATCCCGTTTGCGTAATCAGTTCCTCATGTGTACCCGTTTCAATAATATCTCCTTTTTCCAAAACATAAATTTTATCTGCATGCATAATAGTGCTTAACCTGTGTGCAATTAAAATTGTTATCTGGTTCTTCTTAGAAGATACGTCCTTAATTGTATTCGTAATTTCTTCTTCGGTTAAAGAATCAAGAGATGACGTTGCTTCATCAAAGATTAATAAATGTGGATGGCGAAGTAATGCTCTTGCTATTGATAATCGCTGTTTTTCACCTCCGGAAACCTTTACACCGCCTTCACCGATTACTGTATTCAATCCCTTATCGGCCCGTGATAATAAAGTATTGCAAGATGCTTTTTTTAAAGCGTCCAAGACTTCTTCATCTGTTGCAGTGGGATTTACAAATAGCAAATTCTCCCTAATAGTTCCCGCAAAGAGTTGTGTATCCTGTGTTACAAAACCAATCTGGGTTCTCAGCACATCAAAGTCAATATCTTTTCCATCAATTTTATTATACTTTATTTTGCCTTGTTGAGGAATGTATAAGCCAACCAACAATTTTACAAGCGTTGTTTTTCCCGACCCAGAGGGCCCTACAAATGCAATGGTTTCTCCTTTCTTTACATCAAAACTTATATCATTTAATGCAGGTTGCTGTGCAGACTGATGCTTGAATTTTACATTGATAAATTCCAGCTCCTCTATGTTACGTATAGTTTCCGGCTTCGCTGGCTTAAGCTCAGGCGACTTCAACATCAGGTTATGAAAATTATTTAAAGATGCTTCAGCTTCTCGATAAGAAATAATAATATTCCCGATTTCCTGCATGGGAGCAAAAAGAAAAAAGCTATAAAATACCAGTGAAAGATATTGGCCGGGCGTAATAGCATTCCGGAATATTAACCATAACAATGTGAAAGTTATAAGCTGTTGCAAAAAGTTAACCATTGTTCCTTGTATGAAACTTATTGTACGGATGCTTTTAACCTTCCGCAATTCAAGCTTTAATATTTTGAATGTGTTATTATTAAGCCTGTTTACTTCCTGGTTGGTTAGACCCAGGCTTTTTACCAATTCTATATTACGTAAAGATTCTGTGGTAGAACCTGCTAATGCATTCGTTTCATTAACGATTGTTTTTTGAATGACCTTTATTCTTTTGCTGAGCAAGCTAGTAACAACTGCTATTAATATAATGCCAATAGTATAAACCGGCATAATTACCCAGTGCAATCTGAATGCATAAACAGAGATGAAGACAATACTTACAATGATGACGAAAAAAACATTGATAAAATTGGTAATAAATTTTTCTGTATCTGCTCTCACTTTGGTAAGAATGGATAAGGTTTCGCCACTGCGCTGATCTTCAAAATCCTGGTAAGGCAGCCGCATACTATGTTTAAGGCCATCAGTAAAAATAGTTGCGCCAAATTTTTGAATGAGAACGTTTCCAAAATAATCCTGAAATGCTTTGGCAATGCGGCTTACCATCGCTGTACCTATCAAAAGTAGCAGAAAGTAAAATAAGCCGTGATATTTACCTTCACCAAAGAAAAATGCATGTTCTGTTCTTGGCGTTTTATCAGGAAATACATGCGGATGGTTTACAAAAAGATCAAGAATATTACCTGTAATTGCAGGAGCAAATAATGAAAACACCTGGTTCATAGCGGCAAGAAATAAGGCAAGAACCACCAGCCATTTATAGGGCTTTATGTAGGAGAATAATATTTTCATTGGGCAAATTTAGATAACAGTGGGCAACTTTTGGAAAGTTTAAACTTATCACAGAATTATCATCCCGCCCAGCCTTCTCTATCCAGGCTCCTGTATTGAATTGCTTCAGCAAGATGTTCCGATTTTATATCATCGCTTCCGGCAAGGTCTGCAATGGTTCTGCTTACTTTTAAAATTCTGTCGTAGGCACGTGCAGACAGATTTAATCTTTCCATCGCAACCTTCAAAAGATTGGAGCCCGCCTGGGTTATTACACAAATTTCTTTCAGCATCTTACTGCTCATCTGTGCATTGGAATATACGCCCGGATTGTCTTTATATCTTTCTGCCTGTTTTTCTCTTGCTTTAATAACTCTTTCACGAATCGATTCACTTTTTTCAAAATCCTGTTTTGATGATAGTTCACTAAAAGCAACAGGAGTTACTTCTACGTGTAAGTCAATCCTGTCTAATAAGGGTCCTGAAATTTTATTAAGATATTTTTGAACAGCTCCTGGCGGGCAGGTGCATTCTTTCTCTGGATGATTGTAATATCCGCAGGGGCAAGGATTCATAGACGCAATCAACATAAAGCTTGACGGGAAATCCAATGCAACTTTTGCCCGAGAAATTGTAACTCTTCTCTCTTCCATTGGCTGCCGCATTACCTCAAGAACTGTTCTTTTAAATTCCGGAAGTTCATCTAAAAACAAAACCCCGTTATGTGCCAAAGAAATTTCGCCAGGCTGTGGCAAACCGCCGCCACCAACCAAAGCAACATCCGATATAGTATGATGTGGAGAACGAAATGGCCGCTTTGAAATGAGCGTCGCATTTTCCGGAAGTTTTCCTGCAACGCTATGAATTTTTGTTGTTTCCAAAGCTTCCAGCAAAGTAAGTGGTGGAAGTATGGTTGGCAAACGCTTTGCCAGCATAGTTTTACCGGCGCCAGGGGGTCCAATAAGAATCGCATTGTGGCCACCTGCCGCAGCGATTTCCAATGCTCGTTTAATATTCTCCTGTCCTTTTACATCACAAAAATCTATTTCAAAATCACTTTGTGCATTGGCAAATTCTTCTCTTGTATTTACGATAGTAGGTTGAATAGAATTTTCATCAATAAAAAAATCAATGACATCATTAATGTGGGCGACGCCATAAATATTTAGTTTATTAACCATCGCTGCTTCTCTTGCATTTTCTTTGGGAAGAATCAATCCTTTAAAGCCTTCTTTACGTGCTTGTATCGCAATTGGCAAAGCGCCTTTTATTGGTCTAACGGTGCCGTCTAAACTTAGCTCGCCCATGATCACATAATCAGTAAGCTTTTCAGCATTTTCTAATTGTTCGCTTGCGCCCAATGTTCCCATTGCAATCGGCAAATCAAAAGCAGTTCCGCTCTTCCTTATATCGGCAGGAGCTAAATTCACAACCACTTTAGTTCTCGGGAAATGATAGCCATTGGCTTTTATAGCGCTTTCCATGCGCTCGAGGCTTTCCTTTACAGCATTGTCTGCGAGACCAACGATAGAAGTAAATTTTCCACTGCTTACATTTACTTCAACTGTTATTGTAATTGCTTCAACGCCATAAACAGCGCTCCCGAAGGTTTTGACTAACATGTGTTGAAATTAGCCAAAAAATTAAATAAAGAAAATGAGCGGCAATAAATAGTTGACTAAAGTTTTTCAAGAAGTTCAATTACATTCTCTCTTTTAAGTATCAAATAGCCAAGCCTGTCGTTACTAATGCCATCTTTTAAATTGTAATTAAATGATAGCTGCTCATCAGTGACGCTTGTTTCAAAATATTTGAAATTTATATTGGGATATTTTTTCAAATCGCTGGCTATTTCATACAAGTGCGTTGAAAGTATAAATAACGAACTTTTTATTTTAATAAGCCCTTCAATCACTACACTGCTGCATTTCATAGCATCCTGAACATTGGTTCCTTTGAATAATTCATCAATAAGTATTAGCCATTTTCTGCCATCGTTAATTTTGATAATGGTATTTTTTATTCTTTGCACTTCATTATAAAAATAGCTTTCACCTTTAAAAACATTGTCCACCACATTGATATTGCTTAAAAGCCCGTCAAATAAGGAAAGTTCCATTGCCTTCGCAGGAACTCCCATGCCAATATGGGCAAGAAAAACGGAAGCACCCACCGCTTTAATAAAGGTGCTTTTACCAGCCATATTAGCGCCTGTTAAAAAAATAAAATTATTTTCTTTGTCAAGCTCAAGATCATAATCGACAGGATTATGAAGCAGGATATGATACAATCCTTTTATTTTCAGCTCAGGCTTTATTGCTACAATAAATTTAGGAAAGGTTAGCCCGTATTTATGGACAGCCACGGCCATTCCGTACCATGCATCCAATTGGGAATAGATTTCTATGAGCTCATAAAAATTCTGTTTAAAATGATACTTGACATATTGAGCCAGATTTAAGATCTCAGAATTTGTAAGCTCGCTCGCTTTTTCTTTTGTAGTGATAATATCCAGGTGTTGCTTTTGCATTAATACATCTGCCTTCTGCAAGAGTTTTTTTAAGTTATCGGGAGCATTTTCATTTAAAAAAAGTGAAATGATCTTATGCAAGCCTTTTATAAAATCAAACACATGGCCTGTAGAATATTTTATTAAAGAAAAATCAGGCGCATGAAATATTTTATAAAAATATGCTGACGAAGAAGTAGGCCTGGCAGGTATTTGGTCAACACTGCTTTCGTAAAATTTATAGATCATCATTACAGAGCCGTTGCTTATTATAAGCGGCCATTCATCTTTTTTTTCAAGAATAAGTTGTAATGTTTTTTGTATGTTTTGGATGGAAGCCATATCTCCGGCAGACTTACTGAAAATTGATTTTAATTTTTCCCGGCCCCCTACGGTTCTTGTGAAATTAAGCTTATGGAAAATAGAATGTTCTTCATCGTGCTGAAAGATTGCAAGATCGTTTAACGTGGTTTTATCTGTTTCCATTAAGTAATGAATTTATTTCGTGTAGGCGCTCACGTTATCTTATAAAAGAAAGCCTTTGCCCTTTTGTAGATTCATTAAATGTATATTTTCCATAAATACTTTCGTTATTGTAAACGCGGTTTCCATTTACAAACGTTTGCACAATTGCTGCAGGAAATGTAAAATTTTCCAGGGGACTCCATTCGCATTTATATAAAATATTCTCCTTTTTTACTGTTGTTGCTGTATTCAGATCAACCATAACAAGATCTGCATAATAGCCTTCACGTATATAGCCTCGATTTTCAATTTGGAAACAATCTGCTACGGCATGGCTCATCTTTTCCGCAATTTTTTCCAATGAGATAATTCCCTGTTTATAATATTCGAGCATTAATAACAGTGAATGCTGAACCAATGGCAAGCCGGAATGCGCATGTTCATAAGGCCCTTCCTTTTCTTCTAATGTATGCGGCGCATGATCGGTAGCAATTACATCCAAGCGGTTATCCAGCAAAGCTTCCCAAAGAGCTGATTTATTTTTTGCTTCTTTTATGGCAGGATTGCATTTTATTAGATATCCCAGCTTTTCGTAGTCATTCGCAATAAAGTTTAGATGATGTACACAAACTTCTGCTGTTATTTTTTTTTCTTTTAAGGAAATTTCATTTGTAAAAAGAGAAAGTTCTTTTTCTGTTGATATATGTAAAATATGAAGCCTGCTGTTATACTTTTTTGCCAGGGAAACAGCATAAGAAGAAGATACATAACAAGCATTTTCGTCTCTTATTAAAGGATGATCTGATGGCTCAAGTGCTTGCTTACTGCTTTTTATTTTTTGATAATTGTCTTTAATTATTTTTTCATTTTCGCAATGTGTGGCAATCAGTAGTTCGCTTTCGGCAAATATTTTATTAAGGGATGACTCATTATCTACCAGCATATTCCCCGTGCTGGAACCCATAAAAATTTTTACGCCGCATACATCGTTTTTTCTGCTATTCATTTTCAAAACTTCCCCGGCATTGTTATTGCTGGTTCCCATGAAGAAGGAATAATTGGCTAATGAAGTTTGTTTAGCAATACTATATTTATCTTCGAGTAAGGCCTCCGTTAGTGCATTGGGTATTGTATTCGGCATTTCCATAAACGAAGTTGTACCTCCTGCAACTGCTGCTTTACTTTCAGTATAAATGGTTGCTTTGTGCGTTAGACCGGGTTCGCGAAAATGAACCTGATCATCAATTACACCAGGAAACAGGTGCTTTCCTTCTCCGTTAATTTCATTTACTTTTTCTTTTACGCTAAATGAATTATCGATTCTTTCTATACGGCCTTTTTTTAGGTAAATATCTTTTAATTCGATTTTGCCTTCGTTGACGACAGATATATTTTTTAGAAGATAATTTTCCATATCTTGAAATTTAATCATAAAGTGCCAAACCCAATGCAAATTATAAAAAGCCTCTTTACATTCCTGTTATTTATTTATCCATTACTTATAAAGGCTCAAACTACTTACCTTCCTGAAGGCTCGAAGGAATACAATTTTATTGACAGGCTTGAAATTAAAGAAGGTCATTTTTATAATTTAAATTATTCAACCTTAAAGCCTTTTAGCAGGCGTTCAATTGTGCAGGAAGCTGAATTCTTAGACAGTTCAAGGCTGGGATATTCTAACTCTCTAACTGGTGATGATAATCAGTGGGAAGGCCTGAATCTTACTAAAGTTGATAAATATAATCTTCACGGTATTTTGATGGATAACTCTGAATGGGTAACTGGCTCAAAGGAAAGTTTTTTGAGTAAAAATCCTGTGTTGAAAGCGTTTTATGTTACTAAGCCCAATCTGATTGAAGTAAATGTGAAAGATTTCTTTCTTGCTGTAAACCCGGTTCTATCTTTCCAGGTAGGCGGTGAATCGGCCAGCGATGAAACAATTTTTTATAATAAGCGGGGCGTTACAGCTCGTGGAAGAATCGCGAATAAAATTGGTTTCTCAACCACTATTACTGATAACCAGGAAAGGGGTCCATTATTTTTTCAAAACAGGGCAAATGATTTTCACGCAGTACCAGGTGTAGGTTTTTATAAAACTTTTAAAAAGACCGGTTATGATTATTTTGATGCAAGAGGCTACCTTACTTTTAATGTTACAAAATATATAGACGTACAATTTGGCTATGATAAAAACTTTATAGGCGATGGCTACAGAAGTCTTTTCCTGAGCGACTTTGGAGATAGTTATTTGTTTCTTAAGCTAAATACAAAAATCTGGAAATTCGATTATCAAAACCTTTTTATGGAACTCATGCCTGAGTATTTAAAAAGCGGCGATAATTTATTAGATCGTAAATATGCCGCAATGCATCATCTGAGCATGAATATAACAAAGTGGCTGAATGTAGGTTTATTTGAGAGTGTAGTTTTTGGAAGAAAGAATCGCTTTGACTTTGAATATTTAAACCCGATTATTTTTTTGCGGCATGTTGAAGGAACTGTTGGCAGCCCCGACAATGCTTTTGCTGGCGCAGATCTTAAAGTGAACGTGGCCCACCATTTCCAGTTTTATGGCCAACTTCTTTTGGATGAGTTTCTCCTGAAAGAGGCATTTAAAAATGATGGATATTGGGCTAATAAATTTGGTTACCAGCTTGGTGCAAAATATGTAGACGCATTTACTATTAAGAATCTTGATCTCCAGTTTGAGACGAATTTAGTGCGTCCTTTTACCTATTCTCATTATGATTCCGTTGCTAATTACACGCATTATAATCAGCCATTGGCGCATCCGTTAGGAGCCAATTTCAGGGAATTCATTGGGGTATTAAAATACCAGCCGGCACCGAAATGGTATATCAATGCAAGAGCTATTTATTATAACCAGGGGCTTGATTATGCAGGTGAAAATTTCGGAAGCAATCCATTTGAATTATATACAACAAGGATAAATAACTATGGCTATTTTATTGGCAGTGGCGATAAAGTAAAAGTATTGAATGCCTCATTTGCTTTATCATACGAGTGGAAAGAAAATTTGTTTTTAGAAGGTTCTTATTTATATCGTAAAGCATCAGCAACCACAAGCATAAATTCAGGTAATACCAGCGTTTTTCAAATTGGCATAAGATGGAATGCTGCAAAAAGAGATTATGATTATTAGTTGCTTAAGATAAGCACTATTCCACCGTTAATGAAAAAGTAATCATTCTCGAATTAATTTTATCCAACACATTTGAATACCTGAGGCTGGCGTCGCGGCTATGCAAGTTCATAAGCCCACTGCTTAATTTTATTTCAGGTGATAAAACAAAATAAGGAAAATAAATATGGAAGCCCATACCTAACTCTGCACTAAAATCGTATGGCCTTAATTTTACAAGATCTTCTGCCTTGCGGGCATTGGCATTGCTGGCCAGGTCATAATCAAACTTGCCACCTGCAATAGTATATACTTTAAAATTCTTAATACGGTCGCTGCTGAACGCAATTTGAACGGGGAAACTCATCGTAATGGATTGCACTTTCTTTTCTATTGTGGGCTGCTCTGCATACTGTTCTGCGTATAGAAAGGCTTTTTCAGAAAAAGTTAGGTCAAGAGGATGAACACGCAAATCGAAATGATCACTTATTCGAAGATTTACCAGCCAGGCAAGATTAATACCCGCGCTGTTGATGCTTTCCACATCCATGATAGTATCATTCTGTAAAAAAAGCGGATGGTGCGTAAAATTAAAATGCGATTTGTTATATCCGAGATTGATACCAAAATGATAAGGTTTATCATCATGCCCATCCTGGTTGATAACATCACGTAACTGTGCAATACACGCAGTTGAACAAAACACAAAAAAAAGTACCAATGAAGTTACTTTTCGCCGCAATAAATGGTGCATATTCCTAAGCTCAATGTTTTGTAAAAACTGTTTCTATATTTTAATTTTTTTAAAATGTTAGTGAATGTTTCTTTTTCAGGAAATTGCTGAACGGAATCATTTAAATATTTATAGGCTTCATTATTTTTAGAAATTAATTTGCCAATTTTCGGCGTAATAAATTTCATATAAAGTTTATATAAAGATTTTATAACAGGTGCTGTAGGTTTAGAAAATTCTAATATTACCAATTTGCCGCCAGGTTTTAAAACCCTGTAAATTTCATTAAGACCTTTTTCAAGATTTTCGAAATTTCTTACGCCAAATGCCACTGTTACAGCATCAAACGATTTATCACCAAATAAAATTGCTTCGCTGTCTCCATTTAACAACTGAATTTTGTTGGAAAGCCCTAATTTTTTGACTTTTTTTCGTCCAAGTTCAAGCATACCATCACTTATATCGATGCCTGTAATATTGGCAGGGTTCAATATTTTATAGCTGGTAATAGCAAAATCGCCAGTGCCCGTTGCAACATCTAATATATTTTGAGGCTGCAAATCCTTCAGCTCTTTTATAGCTTTTCTACGCCAGCTTACGTCGATACCTGCACTTAAAAAGCGATTTAAAAAATCATAGCGGAAAGCAATTTTGTCAAACATATTCTCAACCTGTTTCTTCTTGCTTTCAACGGATTCTTTAAACGGAACTATAGTATCATGGCCGTAAGTGCTCATTGCCTCAAAGATAGTTTTTTGAATTTACAAGAAGCTTTGCAATAAATTCTTTCACTTTTATTTTAGATTTATTCAATGTAAAACCGTATTGTATAAAGCTAAAAACAACATTTTTCTTATTGTATCTTGCAAGCTCAATGCACATTAAGAACGCAATATATCTTATAAGTAGTCCGTCATTTGAAAAATGCCCTGCGCCGGATAAGCCTGAGTATGCTTTTATTGGCAGAAGCAATGTTGGTAAGTCGTCACTTATAAATGTGCTGTGTAATAATGATAAGCTTGCTAAAACTTCCAATTCCCCCGGGAAAACTCAAATGATTAATCATTTCGAAATAACTAGTGTATCCAAAGCTGGCGAGTATGATGAAATCAAATGGTACCTGGTAGATTTGCCGGGTTATGGTTTCGCAAAAATTGCGCAAAGTAGCAGAAGAAGGTGGGAACAGATGATTGAAAATTATCTTCGGAAAAGAGAAAATCTTACTAATGTGTTTGTATTGATAGATTCACGCCATGCACCTCAAAAACTCGATCTTGATTTTATACAAAAGCTTGTATTATGGCAAATACCTTACTCAATTATTTTTACAAAAACTGATAAAGAGACACAGGCTGTAGTAAGTAAGAATGTGAAATTGTTTTTCGAAACCTTGAAAAAAACACAACAGTTCCTGCCACAATATTTTTTGTCAAGTTCTATAAAAAAGACAGGAAAAGAAAAAATCTTAAGCCTGATTTCTGAAATGAACTTTGACAATACAGAAGCGTTGACTACAAAGCGGCGAGCAAAAACAAACAGTAAATGAACTATTTCAGCCAGAAAAATACAGCAGAAAGATATGCAAAAGGAAGACCTTTTTTTCACAGAAATACCATTAAACATATAAAAGATTTTATAAACATTGAAACTAAATTATGCAATGCATTAGATGTAGCATGCGGAACCGGTCTTTCTACTACAGCCCTTTTGGACATTGCAAATAATGTTTATGGAACAGACATTTCAGACGAGATGTTGAGGCTCGCCATCAATGCTGATAAAATAAATTATTTAAAAACGCCTGCAGAAAATTTGCCTTTTGAAAATGATTTTTTTGACATCATAACAGTTTCATCCGGCGTACATTGGTTCGATATTGACAAATTTTTGAGAGAAGCAAACAGAGTTTTGAAAACGAACGGATGGCTTGTTCTCTATGAAAATTATTTTATATCGGAGATGGAAGGAATCGAAGCGTTCAAAAAATGGTTTCCGGAAGTTTATCTGAAAAAATATCCTTCGCCGAAGCGTAATGACAGTTACTTATGGACAAATGAAAATGTAAATGATAAAGGCTTTGTTTTTTTAAAAGAAGAAAGATTTAAGAACCCGGTTGCATTTACAAAAGAACAGCTCATTTTATATTTTACAACACAGAGCAATATTACCGCAGCTATTGAAAATGGGTCTTCAATTTATAACAAAGCTGAAAATTGGTTAGACATTGAATTGACGCCTTTTTTCAGGGAACATGAAAAGCAAATAATACACTATGGAAATTGGATAAAGTATCTGCAAAAAAATAACTGTCTGCAGTAAACAGGTGACGGAATATATCTGTAAAAATTTACCGCTCGGTTAATATAATCATTTCTAATACGCAGAAAAAAATCTTGTAGAAATTATCAGTTTACTACTTTGTTAGCACAACTGCTGCTTGCAAAGGCTTCTGGCTTGGCCTTGAAAGCAAAGCCCATTCCCAGGATGTAGCCCATTGCTTCCCTGAGTGCTTCGTTACTTTTAAAATGAGGGTTGGTGTTAATGTCGGCATGCACTTCCATGTCCACATCATATTTAGTAAAAAGGTCGCAGAGCTCATAAGCAATTTCAATGCTCTTTGCTACTTCCACAAGCATGCGTTCTTTTATACTATACACAACTTTTGTTTTATCGTTGTGTATGAACATAAAGCCCCCACGGCCTTCACGAAGAAAAACAATTACCGTGGCAAACTCAGTATCGGCGCCCTTTACCTGGCTATCCGTACCAATGCAAACTTTTAATCTGTAACCTGATTTGGTTTCTTTTTGAATGGCTGATTCAACAGCATTTTTAATCGGTTCATTGATAAGATCACCATTAAATTTTCTCCAATACATAAATTAAGGTTTTTTAAATTTACCGAAATTCTTATAACAAAAGAGATAAAATTTATTTGACAAAGATTATTTAACCGTAATTTATCTGCGTGTATGACACATTGTTATATAATACGCTAAAAACCCTAAACAGCTGAAACAAAAAAGGGCCAGCCCCTAACGCTGACCCTTAACTTACACATGAATCTACCTTACAGTTTTACAATTCTTTCTGTGAGTCTTTGACTATTACTGAATATTTGAATGATATAAATTCCATTAGGATTATTACTAATTTCTATTGCATTATTTCCTTGTTTTCCGCTTCCTGCCCTGATGATTCTTCCGTTCATGTCAGCAATGTTATACCTATAATCTTCTGTTGCGGTTACAGTTATTTCATTATGTATCACTGTTGAAACTTTAAACGATTTTTCCGCATCATTTATTTTCAATACTATAACGTTGGAATACATAATTTGGTCTGTAACAGACAGAACTTTTAACCGATAATAAATATTATTTTTTATCGATGGAATATAGCCAAAGCTTTGCTGACTTTTTGGTAAAGATGCAAGCGTAGTGAACTCTGTACCATTGGCCGAACTCTCAAGAGATAAGCTGCTTACCGGCTCATCCGCAACAATATTCCAGTTTAGGATATGACTGTTTTTATTAACCTGGCCCGTAAGCGATACCTCCTTTATAGGCGTAACAAATAACGGTAAATATGTACCCGAAATATTATAAGAACCAAGACTTCCATAGTTAGAGGTGTTTATATTTCCTGCACTTTCAACCACTAAATAATATACTCCGGAACTTAATGTAGTATCGACAGATACATTCAAAACATCAATAGGATCGAACACCCGCATTATTTGTAAAGACGAATTAAGTAATTCAAGTTTAATATCCAGGTCTGCACCCGCGTTATTAGGTCCTACAGAAAATGGTTTTGCATCTACATGAATTTGCCCTGCATTTGATAAATTTAATTTGAACACATCTTTATCTATAGAAGTGGTGATAATGCCGCTGTCAGCAAATAATGTATTATTGACATTTATAGATGTTGGGTTCACATTCGGGTCATCACTATGGTCATCAACTCTGTAAGTAAATCCGTTTGCAGATGTAATGATAGAAAGCGCATCCTGGTCTGCAGAACAACCGTAAGGAGTAGGCCCGTTATACCAGCCTGAAAAATTTTGGTAGTAACTATTGCCCATAACCGGCGCCCATCCTGTTTGTCCGCTTCCTGCTCCTATGTTGTATGTAGCGAGTAAGGTGCAGTTATTATCATATTTCGCCTGGTGTGAAAGCCCTACTGTATGCCCACTTTCATGCGTGCAGCATTCAGCAACCATTTTAGTATTATTTGGGCCAAGCCTGTCAGGAAACACAAAGCCTGGCGTGTCATCACCCCATGTAAATGAGCCCGTGTAAGAAACGCCGCCAACACCCGTGTACCAGCTACTGGTAGGTGTAACGATTATTCTTATTCTTTGAGTAAGAGGAGCTGCTAAAAATATAGTGGAATCAGTGGTAATATTTATATTAAAAGGGCGGTAATCTTCGGATACGCGGTTAAAAATTTCAATTATCTGCACATCTGTTAATCCTGAAGGTGCACAGTTCAAAGGGTTGCCACCATTCCATGAGGAAGAAGCTACATACTGCCCGTCGAAATCCAGGAAGATTGTTGCCTTTGCGGAAGGTAAGCTGCTTAATGCCGGAGTGCAAAAAGCCTCGGTAGAAAACAAAACGGTAAAGACGATTAAAATAGTTAAAAATTTTTTCATTGCTTAGGGGTTTTAGGGTTCCTTTATTGCAGGTCTAGGGTAGATTGGGTTGATTAAAAATCTTGTATAAGGTCTGCAGTTTTAATTTTGTTAAACGAATATTTTCCAGATTTATCCTTTACCAATTGGTAGCCGTCCGTAGAGTTTTCATTTAAAATTCTCCCCACATACGTAACAGTGTTATCATCATCAATTCTCCTGGATATAGAAAGCAAAGCATCCTTAAAAAAGGGTGATTTAATAATAACACTCTTAAGATTTTTATACTTCTGTACAGAAGAAAGGACGGTGCCGGTAAATGAAAAATTATTACCGAAATTTAGTTGGATAGCTGATCCTGTTTTTGCTGTGAAAGACTTATCAAGTTCAACAGCAGTGGCCGTAATATTTGATGAAAAATTACTAAATACAGCAGGCCTGGAAGCCATCGCAGTAACTTGTGCGTTTGAAGGATAGGTAAAGGTTAGCAACATGCACAATGCAACTATTTTGGACAAAGTTTTCATAGAATAGAATTTCAGTTTCAGATGTATCGGACATGAATAAAACGATGCTCTGAAAAAAAAATTATTCTATACCTGGGAAAAAACTAAAATCGGGAAAAAGTACTCAGAAAACGAGTATTAATACTGTCCCGTACTTAGTAAAACCAACGTACAAGCCTCTTGTGGAAAAATATTATGCTGCGTAGCAAGCTGCGCAAGTTCCTGGTTTTCAGCGCCGGGATTAAAAATAATGCGTTTGGGATGGAGTGAAAGTATGTAATCGTAATATTGTTTTTGATTATTTGCATTGAGGTAAAGAGTTACCGTATCAATATTATC
>Ga0070679_100001147_pt1 | contig 23192 bp, 22 predicted proteins | sample KBSC63BmetaG_FD_65652 | JGI IMG/M metagenome (GOLD analysis project Ga0070679, IMG submission 65652) | Corn rhizosphere microbial communities from Kellogg Biological Station, Michigan, USA - KBS C6-3B metaG | ecosystem: Host-associated > Plants > Roots > Rhizosphere | place: USA: Michigan... | reverse complement strand
ACGATGGTACGTTTGATGGTCGGGTCGCGCCACCAACGGAACGGCGCCTGGAGAAGCGAGCGAACTGACATGCAGTCAGTGTAGCATAGCGCTTTGGATCGCAGGTTACCCCTACCTGGCGGCTATAAGGTGACCGAACGCGCCGTCGTTTCAGTGTATACTGGATGTAGTTTATGGCTAGACGCACTCGGCTCGATCGTGTTACCGGCGCTTTCCTGCGCGTGTTCGACTCCCCCAAACTCTTCTGGATTTTTTTCGGCGTGTTTCTGGCGGCGGCCCTTTTTATGGCTATCTCGGGGATATTCTCGATGGCTTACGACGAATATGTTCATCTCGGTATCGCTCGGCTATATACTCACCAGTGGTCACCATTCTTCAGCTCGCAGCCGGCTTCGACAGACATATTCGGAGTCATAACCAGAGACCCGTCATATCTGTATCACTTCCTTATTAGCTTTCCGCTGCGCATCTTCGCCCACTTCTGTCACGCTTTTATGGCCCAGGTTATATTTTTAAGGCTCTTCAGTATCGCTTTCTTCGCGATCGGATTGCTGCTGTTCCGGGCGGCATTCCAGCGGGCCGGTGTTCCCTTGCGCGTCCGCAACCTCGCGCTGTGCTTCTTTATGGTCATACCCGTCGTACCGTTCGCCGCGGCCCAGATAAATTACGATACTATGCTCTTCATGATGGTCGGCTTGACGGTGTGGCTGGCCGTGGGCGTGTCGCGAAGTTTACGAATCGACAAGAAATTCCCCACACTCGATGCCATCTGGCTGACAGTAACGGTTTTACTGGCGTCACTGGTCAAGTACGCCTTTCTGCCCATCCTGTTGGCTTTGACCGTGTATTTCGGCGTCGTATTGTATCGATTGTACGGTTGGCGTTTGACCGGTCTGGGGCGACAGGCGCGGCGCGGTCTCATCGGTGTCAGCCGCTGGCGCTTATATCTGGCAGTGGCGCTGCTGCTGTTGTCGGCCGGACTCTTCGGGGAACGGTATGGAGTCAATATGGTCCGCTATCACACTCCCACGCCCGAGTGCAATCAGGTAGTGAGCGTAGAACGCTGTCAGGCGTATGAGCCTTTCGCACGGAACTATGCCTACACCCAGGGCCATTACCCGTTACCGGCGTATAAGGTATACGCGTACCCGTTCAATAACTGGATGCGCGGTATGATGCGCTCGTTGTTCTTCGTGGTCGGCAACAAAGAAACCGGCTACGAACCGGGCGAACCATTACCGATGGCTTACGTGGGTGGATACGCGGTGATTGTCGGTGGCCTCTTGCTGACCCTGATTCGCCTACGCTGGCTGTGGCGCCGTAGCCATACAAATCAACTCTTTATGGTCATCGGAGGTACCTATGCGGGGCTCTTGTTCGTGCAGAACTTCATGGATTTCCTCCATACCCATGTGCCGGTCGCGATCCAAGGGCGGTATCTCCTGCCGATCTTGCCCCTGTTTCTCGTAGTAGTTGCCCAGACAGCGCTCGATTTGCTACGACGACTCCAGCGGCCGAAGATAAGCGCGGCCTTGTTGGCGATACTGTGCATACTCCTTCTGGAGGGTGGTAGTTTTTTGCCGTTTATCATTCGGGGACGCGACGAATGGTTCTGGAACGCGCCGCTCATTCAGCACGCCAACAAAGACATCCGGGCCGTACTGACGCCCTTCATCGTGAAAAATTAAAACCTTCTTACTTGAAGCGCAAGCGTTTGGTATGTTCGAGGTTGTCTTCGATAAGGATGCGGTTGATGCGGATGAGATCAGCGATTATGTTCAGGACGAAACACATGAAAGCGACCATCAGCAGGGTGGAACCAATAATCAGTGATTGCAAATGGCCCCGACTGTTATGCTCGATCCAGGCAAAATAAACGTACCGTGCGAACGGGATAAGTCCCAGCAGGCCAAGGATGCCACTTAACCATCCGAAAATAAGGTAGGGCTTGTACATGATGTAAGCGCGCACGATAGCGGCCCCAGATTTCATAACATGTTCGCGGGTCGATTTGAACAAGCGGGACTTTCGTGTGGGCGCGTTGGTCACTATCGAGATGGAGGTAATTGCTAGGCGTTTATTGCCAGCTTGAATAATGGTTTCCATGCAATAACTGAACCGGGTTATCGTGTTGAGCTGAAGCAATGATTCTTTGGAGTAGGCCCGGAAACCGCTCGCGGCGTCCGGCAACGCCGTGCCGGCGGCTTTGTTGACGACGGCGCTTCCGAAACGTTGCAGGAATTTCTTACCGCGTGAAAAATGGGCTATTTTCTGTGTCTGACGGTCGGCGACAACAATATCCGCTTCGCCATTCAGGATAGGAGCGATTAACTCGGGTATGTCGGCTTGGGGGTATTGATTATCGCCATCGGTGTTGACAACGATATCAGCTCCCAGTTCCAGGGCCTTTTCGACACCATCGTGGAATGATCGGCCGAGTCCGCGATTACGGCGATGCAGCACGAAATGTTTGACGCCGAGCTCTCGGGCCACGGCCACGGTCCGATCCCGGGAACCGTCATCGATAATCAGGATTTCCAGCTCGTCGATGCCGGGGATTTTCTTGGGAATGGTAGCAAGCACCAGAGGTATGGTGGCTTCTTCGTTATAGCATGGTATCTGGACGATTAATTTCATGAGTTGGCAATCCTCTCGGGTGGTAGTTTCACCTAGTATAGCATTCGCCGACACGTCGTAATTGCCGCAGGGCTGCCGACGTCGAGCGGTGTCACTTAAAAACGACGAGCCGACTCTTTAAGTTTTTTCTCAGAGCCCACGCGGTATCCTATAGAGCCGTATGGTTCGACACATTTTCCTGTCCGAAATCGGCCCGAGTACGGTATGATGGTGAGGACGTATTATGCATAAGCAACACCGGACCGGCTACTCAATCGATGGCTTTACTCCGCGACCGAGCAACGCCCGGCCGATCGGGTTTGATATGAGCCAGGCCAGACGGCCGCAGAATCGCTTGCGGCCCCTGTCATTGCCGCCGGTGCAGCCCAAAAAACCAGGCGACTCCTTCCCTGGCGTCGGGATGACGCTTTCGACGTACTCGCCGACCGCCGCCGCGTCGCCCTCTAATATGACTTCGACCGTCGGCGTCGGTACGCCCACCCTACCGACACCTGACCTGACCTTCGATGATGCCGGGAAAGACCGAAAGCGGGATCGTCGCCGTGGTGCCGATGGTTCGAACGGACCGGCTCAGAAAAAGCATCGACGATTGCGCTGGACGAAGAAGAAAATCATGACGATTATTCTCATCATCATACTTTTGCCGGTCCTGTGGTTCGGCTATAAGTTCGTCCACACCGTCTCCAAGGTGTTCCAAGGAGGTGTCTTGAGCGTGTTGTCGAACACCAAGCTGAAAGGCGAAGATATCGGACGAGTGAACATCTTATTGGCCGGTAACTCGGCTGATGATGTCGGTCATGATGGTGCCGAACTGACCGATTCCATTATGATCATCAGTCTCAATACCAAGGATAACACGGCGTTCATGCTGAGCGTGCCGCGTGATTTGTGGGTCGATATCCCGGATTACGGACACGCCAAAATCAACGAGGCCTATGTCGACGGCGAAGACGAGAAATTCGATCAAAACGGCTACTTCCCCGGCGGCATGGGGTTGCTGCAACAGGTCATCCAGGAAAACTTTGGTATCACGCTGAACTACTACGGACTGGTCAATTACAACGCGTTTCGGGATATGGTCAATGCCGTCGGTGGTATTAATTTCACCGTCCACAGTACCGACAAGCGGGGCTTGTATGACCCGAGCATCGACTACACCACACATGGACCGCTGGTCAAGCTGACGAACGGTGTCCACGCCCTGAACGGCCAGCAGGCGCTCGACCTGGCCCGGGCCCGGGGTGACGCGTACGGCTCGTACGGCTTCCCGCAGAGCGATTTCGATCGGACGACCCACCAGCGGCAGGAACTGCTCGCGCTGCGTGCCAAAGCGACCAGTACCGGGGTGTTGGCGAACCCGATCAAGGTTTCCAGCTTGCTCGACGCCGTCGGCAACAATGTCAAGACCGACTTCTCACTCGGCGAGGCTCGGCGCTTGGCTTCCCTGAGCAAATCAATCCCTGGCTCCAGCATCCAGTCGGTGAGTCTCAATAACGTCGATGGCAAAAACTACCTTACCAGTTATACATCCCCGGCCGGTCAATCGGCTTTGATACCCGCGACGAGCCTCGATGACTTTAGCGACATCCAGAGTCTGCTCAACCGGCTGATGAGCAGCAATCCGGTCGTCCGCGAGAATCCGAGCGTCGCCGTGCTGAACGCGACCGAAACCAGCGGCTTAGCCAGTAAAGCGCTCACCAGCTTAAAGGCCAAAGGCTTCGAATCAGCCGGTATCGGCGACGCGACGGCGGACCAGCCCAAGACGACCATCATCGACCTGACGGTCGGTGCCAAGCCTGCCAGTAAGAAGTTGCTGCAGAAGCTCTACCCGGGCGCTACGGTGACGACCAGCAACCCGTACGCCGCTAGTTACGACGCTGATTTTATCGTCATTCTCGGTCAGGACCAGGTGCCGAAACCGGCCCCGGCCCAGACTTCGACCGGACAGTGACTGTAAGATTCTTCATTGTCACAAGCCTCTTAAGCTATAGATACTGCTAGTGTACAGCCAAGCGATGGAGAAAGGAGGCGGCTTATGGCTAGCAAACGAATCAGCATCCTAGTACATTGGTACGAACAACAGCAAAGCAACCGCCGAGGGAAGTTTAACTGAACGGGAAAGAGAGAGTCGCGGGCGTACGGCAGCTTGGCTTCTCTTTCTGTCCCGCGTCAAGTACACTGAATACTACGATATGACAGAACTATCACCGCAGCGCCGTCTGAGCGACTTCCTGATTAACTATACCGCGAAAACCTATCGCAAGGGTGAGATTATTCTGTTCCAAGGCGAAGCGCCGCGGTCGGCCCATATCATTAAATCCGGCATCGTGAAAGCATATAACCTCAGCACGGCCGGAGACGAGAAACCGATCGCCTTTTATGGCGAGTTCAGTCTGTTTCCCGCTGCCTGGGTATTCGGACATGTCCCTAGCGCCATCTACTATTACGAGGCCCTGACTGATGTGCAGGTCTATCACTTCCCCCGTGAAGACTACATGGAATTTATAAAACACGATGCCGACATGCTCTTTTGGGAGCTGACACGCTACATCAGGGACGATGTCGGCAAGACGATGCGCCTGAACGCGCTCCAGCACTCCAGAGCCAGCGACAAGCTGGTATACACCCTGCACTATCTGGCGCTTAGCCATGGCAAGACGATCAAGCCGAATCTGGTTGAGATAACGATATCGCTGACCCATCAGGATTTCGCGAATCTGACCGGCCTGACTCGCGAGACGACCGCGACCGAACTGAACAAGCTGAAATCCGCTGGCGTCATCTCGTATGGCAAGCACGAGCCGTACCGTATCGATATCCAGAAGCTGAATACCGCCCTGAACGACCAGTTCATCGCCGACCTCGAAGTCATGCTCTAGGATAACGCACCGGCGTTTTGGCTTAGCTTAGACCTTTAGTTTTTTCTCGGCTTTATCATCCAAAGAATCACGCACCACTCGAGCCAGATTTTGCGGTGCCGTCCACGATTTGATGATACAACGGTGGGCGCCGAGCTTATACGCTTCGGTGACTTCCGGCGAGTTCTCCATGTTGGTGAATATGAGTACTTTTACTTCCGGGTGTTTCTTCTGTAATTCGTAATTCTGTAGAAACTCAAGGCCACCCATGATCGGCATGAGTAAGTCGAGCAGGATCAGCTGCGGCTTATAGTCCTTGAGTATGGCCAACGCTTCCTGACCGTTAAAAGCCGACTTGACGTTGTAGCCGGCTTTTTCGAGGATCAGTTTGTAGGCAGCATTGAGATCGATGTCATCTTCAACTATTAATATACTATCCATCAAGACCTCACGCTCTTTTGATTAACACAATTAGTATTATCATATAGTAAACCAAGCGCTGAATAAAATATTTCACACCACCGCTGTAAAAATCACTTACGTTTCGTCGCTCGTTTCGGTTTCCTGCTGACCACGTGCGGCAGCGACAAATAGAACGTACTGCCGTGATTTTCTTCGCTTTCGAACCAGACTTTGCCGCCGAGTTGTTCGGTAAGGCCTTCGACCAGATAGAGACCGAGCCCGGTGCCACTGGTTTCGCGGTGAACTACATTCGAGGCCCGGAAGAACTTCGTGAAAATCTGCGCCTGCGCCTGCTTCGGTATACCGAAACCACTGTCCGCGACACTGATGACGACCGTGTGAGGGCGGGCCTTGAGCGCGACGGTCACCGTGCCCTCGTCGGGCGTGTATTTGATGGCGTTGGCGACCAGGTTACTGACGACTTCTTTGACGATAAGACTGTCGGTCCTGACAATCGGATCGTGCTTCGTCGCTTGGAAAGTGAGGTTGATACGTTTGCCTTCGGCGGCGTGGGCAAGTTCTTTGACGACCTCGTCGAGCAGGCGGGCGATATGGATGTGCTTGGGCGCGACGGTAATACTGCCGCTTTCGATGCGCGTGATGTTCAGCAAGGTGCTGATGAGCTCGTTCATACGATCGGTGGCCGCTACGATGGTGTGTAACGATTTTCGCTGTGGCGGGGTCAGTTCGCCCATGAAACCATCGATAAGCATGTGCGCGTAAGTCTTGATGGCCGACAGCGGCGTCCGTAACTGATGAGACGCCAAGGAAATGAACTCGCTCTTCATCCGGTCGATTTCCAGGTCGGTCGTGATATCACGGAACACCTCGATGGCGCCGATAGGCCGGTCGTCGAGTATGATCGGTGAGACGTTGACCGCCACGGCTATACTGCCGCCTTTTTTCGTCCGATAGCGCATCTTCTCGGATACCGGCCGGCCGGTGAGGAAAGCCTGGGTGATCGGTCGGTCGATGAGATTCAAGGGCTGATCGTTGTCGTCGACGGCGATGATTTTACGCGGAAACCATTTGTTCAGAATCTCATTTTCGGTATAGCCTAGCAATTCGAGCGCCATCGGGTTGACCCGGACGATCTTACCGAACTCATCGGTCGCGATCGCGCCGTCACCGATGCTGTTGAACAAAGCTTGGGTCTGCGCCTGTTGCTCCTGGGGTGATACGACTATAGGCGGGTTAGTCGCTTTCACCAGTGATCACCTGACGTTTCGATTTCTTTGGCGCGCTAGTAAGGTTTCGGAGCTGCTGGACATATTCCTCGATTATCTCCTTGTCATCTGTCAATAACGATACGGCGACCCTGATCCAATCGATCAGACCTATCAGATCGCCCTCGGATAACTTCTCGGGAGCTTTCTTAAGGTGATTCTGTACTTGACGGGCGATGAAACGGTCAGCGGCGGGTCCGAGATAGATGTGCGTGACGCGCACGACGCGCTCATAGAGACTGGTGTGAAGGTATGGCATGCTCTATACTTCCTCGATCTTGCGGAGTTTCTTGACACCAGCACTGATGAGCACGAAGCCGGCCGCGTACACCACGAACAGTACATAGATTCCCAGGAAGAGCCAGCTAAAGGTAATCTTCCGCAGGTGCATCGTATCCGAAGCGATATATTGGAATACGATAGAGATGATAATGGTGATGAGGATCCCGAGCGCCAAATATGCCAAGGCACGGCGGTACAGCAACCCCTTGGCCCGCCGGCTGTACAGGTATATCTCGTACGCGGCGAGCAACCCCATGAACCACGCGAACAGATACGGGACCAATAGCGTGAACAGCACCCAGCCAATAGGCATAAAGTACGGGTTCGGCGATGGCAGATGGGCCGCGTTAATCGTGAAGTAGCTGAAAATTACACCTATGATCGTCAGGACGACTAATAGCCAGCGCACGGCGGAGAGGGTCGGATAGGTCTTGGTTAGGTCCATGAGCCCCCGGCTACCGGTACTAATATAGGCGAACGCGATCAATGATATCAGTAGCGAGAGATAGTGGATGATTATGAACGAAACCGCCGCCAGATTGGCGTGCGAGTGCACGATGCCGCCTCCTAAACTGCTGATGATGCTGCTGAGGGGCAGTCCCCAGGCCAGGACCTTGAGCCCGCTGGCAATCTTATTGAGCGGTCGACCATCCGGAGCAGTACCGACGATCGTCACGTATTCCTGGAGCCGGGCGTAGCCATAGAACGCCGCGTACCAGACGGCGATGAGCGGGACGCTGATAAGCAGCACCAGGATGTGGTATTCGGTAATTGACAGGTTGTATGCCGTGACGGTAGGCGTGTTCGGCGGTAACGCGAGGCCTAGTATGACGTATAGCAGCGCCAGGGCCGTACAGGCCAGCAAGGTACGAGGAAGTTGACGGGCACTCCTGATGTAATGGTGGTTGGTCTCTTTCATTTTTCTAGCGTTTAGTATACTACTACCGTCATTAAAGCGTATACGATTATTTCACACACCGGGCAAGCTGGCCGCGAATCATTTGACAGCCGGCACTCGACACTCGGCCTGAATACGCTCCGTTATCCACGGACGGTCCATGAGTGTACTGCGGAATACCGTGGCTTGCCGTGGTTCGGGGTTATTGCAGCCGGGGACTAGTGTGGTTCGGGAATGATTTGCTCGATATAGTCACCGTGTACTTCGATTCGTCGTCCGTAATCGGCGTACTGCAGACGAGACGGGGTGAGCTGGAGCGGCATGTAGTTGCCCTCGTGCACTTTGTCTATCGGGGGTGCCCATTGGTAGTCCCCTTCGGGCCGCAGGTCGGCGAATTTATCAAAAAAGACGTCCATGTATTTGTTTATCGGCATCCGATCAATGCTGCCGGAAAGTTGCACGGTAGTTTGGTCTTCGCTATCCACGACGGTCAACGCGGCGAATGGTTGCGCCTCGATGTTCTGGTATTTGAACGTACCTGTCCGCGTGACGAAGTAAATGTTCAGATCCTCGTCGGTGAGATAGTAGATTGCCGCGCCCCACACGGTACCCTCGGATCCGCTCGTAGAAAGAACGCCCATTGGATGCTTCCGAAGGAACGAATACACCTTCTTAAACTCATCCGCACTCTTTTTCATGGCTTCATCATAGCACCACTTAAGTGCGATTTACATTCGCTTTTATGGCCGCCACGAAAGTCCGCGCGCAGCGTTTATTAAATGTCCGAATACGGATGTCCCCCATGCGTGTGTGTAAGGATATAGTTCCCATGAATCCGACCCAACTGTAGTCGGCGCCGCTTATGGCCCGATATACGATCTCATCACGTTCTAACAGCAAGGGTTTTTTGTTCAGTAAGAGCACGCGCTGATCGGTGGCGACTAATGCCCCGCGGCTGATAACGTTGTTCCTATCTTGTTTGTAACGACCGTAGACAATGCCGAGGAGACGTTCGTCCGGGTTCAATGCCGAAGCGAGCGCCTTGGTCTCGGGCAGCATAAGATTAAATGTGACGGCACCCAGAGACTTCAGTCGAGCGATAAGGGCGGTATCCGGTTTGCGTACCATACCTTAATAATAACGTACTATGAACAAAATGCCTCCGAAGCTGTCTTTTCAGCGGGCGTATGCTCGGCTGCCACCAGTTGACGTACTTTGCAACTATGGTGACGTCACAATTAAAAGGCTTCAGTAAACTGGCAAAATGTTTCGTTATCAAGCGGTTCGTCAATAACTTCAGCGTTCCAAACCGTGATTATCCTGTCCGCATTTTGTAGGGTCTCAGGTAGGTCTTCGAGTAGGATGAACCCGCCCAATCCTTTGCGACTCACATCGCTTGGACGAAAAACGTGTCCTGTCACATGAGCTTCTTCATAAGTAAGCCCAAGGATGGGGACAGTACCTTCGCTATAAAAAGATTCAGGATTCCGATAGTGTCTGTGTCCTTCATGATTCATGAAACCCGTTCCAATAATCGTTGAGTTTCACCCAGCCAAGCACTGGACTGAGTACGCGCCGTTCGATTCTATCTGGCAGGCGAACGCTACTCTCAAGGAGTACCTGCGTAAATTAGTTCGATAGTTCTGAAGAAGTCTCCGGTAAACACATAAAACAAAAAGTACCACAAACGTGGTACTTTGTATAGTGCTTATGCTTGGCTGGGGCGGAGGGATTCGAACCCCCGAAATGCCAGTACCAAAAACTGGTGCCTTACCACTTGGCCACGCCCCATCAATGAAATTGAAAACGACCGCTCTTTCCCGTCGCCAGTGGTATCTTGATGGCATGAGGGTCAAGAACAACAGCGGTGATTGTAACAGATTAGGACGAGCATTACCAGCGAGCTACTTGTAGTTCGTACCCCCGGAGACGTCGAAGAATTCCTCGAGGGTTTCGACGTGCTGGTCGTGGAGTTCTCTGGCGAGGGACGTGCCGACATAGCGGAAGTGCCAGGCTTCGGCGCGGTAGCCGGTGATGGCGACCTTATCCCCCGGGTAGCGCAGGATGAAGCCGTATCTGTAGGCGTTGGCCGACACCCATTCGCCGCCCGGCGTGGCGCCGAAGCAGTCCGTGATGCTGCAGCTGCCGCTGGCCAGGTCTATTGCCCAGCCGCTTTGGTGCTCACTATATCCCGGCCGGGCGCTTTCACTGTCGGCGGTCGCCTGACCGTAATTCTTGACTTCGGCGTTATAGACGCTGACCTGGGTAGGGTACGAGCGGTAGCCGCTGGCCGGTGTGACACTATAGCCGGCTGAAGCAGCTCCGGCGAGCATCGCTTTGAGGGCCGTGGCCGCCTCGGCTCGCATATATTGGCCATTGCCGACGGCGACCAAATCAGACGGCGCGTAGGTAAGCGGACTGAGCGGGTGCTGCTTGTTAACGACGACCCACGGGCTACTCGGTTCGGTCACGGAGTACGTCGTCCTGTCGAAACTGCCGGTCGGCTGCGTAGTCGCTCCGCTGCCGGTGTGTTGGGCGGAGTCACGTTTCGATGGTTGCGCGGGGGTACTCTCACGCGGCCACCACGCGAGCAAACCGACGACGAACACGGTGACAATAGCGAGATAGACCAACAGGTGTTTTTTCATTGCTGTATCCAGTATATACCGTTCGCTGGAAGCCGGCTGAGACTTGTACGATGGCAGGTTTTAGGTTACAGTTCGGAGGACTATTTCTTAAGTCGTTCCCAGAAACTTATGCCCAAAAAAACATCACTCAATGTCGAAGATTACATCGTGCCGCTCAATATGAATGGCCTCGAGGGTAACATGTTGCACATACCCGCGCCGAAAGATCGCGAGAACTGTCATATCTTGTTCATTTACGGTCATCATTCTACCCTGGAACGATGGTGGGGCTTGGCACAAGTCTTTAACGAGTACGGCGATGTCACCGCTCCGGATCTGCCTGGTTTCGGCGGCATGGAAAGCTTCTACAAGATCGGGAAGAAACCGAGTCTCGATAGTATGGCCGATTACCTGGCCAGTTTCGTCAAGTGGCGCTACAAGCACAAAAAAGTCGTCATCGTCGGCTTGTCGTACGGTTTTCTGGTGGTGACACGCATGTTGCAACGCTACCCTGAGCTGATAAAAAAAGTCGATTTCTTAATCAGCGCGGTCGGGTTTTCACATTATGACGATTTTGTTTTCACGAAAACCAGGATGCGCGCTTATAGACTCGGCACTAAGTTATTCACGTATCGGCCAATGGCTTTCCTCTTCCGTGCCATCGCGCTCAATCCAAAAGTACTACGTAAAAGTTATGCCAAGACGTATACCGCCCGCGAGAAGTTCCGGGGCGCGGACGCGGAGCTGGCCGAAAAGCTCATGCGAATGGAACTAACCCTTTGGCACACTAATGACGTACGGACACATATGTACACTAATCATGACATGTTAACTGTCGACAACTGCCAGAAACAAGTGGATATGACCGTCTGGCATGTCTCTGCCGGAAATGATCAGTATTTTGACGCCCATCGTGTCGAGCAGCATTTACGGGTCATATTCAGTGATGTCGAATTAGCCACCAATCATGGTGTCCGGCACACGCCGAGTGTTATCGCGGATGTCAAAGAGTCCGCCCAATTCGTGCCGCAGAAATTGCGCAAAGTATTGCGCGCGGCTTCAAAGCGGTGAGGTCCGTCATGCCGCCCATGGCAGCATGGTATACTAGGTGGTAAGTATGAAGATTGGGCTTGTCTGTCCTTACAATATTGCCATTGGCGGCGGCGTGCAGGAAATCGTGCGCGATTTGCGCAACGGTCTTATCAAAAATGGTCATGACGTGAGAATCTTGACGCCCCGACCACGTGATGACACGTCGATACGCGATCCTGACGTAATATTCATAGGCAATGGTGGTGACTTTAAATTGCCGACGCAAACCGTCGCTCAGCTCTCAACGAGCGTCGATAACAGCGAAGTTGACGCTATACTTGCACGAGAGCAATTTGATATATTGCATTTTCACGAACCGTGGGTACCGTTGATCAGCCGTCAGATACTGGCGCGCTCTAAGGCCGTCAATATCGCGACGTTCCACGCTAAACTACCGGAGACGATGATGAGCCGTACGATGGCCAAGGTGGTCACGCCGTACACTAAGTCGGTACTCAAATACCTGCACGCGCTGACTGCTGTCTCGGATGCGGCCGCCGAATATGTCAGTAGTCTGACTGACGAGCCAGTGACGATTATCCCGAACGGTATTGACCTAAAACGCTTCCAGAGCGTCAAATCGATCGCGAAGACACAAGACATAAAAACAATCTTATACGTCGGGCGACTCGAACAGCGCAAGGGCGTGAAGTATCTGCTCAACGCCTATGAAGAACTGGTCAAAGACCAAGACAATGTCCAGCTGATTATCGCCGGCAACGGCCCCGATCGAGAGAAGCTCGAAATGCAGGCTGCTACGCAGATGTTGCCGAATGTCAGCTTTCTGGGATATGTCAGCGAGGAGGTCAAGCTACAGCTGCTTCATAGCGCTGACCTGTTCTGTGCTCCGGCGTTGCACGGCGAGAGTTTCGGATTGGTTCTGCTAGAGGCGATGTCGTGCGGCTTGGTGACGATTGCCGGAGATAATGCCGGCTATACGTCGGTTATGCGAGAAATGGGTTCGCTATCGCTTGTCAATCCACGAGACACGGATTCGTTCGCGCGTCGTCTGAAGCTGCTGCTGAACGAAGAGAAATTACGCCGCGATTGGCAGCTCTGGGCGAAGTCTTACGTCAAACAATTCGATTATCCAGCCATCATCGGCCAGTACGAGGATCTCTACAAATATGTCCTGAAACACAACAGCCACCGTATCCATACGTATGACAGCTAAAAACCAACTGACAATCGGCCTGCTGTTCGATGACTCGCTCGATCGAACCGATGGCGTGCAACAATACGTATTGACGCTCGGTCGCTGGCTGAGCAGCGAGGGCCACAGCGTCCACTATCTCGTTGGCGAAACCGCTCGCACCGATATCCCGAATCTGCATAGTCTGGCCCGGAACTGGCATGTCCGCTTCAATGGCAATCGGATGTCTATCCCCCTCCCTGCCCGCAAACGCGTATTGCGACAACTGCTGCATGAGACACAGTTTGATATTATCCATGTGCAGACCCCATATAGCCCATTGTTGTCTGGCCGATTGCTGCGGCGGCTCAGTCCGCATGTCGGCCTCGTCGGTAGCTTCCACATTCTGCCCTATAACGCGGTGGTCCGCTGGGCTAATAAGCTGCTCGCGTTGTTAAATCGGCGTACTGCTACACGCATCGATCTGATGCTCGCCAACAGCGATCCATCGAAGATCTTTGCCGACGAGGCGTACCATTTCGATTGCGCTGTCGTGCCCAATCCTTTCCCGCTGCGTGATTTCGTAGTTGAGCCACCGGCGCCGACGGTGCCGACAGTCGTATTTCTCGGCCGTTTGGTGGCGCGCAAAGGCGCCTTGCAGCTGCTGCAAGCGGTGGCCTACATGCGCGAGCAGGCTCTCTATACGGGGCCGCTGCGGGTAGTTATCGGCGGCAAGGGTGAATTACTGCCACGACTGGAAGCCTTCGTGCGCGCTCACCACCTGACAGATGTGGTGACGTTCAGCGGGTTTGTTTCGGAGGAGGACAAAGCGGCTTTCCTGGCCGACGCTGATGTTGCGGCGTTCCCTAGTATCAGCGGTGAAAGCTTTGGTATCAGTCTTCTAGAAGCGCTCGCGGCCAGCCGGGGTGTCGTCCTGGGGGGAGATAATCCCGGCTACCGTTCGGTGCTCGCGCCGTTGAGCGAAACCCAACTCGTCCGGCCCACCGACGTAGCCGGTTTCGCGGCCGCCTTAGCTCGCTGGCTGACTGACGATACGGCACGGGCCACGGCGGCCGCGGCTCAAAAGCTCTACGTCCGTCAGTTTGATATCAACGTCGTGGGACCGCAAATCGTCAAAACCTACCGCCAGGCGTTGCGCTTACGCCATAACGTGCGATAATTGATACATGTTCCACTTGTCCAGGCACGATAAACCACAGGAGCTCGCGCTGACCATCACGACGCAGACGTTCGCGCGGGTGCTTATTTTGATCATCGGTACCATCGGCATCCTGGCGGCTTTCCATAAGGCCTCGCACGCCCTCTTACTCATCTTTATCGCCTTTTTCTTGGCTCTGGCACTGAACGCCCCGGTACATTGGATCGCCCGCCATCTCCCTGGTAAGAAGCGAGGCAGCCGAGCGCTGGCTACCAGTTTATCGTTCCTTATCGTCATCATACTGCTGGGAGCCTTTATCTCCAGTTTGGCGCCCCCGCTCGTACGCCAGACACAGACATTCATAAACGCCGCGCCGCATCTGGTACAGGATGTGCGTAATCAGAACGGTGAAGTCGGCCAGTTCATCCGGAAGTATCACCTACAAAGCCAGGTCGATAAGTTCTCTACGCAGTTATCTCAACGGCTCAAGAACGTCAGTGGGACGGCGCTGACCACGGCCACGCATGTCGGTAGCAGTATCTTCGCGACGCTGACGATACTCGTGCTGACGTTCATGATGCTCGTGGAGGGTCCGCGTTGGTTGGCGTTCTTCCGCCGCTTGGTCCCCGTCAGACATCAGGATGACGCCGATAGGCTGGCCCATGATATGTATCGGGTAGTCAAAGGCTACGTCAACGGCCAGGTTACGCTGGCGGCTATCGCCGCGGCCTTCATCGTGCCGGCTCTCTTCATCTTAGGCGTCAGTTATCCGGTGGCGCTCATGGTCGTCGTCTTCGTCTGTGGGTTGATCCCGATGGTCGGTCACACTATCGGCGCAATCATCGTGACCTCTGTGGCGCTATTCCATTCACCGGTGTCGGCCATCATCATCTTGGCGTACTATATCCTCTACCAACAGATCGAGAACTATCTTATTCAGCCGCGGATCCAAGCCAACTCGACCAATCTGTCACCGCTGCTGGTGTTCATGTCGGTTATCGTGGGCGTGAGTTTCAACGGTCTGCTGGGCGGTCTGGTGGCTATCCCCCTGGCCGGCTGCCTGCGTATCCTGACGCTGTATTATCTGGAAGCCCAGCACAAGCTATCTCCGGTGGAGCTGGAGACGGCGACTACGCCTCGCGAGCCCAAGAAGTAGCACCATCGGCGCGATCTTTCACGCTGATCCCCTGTGCCAGCAGTTTTTTTCGGAGATCGTCCGAGGTGACCCAGTCCTTCGTGTCGCGGGCAGCCTGACGATCTTTGAGGATCGCTTTCTGTTCGTCCGAGATATCACTTCGCCTGGCCAGACCGAGCGCGAAAGCTTCGTCCAGCCAGCCCAAAAAATCGGTAAACGCGGATTGCGCGGCGGTATGAAGGCCACCGCTATCAATCGCCCCGTCGAGCTGGCTGAGGAATAGCAGTGCCCGGGGCGTGCCGAGATCATCTTGGAGTGAGTCGAGTATCTGTTGCTTCGCGGCTTCGATAGCAGCGGCCTGGACATTGCCCCGCTCACTTACCTGCCAGCGTCGATCGGCCATCGCCTGATACGCTTTCAGCCGGTTGGCGGCAGCTTCGAGTGATTCCCAGCTGAACCTGCTTTGCGAGCGGTAGTGTGACTCCAGAACATGCAGTCGGACGGCTTCCGGCACGATGCCACGCTCGATGATTTCTTGGAGGCGAATGCCATTGCCAAGCGACTTGGATATCTTCTCGCCGTTGACTGTCACGTGATTGCTGTGCAGCCAGTGATTGGCGAAGCGCTTGCCGGTGGCGGCTTCGCTCTGAGCGATTTCGTTGGTGTGGTGGATGGGAACGTGGTCGATGCCGCCGGTGTGGATATCAAGCGTCTCACCGAGGTATTTCATGGCCATGGCGCTACATTCGATGTGCCAGCCGGGGAAGCCCTTGCCCCAGGGACTATCCCACTCCATATCGCGTTGCTGATCCTGCGGGCTGAACTTCCAGAGCGCGAAATCGGTCGGCTGACGCTTCTGAGCGTTGTACTCGACGCGCGCGCCAGCCTGCAAATCATCCAGGTCGAGCCGGGCAAACGCGGCGTAGCCTTCGAACTTCGACGTGTCATAATAGACGCCATCATCGATGACGTAGGTGTAGCCCTTGGCTTCTAGCTTTTGGATCAATTCGATCTGTTCGCCGACGTGCTCGGTGGCTTTCGGGATGTGGGCCGGAGAAGATATGCGCAGCAGTTTCAGGCATTCCATGAAGTCCGCCGTGTAGAACTCGGCGACTTCCCAGGCGGTCTTGCCTTCGCGCTGGGCGCCCTTTTCGAGCTTATCTTCGCCCTCGTCGGCGTCGCTGACCAGATGGCCGACATCGGTGATGTTCATGACCCATTCCGGCTGATAGCCGCTCAGCGTAAGCGTCCGGATCAGCGTGTCCATCCGGACGTAATTGAACCAGTGGCCGATGTGGGCGTAATCGTAGACGGTCGGACCGCAGGTGTAGACAGTGATTTTCGGGGCGGCCAGCGGGGTGATTTCGTCGACGCTACGCGTCTGGGTGTTGAAGAGCTTCATCGGAGTTTTCCTTGCTAGTCTTTACGTCTAAAGTATCCAATAACTGAGTGGCAAACTCAATACACTCCGACTTTATTTCATTGAAGGGCCGGCCGGCTGGAATCTTGAAGCCGCTGGCGTACGGGTGTCCGCCGCCACCGAAATGAGCGGCCAGGTCATTGGCGATCGGATTGCCGTAATTGGCACGGATCTTCCCGGTCACGTGCCCATCATTGTAGAGCTTGAAAGCGATGGCGACGCGGGTATTGGTCGTCAACCGCATTTCGTCGAGAGCCAGGATCGACGGGTTGTAGAAAGGACTGTACCGTTCGATTTCTTCCCAGGGAATGGTAATGGTGGCTACCTGATCGTCGCTGTAGTATTCGACGCGCTCCAGCAGTCGCCCCTTATAGTGGACGAGATCTGGACTTTTGCGCTGCATGTCGCGGCGGGCGTTCTCCAGCTCGGCGATACTGACCCCACCAGCGACAAGCTCCGAGATGATCATGATGCTACGAGCGGTAGTGCTCTGGGTCGTCAACCCGAGGCTATCGGACATGATGGCCGTCGCTAAAGATTTCTTGGCTTGAAGATTGAGGGGCCAATCAAGCTGTCGAGCTAATTCATAGATGACTTCGCTGGCGGCGACAGCCGGATGGTTGCAGACGACCGTGGCGTAAGGGATGGTTATCTCGACGTCATGATGATCGATGATGACAACCGGCCGGGACGTTACCCAGCTCCGCTGGGGACTTACATGCAGCGTCTCGAGCAGGCTGTTCGCCGAAGTGTCGACGATGATACTCAGATCAAACTGACTTGGTAATTCGCCGGTGACACGGTCCCACCCGGGCATGTGCCGCAGATAACTCGGGATGTCGACGCCACAGTACAACCACGGTGTCTTACCCATATCTCCCAGAATCTGTTCTAGTGCCAAAGCGCTCGCCAGACTGTCGCCGTCCGGGTTATCGGCTTGGATGATGACGACTTTCTGGGCCGCGGCGAGGAGTCGTTGGATCTGTTCGGCTTCGGGATAGGTCATACGTAATCCAGGATAAGTTTTGATAAACCAGTATATGTCGGTGAAAATTGATCCGAGTCAATGAACTCGAAGGGCTGCCATGCTAACGCCTCGGAATCGTCCTGGGCCTCCGGTTCGCCCCGCCAGTCCTTGGCGAGCATGATTATGTCGCATAACGAGTCATTTTCAAAATACAGCGAATGATAGGCCGTGATGATACGTAGACTCTCCGGATTTATAACAAGACCGGTTTCCTCGTCCAGCTCGCGGACAGCGGTTTGGAAGGGATCTTCGCCGTAGTCAACGAATCCGCCAGGCAGGTCGTACTGGCCCTTGAAGGGCTCCCGGCCGCGCTTGGATACGAGTACTTTATTATCACGGACCACGACCACGGCGACGGTAGCTTTGGCATTATTCCAGAAGTCGTGGCCGTTCTGGCACGTGTAATGTGAATCAGTATCCTTAGTAAGTGGCGCGGCGCATTCCAGACAATAGTTGATTTTCATAGCGCTTGTCTTCCTTCCAGGGCTCGGCCGAGGGTTATCTGATCGGCGTATTCCAAGTCGACACCGACGGACAGGCCGCGGGCCAGACGGGTGATCTTGACGTCGCGCTCCGGGCCGATCTGTTGCTGGATGTACAGCGCGGTCGATTCGCCTTCGACACTGGCGTTGGTAGCCAGGATAACTTCCTGCACCTTATCCTCATCAATACGCTTCACCAGTTCGGCGATATGTAGCTGTTCCGGGCCAATGCCATCGATGGGTGAGACTAGCCCACCGAGCACATGATAGGTCCCATTGAATTGGCCGGTCTTCTCGAGAGCCACGAGGTCGAACGGTTCGGCGACGACAGCGATGGTCCGCTTATCACGGCGCGGATCGCTGTACAGGGGTGAGACAGCCTCGTCAACCGAGATGAGGGCGAATGTCTGAGGGCAGTATTTGATACTGCTGTGGAGCTTGGACAGATCAGCGGCCAGCTGGTGACTCTTGGCGGGGTCATGGCGTACCAGATAGTAGGCATAGCGTTCGGCGGTACGCGGGCCGACGCCAGGCAAGGCGCCCAGCGCGTCAATCAAGTCCTGTAAAGCGGGTGGCAAAATATTCATATAACACAACGTAATTTAATTCGTATTTTTTAGTTTTTATTCAATTTTTAAGTTCTAATTTTCATTGTCTGCACTTTGAGCCCAGACGTCTAGAGCTTAAAAACTAAAAACTGAAGTGATTTTGGTCTAAAGACCTAAATCGCCAAGGGCTCCCATCATCGGCTGCATCTTCTCGGCGGCGACTTTCTGGCTTTGTTGGATGGCTTCTTTGACGGCGTCCTCGATCCAGCGTTCCAGCTGCCCGATATCATCGAGATCGACGGTCGACGGGTCAATATGTATTCTCTTGATTTTCTGCTCACCGGTGATTTCAACGCGCACGGCGCCATCACCTTCTTCGACGGTAATGATCTGCTTCTGCAGTTCTTTCTGAATCTTCTTAACGCGCATCAGCATCTTGGCTTGATCAAAACGGGACATATGTCTCCTCCTTACTACTAGTATTGTAACAGATTATTCGTGACGGATGCGGTAAGCGGCCATGGTCGAGGGCGAGTGCGGCCAAGCGACGAAATATGATCGCAGATTGTAGATACAGGCGGCGCCGACCACTAATCCTAAGATGGTATAGCCGACGGAACGGGCCAAGACGTTCTTGGGGAACACATGGAGCCACTCGTGCAGCAGGAATCCGATACCGGCTGTTACGATCAGATAGGCGAGTGGTACGACCAAGCTCAGGCTGACCGGGCCGCCGATCGCGAAAAAGGCGGCGCTCACGAGCCCCAAGCCTACCAGCTGCCGCGTTCTCGGCGCCCAGGCGTGACGGGCGTAAAAGAAGACTCCCAGCACGAGCATGACCAGCGCGAAGATATCGAGTATCGGTAACCGATCGAGCCACCGCTGGGGGTCGATCGGGCCACGATACGCCAGGAAGCTGACGCTGTGTACGAGCTGCCGGACAATGTGACCGGGCGCGGCGAAATGCGCCGGCAGACCGGCCCACGTCTGGACGAGTGACGGATGGCGCGTAAACGCGAGCAGGAGCGGTGCCAGAAACAGGGCGGCCACGACGACCAGGACCAGCCACTGCCACCAGCGGCGGGTGTGCTGCCAACTCCGGAGTAACTGTCCCGGATGGAGCCCGATACTCAAGATAACCAGCCAGATCATGCCCGGGACGTACAGGAGTAATCCGAGCGTGGCGACGGCTGCCCAGCTGATCCACGAAAGTTTGGCGTGCCGTTCCCAGGCGATCTGAACCGCTAATAATGTCGGCAGCGCCCACAGATAGAGCACGTCCACACCGGCGAATCGACTGACATGGAGGAACCAGCTGGAAGTCGCGAACAGAGTGACGCCGAAGACAGCTGCCCGGACGCCGTACCAGCGCCTTACGATGTACGCGAACGCCACCAAGGCCAAGGCCCCGAACAGTACGCTCGTCAGTCGAGTAACCGTGACTCCATGATGCGAAAAGAGGTGAAGCATCACCCACTGCACCGCCGTGTACGGCAGATTCAAGGGATTATCGGTGAGGTGCCGCCACGAACTGCTGAAGAGCTGTTGCTTGCTTTCGTCAGGGCTAAGGTTGGTGGTCAATGATCCCAGGCGATAGAGCAGCAGTGCCGCCAGCGCGGTAAGGCATCCGGCGCCGATATACAGTGCCCGCCCATGGCTTTTCAAATAACGAATAACGCGTTGCATGCTCTAGCACTATAGTATAGCTTGCTCGTCGTTTTAGCACTAGCCGCTTCGCCTCGGAGCTCGGGCGCGGCTTCCCTGTCCCCGTCATTCCCAATTTGACCTGTCCTCCTGTCGGAAAGACAGGCGGGTCGGGAATGACGTGCCGGGAGCGTCGTCAAGGAGCGTCACCTACTGGAACGGGTCACCTTGGCGGGTGTCGAGGGAGCTGATGCGCTGTTTGTCCTTGTCGAAGTAGAGTTCGACGCCGCCCGTTGGACCGTTACGATGTTTTTTGATAAGCACGTCCATGATGTTTTTTCGTTCGGTCTCGGGGTTGTAGTAGTCTTCGCGGTACAGGAACGCGACGATATCGGCATCCTGCTCGATGGAACCTGATTCACGCAGATCAGATAGCTGGGGGATTTGTGGGGTACGACTTTCTACTGACCGGCTCAGCTGACTCAAGGCGATCAGCGGTACGTTCAGCTCCCGGGCAACGCCTTTGAGACCTCGTGAAATCTCGGATATCTCCTGCACCCGGTTGCTTTGGGAAGCGAAGCGGCTGCCACCACTCATCAGCTGTAAATAGTCGACGACGACCAGCCCGAGTGGATGGTGATGGGCCTCGCGGCGGGCTTTGGTGCGCAGGTCGCTGACGGTGATGCCTGGCGTATCATCGATGTAGATCTGGGCCTCGCTGAGGGTACCCATGGCCTCGCCGATGCGTTCGAAATCGGTATCGGTCAGGTTACCGGTCCGCAGCGCCCAGGCGTCGACACCGGATTCCATGGCCAGCAAGCGGTCCACCAGCTGCTCCTTGCTCATTTCTAGGCTGAATATCAGCACCGGCTCTTTAGCCTTGACGGCGACCTTATGGGCCAGATTGAGCACGAACGCCGTCTTTCCCATCGATGGACGGGCCGCCAGGACGAACAAATCACTGCGCTGCAAACCGGCGAGCATGTTGTCGAGGTCTTTATACCCGGTAGGAATACCGCGGATCTTCTGTTTGTCCTTGTGCAGATCATCCAGACGCTCGAAGCTTTCGGCCAGGATCGTTTCCAGGCTGATGACATCTTGTTTGACATGCTGCTGGCTGACTTCGAACAATCTGGTTTCGGACTCCTCGATGAGTTCCTTCACGGAGCGTGACTCGTCGTAGCCCAGCTCGCCTAACTCGCTTGACACCGTGATAAGTCGGCGGCGCATAGCTTTCTGGGCGACGATCTCGGCGTATTGTTCGGCGTGGGCGGCGGTCGGCACGAAGTTGGTGAGTTCAGTCAGATAGGCGCTGCCGCCGACCATATCCAGGTAGCCGTCGTTCTTGAGCTGGTCGGAGAGGGTCAGGACATCGATGGGGCTACGCTTTTCGTACAGCTTGGCGATGGCCTCGTAGATCCGTTGGTGCCGCGTTTCGAAGAAGTCGGCGCCGCTGATGGCGTCGGCGATCTTGACGATGGCGTCGCTATCGATCAGTATAGCGCCCAGCAGGCTGGCTTCGGCTTCGGCGTTCTGTGGCGGCTGTTTAGCCCTTGAATCGTCTGGTCCCATAACTCCCTCTTTAGTTGATTATCCTGTCACCTGTGACCTGTCACGATACTGTAACGATTATCTTGTAACGAGGTGGCTCAATCGTGACACGTTACAGGGTACAGTTTAGTGACAGGTCACAAGGAATAGCTAGTCTTTTCCTACTTATGAGTTTAGCAGTTCGCCGCCGCCAAAAATATTGCTTATGGCTGAAAGTGGTTCGCTCTTAGTGGCCGCCGGCATGGTGACGCTTGGGCCTTCGGCCAGCTTCACGTCCGGATCGTGCAACGCCACGACCTCGAGAGCCTCGCCGGTCAACGCGTGAATGATATCACCGATGATCTTGCGGTTTTTGGCCTCGTGCAGCCGTTTTTGGTGAAAAGCGAAGCTACAGCTCAGCACCACCTTACCGGGGGTGGTGAAATCGGCCTTGGCCATCCGGGCGACACTATACAGCGTGTTATATTGCTTTTTCAATTCATTGAGCACTTGGCTCCAGAGGTCATCATCGGTGCTACCGGAGGTAAACGCAGTGGTTACCACTGGCACGAGCTTTTCCGTGGCCACAGGGGCTGCTGGAGGCTCAGGGGCGGCTTCAACTACCCTGGGAGACTCTGGTATAGCTACTGGCAGCGGCTCACGCTTGGTTTTCTTGACCTTCGGTGGAGCTACGGGTAGCTGGCTGGATACCGGTGTTGGAGCAGCAGCACTTGTCGTCGGCAGGGTGCTGGCCTCGAGCAGGCAGATTTCCAGGAACCGCTCCGGGTCGTGCGATGAGGCGACCTCGAGAAGTTTCGCCAAGAGGTCAATTATCTTAGAGCTATCGACAGCGAGGCGCCGGTCGATTACCGCTTGGCGCAAGACGCTACTCAACCCTTTGGCGATGGCGGTGGCCTGGAAACCCTGCTCGTAGAGCTGGTGGAGCTGCCCGAGCGCTTCGGTGACGGTAGCCGTGCCGTCGCTCAACGCGGCCGCCAAGGCGTCTATAGCTTCTAGGGGCGGGATCCCCAGT
>Ga0070679_100001144_pt1 | contig 23206 bp, 21 predicted proteins | sample KBSC63BmetaG_FD_65652 | JGI IMG/M metagenome (GOLD analysis project Ga0070679, IMG submission 65652) | Corn rhizosphere microbial communities from Kellogg Biological Station, Michigan, USA - KBS C6-3B metaG | ecosystem: Host-associated > Plants > Roots > Rhizosphere | place: USA: Michigan... | reverse complement strand
GACTGAAAAGTCTGTGTGGGTTGACCACGCGGATCGATCCTTGGACGCCACACCGACACTCGGACGCGGAACTGGCGGATTTCGCGGAATGGCGCGGAAACAACTCTTTTTTTGGCTTTCGGACTGACTCCTTCGCCCCACGCATCAAAGAGTCGTTTCCGCGCAGGTCCGCGAGTTCCGCGCATTTCCGCGATTCAAAAAGTCTGTGTGGGTTGACCAGGCGGATCGATCCTTGGACGCGGGCGCGTGCAATCTTGCGAGCCCTGCATCTGCCATCGCCAGGAGCAACCGATGTCGAAACGCGATTTCTTTCCCTTCTTCGCCGCGCTGGTCTGTGCCATCGCCGTTGCGGCGGCGGCGTGCGGTCGCGCCGCACCAAGCGTGTCCGGCGGGTCCTCCGCGCCCACGCTGGCGGGAATGCCTGCCAATTCAGCCGCGCTTCCAGCCGGCGTGACTCCCGAGATGATCGCAGCGGGCAGCACGAGTGACGCCGAGATTCGCGCCATCGCTGCGTACGCTTGGTCGCTGAGTCATGAGTAGCGCAAGTAGCGCAGCGCTGGACGTCCGTCCGTGCCCGCCCGTCTGTGACTGAGCCAATCCGTGATGAACGGCTCAGGCAGGCCCCTGTCGCGCCATTGCAAGCGTTGCGTTATTTCGTCTCGAGTGGCTTCGGGAGCGAGCGTGACAGGGTTGATTCGAGACGATATCCAACTATTTCCCAAGCTTAGCCCGTCGCAGATCGCGCGTGCTGGAGCGCACGGGCGCCGGCGTGACATGGCCGTGGGTGACGTGCTCATTCGCATAGGCGAGTCGAGCGTGCCTTTTTTCATCGTTACTTCGGGCGCGCTGAACGTGATGCGATCGATCAATGGCGTCGAGGAGCTGCTCACCGTCCACGCGACCGGTTCGTTCACCGGCGAAGTGAACGCGCTGACCGGCCGCCCATCTCTCGCGACGATACGCTGCGCAGAGCCTGGATCGGTGATCGAGCTCGACCGCGAGCACGTTCGCGGGATCGTTCAGACCGACCCGGAGCTCGGCGAAGTGCTGCTCCGCGCGTTCATTCTGCGCCGCCTCGAGATGATCAAGAGCGGGTCGGGCGACGTCGTGCTGGTCGGCTCCAACCACTGCGCCGGAACGCTTCGCCTGAAAGAATTTCTCACGCGAAATGGACATCCGTACACCTACGTCGATCTCGATAGCGATCCGGGAGTTCAGGCCCTGCTCGATCGATTCCACGTCGGCCTGAACGACATTCCCTTCACGATCTGCCGCGGCGAAGTCGTGCTCCGCAATCCGTCGAATCAGGAGCTCGCGGATTGTCTCGGTCTCAATGACGCGGTCGATCGCACGACTGTACGCGACGTCGTCGTCATCGGCGCGGGTCCGGCCGGGTTGGCGGCCGCGGTGTACGCGGCTTCCGAAGGACTCGACGTGCTCGTGCTCGAGGCGAGCGCTCCTGGAGGACAAGCCGGCACCAGCTCGCGAATCGAAAACTACCTCGGCTTTCCAACGGGGATCTCCGGACAGGACCTCGCAGCACGCGCGTTCACACAGGCGCAGAAGTTCGGCGCTCAGCTCCTCATCGCCCGGCGTGCGAAGCGGCTTCATTGTGATCGCCAGCCGTACCGCGTCGAGACTGACGACGGCGGTTCCGTTTTCGCCAAATCGATCATCCTCGCGACGGGAGCCCAGTACCGGCGGCTCGCGTTGCCCAACCTTTCGGATTTTGAGGGCACCGGCGTCTACTACGGCGCGACATTCGTCGAGTCGCAGCTCTGCCGCGGCGACGAGGTCATCGTGGTCGGCGGCGCGAACTCGGCAGGTCAGGCAGCGGTGTTTCTCGCGCAGCACGCGCGACATGTGCAAATGCTCGTGCGCGCCGACGGTCTCGCCGCAACGATGTCACGCTATCTGATTCGGCGGATTGAGCAGAATCCAGCAATCACACTTCGCACGCGCACGGAGATTGTTGGGCTCGAAGGCGACCATCATCTCGAGCGTGTGACCTGGCGCGACGGCCGCACTGGCCAAACAGAAACGCGAGCGATTCGGCACATCTTCGCGATGACCGGTGCCGTGCCCGGAACCGACTGGGTCGATGGCTGTCTCGCGCTCGACGACAAAGGCTTTGTAAAAACGGGCCCGGCGCTTACGGCGGACGACCTCCGCGATGCCGAGTGGCCGTTGACGCGAGCGCCACTTTTGCTGGAGACCAGCGTGCCGCGCGTGTTCGCCGTCGGCGACGTGCGCGGCGGCAACTTCAAACGCGTCGCGCCGGCCGTTGGTGAAGGCTCGATCTCGATCGCGTTCGTCCACCAAGTTCTGAACGAGTGAGGCTTCAATGCCGGAAATCTGCTCTCATATCGAAGCGATCAAGTCCGTTCGACACGCAGTTCGCCGCGAATGCGCGGAGTGTGTGAAGATCGGGTCTGGCTGGGTACACCTTCGGACATGCCAGGAGTGCGGAGTCACGCTCTGCTGTGACAACTCGCCAAACAAACACGCGACGAAGCACGCGAAGGCTTCCGGTCACCCCGTGATCGCGTCCGCCGAGCCGGGAGAGCAGTGGCTCTACTGCTACCCCGACGACGCGTTCGTAGAATATTGACGATCAACGCTCTCTGATAGCTGTCGCTCCAGGCTGCGCCGCTCTCGCCTGGACTCGCTTTCAGTGTCGAGGTTTCAGAACGGCCACACGATGTCAGTCACTGGCTGACATCTCGACGTCGCTGAACGAGCCCGGCCTAGAGCTGCATTCAGACAACGGTTAATGGCCGGCCGCAGCGGATTGGCGGCTATTGACCTCGACCCACTCGGCGAAAGCAGCCATTCCTTTCGTCAGAAACTCACGGGTCGATGGATTGACGAGCTCGCCGTTCGGGCCAAGCAATGTTGCGACATTGCTGATGTACATTTCGGGCTGTTGCATCGCCGGCACGTTGATGAACACGAGCGACTGCCGAAGGTGCTGGTTCGCACCAAAGGCGCCGAGCAGTCCTGGGGCGACCGAGACAACGGCGCCGGGCTTTCCATTGAAGGCGTTCTTCTCGCGCGGCCGCGAACCCACGTCGATGGCGTTCTTGAGAACGCCCGGAACCGATCGGTTGTACTCCGGCGTCGCGAACAGTACGGCGTCCGCGCGATTCGTTCGCTCGCGGAACACCATCTTTCGCCGTGAACGATTCCCTACGCAGGCTGCCGACGAGGACAGCAACGTCGTATCGCGTCATCTGGCGTTTCTCCGTTTCGGCGTCCGCTTCACGCAAAGCCGAGGCCTCCTCGGCCTCCCGAACAACGCCGCCGATCCCATCATCGTTGCTATTTGTTCGCTTTTGTATATCATATGGCTATGCCCAAAGGAGACTTTCTCGGCGAGTTCGAGGTCCTCCTCCTCGCCGCACTGCAACGCCTCGGCGACGACGCTTACGCCGTCACCATCAAGCAGGATATCGAGCAGCGCGCCAAGCGCCCTGCGTCGTTAGGCGCGATCCACGCGTCCCTCGGCCGACTCGCGGACAAAGGCTTCGTCGTCTTTCGAATCTCCGATCCGTTGCCGGTACAAGGCGGCCGATCGCGGAAGTACTCGAAGATCACGCCCGCCGGAGTTCGCGCGCTGCGGCGTTCGACGGCGGCGCTTGCACGAATGATCGACGGACTCGAGCTCGGCGTGGGCCTGTGACACGCGAACGACCGGTGCGACCACCTCGACTCGCCGAGCTCGCCATCGCGCTCGCATCCCCGAGCGCCGAGCGCGAATTCGTCTTGGGTGACTTCCGCGACGCGTTCGATGAGCGACTCTCCCGCTCTGGCGTCGCGGCGGCGAAGGCGTGGTATCGTCGCGAAGCGCTGCGATCGCTCGGGCCCCTCGCACGGCGACGGTTCGCGGCAGCATCTGGTCGGGCGCCATCCGAAAAGAGCACCGAGGGCTACGCGCTGGCGGACATGCGCTATGCGTTGCGACTCAGCCGGCGAAGTCCGCTCGCCTCCCTCGCGATCGTCGCGACGATGGCGCTCGGCATCGCGTCGACGACGGCGGTCTTCAGCGCGACGAACGCCGTTCTGCTGCGGCCTCTTCCCTTCGCGTCGTCCGATCGAGTCGTCGCGCTCAGCGGCCTCATACACGGCGAGCAGGAGATCGGCTCGCTCGCGTATCCGGATCTCATGGACTTCCGTCGCGGCGTTCGGGGGTTTGCGGAGCTCTCGGTTTTCAACTTGAACGAAGTGACGTTGCAGCACGGCACCGATCCGCAGCTCTTGCAGTCACTGCAGGTCGATGATGCATACGCGCGAGTGTTCGGCTTGCGCGCCGCGCTCGGCCGTCTCCTGCTGCCGAGTGATACGGTGCTGCACGCACCCAAGGTGGCGGTGCTGTCGTATGACTTCTGGATGCGCGAGTTCGGCGGAGATCGATCGCTCGTCGGCAACGTGATCAAGCTCGACAACGAATCCGTGCAGGTGGTCGGCATTTTGTCGGAGGACGCATACCTCTTTCCGCGCGCATCGATCGACCTGCTCGTGCCGCTCGCCATTCCGCCGAACTCGTTCATGCACAATCGCGGCGCGATGTGGGCGAGTGCGGCGGCCAGGCTCACGCCAACAGCATCGTTCGCGCAATTACAGCGCGATCTCGTAGCCGTCGCATCGCGCATCTCGAAAGAGTTTCCGAACTCGAATCAATTCATCAGCGCCCGCTTCAAGCCGCTGCGCGAGCAGGTCGTTGGATCCGTGCAATCGATGCTCGAGCTGCTCGCGGCGGCTGTTGCGGCGGTGCTGCTCATCGCGTGCATCAACATCGCGAACTTGATTCTCGGGCGCGCGCAGAGTCGCTCGCGCGAGTTCGCGGTGCGCTCTGCCCTCGGTGGAACTCCATCCCGAGTGCGACGCCAGGTTCTGACGGAAAGTCTGCTGCTTGCGTCGTTCGGCGGGGTCGCCGGACTGTTGCTCGCTCCCGTGCTCACGCACGCACTCATCGCGGTGTATCCGGATGCGCTTCCACGCGCCGAAGAGATCGGCGTGAACGTTTCGGTGGTGTTGGTCGCACTCATCGCGACGGTTGCGGCCGGCGTTCTCTCGGCAATTCCCACCGCGCGACGTGTCGCGCGACTCGATCTCGCTGATGATCTGCGCGACGGTGGACGCGGGGGCGCCGGTCGTCGCGACCGGCGCGCCGGGCGCGTGCTCGTCATCACGCAGGTCGGTGCATCACTCGCGCTGCTTTTCTCGGCCGGTCTCCTCTTGCAGACGTTCTGGCGTCTTACGAGGGTGAAGCCTGGTTTCGATCCGCACCACGTCGTCGCGTTTCACGTCTTTCCCGCGAGCGCGCGCTACAAGGGCGCTCCCGAGATCGCTCGCTACTACGATGACGTGATCGCCGCATTGCGTCTGATTCCTGGCGTGCGCTCGGTCTCTACTGGCACGTACCTGCCCTTCACCGGCCGCTCCAGCTTCGACGTGTTCGTTCAGGAGGAACGAGGCGATCAGGGGCCGAACAATCCGGCAGCCGCGCTCTCGATGGTGACGCCGGACTTCGAGCGCGCACTTGGCGCTCCCGTGCTGCACGGTCGTGCGTTCACGCCGCAGGACGACTCGACGAGCGAGCGCGTCCTCATGATCAACGAGGTCATCGCAAAACGGAACTACCCGGGCAAAGACCCGGTTGGAATGTTCATCAACTGGAACGGACAGGCACATTGGCGAATTGTCGGCGTGCTCGGGTCGATGCATCTCCGTTCGCTGGACGACGAGCTGATGCCGGTATTGTACGTGCCGACGTCGCAAGCACCACGTCGCGGTCGATATCTCATCGTGCGTGCCGACGGTTCGTCCGATCAGCTCATTGCCGCGGCGCGGGTCGCGTTGCGGCACATCGATCCGACGATCGCGCTCACCGAAATCGCGACGATGGATCAACGTATCGAGCGTTCACTCGGCGCTCAGCGCTTCCGCGCCGCATTGATGGCGACGCTCGGCGCACTCGCGCTTGTTCTCGCGGTGATCGGTATCTATGGCGTCGTCGCGTATTCGGTGAGCCGACGAACGCGCGAGATCGGCATCCGTATGGCCCTCGGTGAAGCGTCGCATGAAGTCAGGCGGCGCGTGGTCATGGACGCATTTCGTACCGCGGGCGTTGGCATCGCGATCGGCGCGGCGGCCGCGCTCGGATGCGGCAAGTGGCTGACGGTGTTTCTCGTCGGTGTAAGCCCATACGACGGCGCGATGCTGGCGACGGCCGCCGGACTTCTCGCTGCTGTCGTCTTCGTGGCCGCGTATGGCCCAGCGCGCAGAGCGGCGCGGGTCGATCCAGTGACGGCGCTGCGCGCGGATTGAGGCCGATGGGGCACGCCGTCGGGGTGCCCACCCGTCGGCGTGTCTCTGAAATAGGACCACCGGGGGGCAGGTCCATCACCGCCACTCGGGATGGCCATGCCTACTCGTATTCGCAGACGCCGCGCGTCGCACGGCGTCATTCTTTCGTCCGCCGCTCTGCTGTCCGCGATCGCGTGCTCCAATAGCCCGGACGCGCCGACAACGCCGGCGAACACCGGTGTGTCGTTCAAGAGCGCACCATGCTCGGCGACATCAACAGTACAACTCAGCGCGGCGCAAACGACGCGCATCGACTGCACGAACGGTGGCAGCACCGTCACGCTCGCCGGCAACGGCGCCAGTTATCTCGTCGTTGCCGAGCTCGCAGGCGGCCAGGGTCCCGCTTCATATGTGCCGTATCGCCTCATCTCCGGCGATGCGACACCGGCAGCCGCATCGCAAGCGAATCGTCTCGGTTCCGCCTCATCACGGCTCGGGGCACTCGCGGGTGTCGTCTCGACATCGCTCGTATCGCCGGGACCGGGAGCGCGACAAGCAGCGTTCTCGCGTGCGCTCCGCACGCGCGCGCGGCAAATGGTGCGCTCGGGCGCGTGGCGCCCAGCAGCACGATCGTCGGTTTCGCGAACGGTTCGATCTGCAGGCGTCTCGGCGGTTCCGGCGGTTGGCACGACGCACCAGTTCAGCGTTCTCAAAAGCGACGACGGATCGAGCTTTGCGAGCGTGACCGCTCGGCTCGCGTACGCCGGCAACAACGTGCTCGTTTACATCGACACTCTCGCGCCCGCGAATGGATTCACGGCTGCGCAGCTCCAGGCGTTCGGCACGTTGTTCGATCAGACGCTCTATCCGATCGACACCGCGTCGTTTGGCCAGCCGTCGGACGTCGATCAGAATGGCCACGTGATCATGTTGATGTCGCCTGTTGTCAACGCGCTCACGAGCACGGCGGAGTGTGCCACACAGGGCTTCGTCGCCGGTTTCTTCGAGGAAGAAGACTTGGACGGCATCAGTGGAGATCCAGACTCCAATGGAGGCGAGATCTTCTACTCCATTGCGCCGGACCCGGCGGGCACGGTGAGCTGCGCGCACACAGCGGACGACGTTGGCTTCTCAGTGCCGGCCACCTTTCTGCACGAGCTGCAGCACCTCATCTCCTTCTCGCAGCACGTGGTCATTCATGGCGGGCAGCCCGAAGATGGTTGGCTCGACGAAGGGATGAGCATCGTCGCCGAGGAGCTCGGGTCGGTCTACTACGAGCAAAAATGCCCAGGTACGGCGTGCCGAACGGACCCGTCGCAGGTCTTTCCTGATTCTTCGCAGGGATTCGTCTCCGATTTTCTCTATGACTCGTATCAGTACGGGCTGCTTCCCGATACGGCGAGCGTCACGCTTCACACGGACGCGGACAACGGATTCTCGTGGCGAGGCGGCGACTGGCTGCTCATGCGCTGGCTCGGCGACCAGTTCGGCAGCAGCATCTATAAGAAGATGGAGCAGAGCACGAATATCGGAATTCCAAACATCGAGGCTGCGGCGGGCAAAGCATTTCCGGATCTCTTCTCTGACTTCGGTCTATCGCTCGTGACCGACAGCCTGCCAGGATATGCGCGAACGACCGCGCCCGCGGTGGACCGATTCGTATCGCGAAACCTGCGGCAACTCTGGAGTCGCTTGTACACCACGTCTGGAGGGGCGACGGACATCCCGTACCCGTATCCAATTCAAGTGTTCTCGATTTCGGGTGACACGACGACGGCCGTGATGGATCCGGGTACGATGTCGTTCTTCAGACTCGATACGCCGGCGAACGCGCCGACCGTATCCGTTCAGTTCTCGGGCCCGAACGGAGTTGCACTTCCGGCGGCGGCGAAGCCCCAGCTTGCGATCTTCCGGCTACCGCCGGGATTGTAGGGTTCGACGGCGCGGGCTGGACACGAAGAGGGACGGAACGCATCCTTGCGTTCTGTCCTTCTTCTTTTTCTGGTGCTCAATGAAGCGCGCTGCTGCTCTCCTACTCTGTCTCGTTGCCCAATTCGCGCCCGCTCAAGAGCGCGACGTCGTTGTGACCGGCGGTTGGTTGTTCACTTCCACCGGCAACGACCGCATTCGCAATCCTGGCATTCTGATTCGCGCCGGCAAGTTCCTTCGCGTCGGCGGCGATTTGTCCATCGCGGCGCCCGACGCGCAGCGTGTCGTGCTCGCTGATACCGAGACCGCGATCCCCGGACTGTTCGATCTCCACGCACACTACGCGGTCGAGCTGTTCAATGCAGGACGAAAGGATGAAACGGTCGCTTATCCGTCACTCTTTCTTGCCAACGGAGTCACGTCGACGTTCCCGGCGGGCGAGATGGATCCGAACGCGATGCGCGACCTTCGCGTGCGAATCGAAAACGGCCAACAGCCAGGTCCTCGTCTATTGAATTCGGGGCCCTACTTCGGCAGCGCGCGGCCAGGCTGGAATCGCGAGATCACGACGCAAGAGATCTATGCCGAAGTGGATCACTGGGCCGAGTTGGGCGTGAAGGGATTCAAGGCGAAGGGTGTGACGCCCGAGGTGCTCAAGGCGCTCATCGAACGCGCGCACTTTCATGGACTGACAGTCACTGGCCATCTCGACTCCGGCAATCGGAATAGCGTCAATCCGCGCGACGCGATTCTGATGGGCATCGACCGCATCGAGCACTTCATGGGTGGCGACGCGTTTACGTCCGACAGATCGGCGTACGCGTCGTTCGAGCACATGAATTTCGACACACCCGAGTTCAAGCGCATCGTGGCGCTGTACAAGGAGCACCACACCAACTACGACGCGACGCTGAGTGCATACGGCTACTACGGAAAGAAGGATCCGGAAGTCTTCACGTACTTCGCCGACGAGAAGTCGTTTCTCACGCCGTACATGCGCGCGATCATCGATGCGCGGCCGCCGCGGCAGGTGAATCAGCAGTTCGAGAACATCTATTGGACGAAGCGAAAGGAGATCAAAGCGTTCTTCGACGCGGGCGGCGGCGATCTCATCACGCTGGGAACGGACCACCCGAGCTGGGGCGAGTTCTTCACGCCGTTCTCGGTGCACCGCGAGCTGTTGTCCTATTCGCTCTCGGGCATTCCCAACGCCGCGGTCCTTCGCATCGCGACCATCAACAGCGCGCGCGCGATGGGGTTTGGCGACCGACTCGGCACGATCGAACCCGGCAAGTGGGCGGATCTCGTCGTCGTTCGTGGAAATCCGCTGCAGGACATTCGCCGGACTCGCCTGCCGCGGGTCGTGATCAAGGCTGGTCGTGTATACGATCCGGCGGCCCTCATGCAGTCGGTCAAAGGAAAGATCGGCCCGACGAGTGCGGCTGATTCCGCAGCTTGGGCGCCGACTCCACCGCGCGGGCGCGGGCGCGGCGCGGGCGGCGAATAACCACGTCATCCCGAGCGCAGCGAGGGATCTGCACCTACGGTTTTGAAGTGCAGATCCCTCGCTGCGCTCGGGATGACATAACTCTCCCATTGCGTCGCGATGGGAGAGGCAGTATACTCGCGCCATGTCAGACCTCGACATCAGTCTCACGCGCGGGACCATCGACCTGCTCATCCTCAAGGCGCTGAGCTGGGGCCCCCGTCACGGCTATGGCGTCGTCGAATGGATCGAGACGGCCACCGGTCAGGCGATGATGGTCGGAGAAGGCACGCTATATCCGGCATTACATCGACTCGAGCGAGCAGAGCTTGTCGAGGCCGAGTGGGGTGTATCGGAGAACAATCGACAGGCAAAGTTCTATCGGCTGAGCACGGCGGGGCGACGACGCCTGCGCGGCGGCACTGAGTCGTGGCACGCCTTCGTCGAAGCGGCGAGTCGCGCGCTGCGCGCCACGGCGCCAGAGAGCGTGTGAGATGAGTCGCTGGCGGCGCGTGTTTCGCCTCGACGCTGGGCCGCGCCGCGTCGAACGCGCCGTCGACGACGAGATCGCGTTTCACATCGAGATGCGCGCGCGGAAGCTCGTTGCGCAGGGCCTGAGCCTCGACGCCGCGCGAGCCAAAGCGGTGGAGCAATTCGGCGATCTGCCGACGCTTCGTGATGAATGTCTCGCGATCGACTACCAAAAGGAGCGCGCGATGAAGTGGAGCGAGCGGCTTTGGGCCCTTCGTCAGGACGCGCGATACGCGATTCGCTCGCTGCGCAAGACGCCTAGCTTCACGATCGCTGTCGTGCTTTTGCTCGGACTTGGTATTGGTGCGAACACGGCGACGTTCACCGTGATCGATGCGCTGATGTTGCGGAAGCTCGCCGTCGCCCATCCGGAGCAGCTCGTCACCATCGGCGATCCCGCCGCCGTTACAGCGTCGTGGACTGGATCGCCCGAGTACCGATACGTGTCGCTTCCGGTCTATCTGGACGTTCGCGATCACAACACGACGCTGTCCGGAGTCTACGCGTCCGGCGAAACTGGTGCTCTCGACTTGTCGCTACCCGGCGCCGCATCCGATGCGGTCGCCGATCATCCACGCGGCCGGTTTGTCACGGGCAACTACTTCTCCGTGCTGGGCGTTTCGGCCTTCGCAGGGCGCGTGTTCGCTCCCGATGAGGATCGCGCACCGCTCGACGACCCGGTCGTCGTTATCAGCCACGACTACTGGCTGCGTCAGTTCGCAGGCGACGAATCCGTAGTCGGAAAAAAGATCCTCATCAACGGCGTGACGCTGTCGATCATCGGCGTGATGGAGCAGAGTTTCCGCGGCGATGTCGTCGGACGGACGACTGATGTCTGGATTCCAATGATGATGGAGCCGGCGATCAGACCGCAGCGCAATGCGATCGGCAACCGCGAGTGGTCGTGGCTTCAAATGATGGGCCGCCTCGCCCCGGACATAACCGTGGCGCGTGCACGTGGTGAGCTCAGCACGCTCGTCCTCGAATCAATCCGTGCGCACGTCACGGGTCGTTTGCTCGCGGAATTCAACGAGGACGTCGCGCGTGAGCCGATGCGCATCGACGTCGGTGCGCGCGGATTCTCGAGTGAGCGCGAGAGCTATGCAACGGCGCTCTTCGTTCTCATGAGCGCCGTTGGACTCGTCGTGCTGGTCGTGTGCGCGAATGTCTCGAATCTCATGCTCTCGCGCGCCGCCGCCCGCAACCGAGAGCTGACGGTTCGCCTCGCACTCGGCGCCGGGCGAGCGAGACTCATTCAGCAGATGCTTACTGAGAGCGGTTTGCTCGCGATCGGCGGCGGTGCCCTGGGACTCCTGCTCGCGGCATGGGGCAGTCGGCTCCTGCTCGCGATCGCGAGTCCGGATGATCGGCTCATTCCGCTCGACGTGTCACCGCATTCGACGATCCTCGCTTTTACCGCCGGCATGACTCTGCTGTGCGTCATGCTGTTCGGTCTTGTGCCGGCGCTTCGCGCATCACGAGTGGATCTCGCGATGTCGCTTCGTGCGAACGGTCGCAATCTCATGGGACTTCACGGGCGCATCGGGCGTGTGCCGTTGGTGAAAGCACTCGTCGTCGGACAGATCGCGCTGTCGAGCGTGTTGCTCGTCGGCGCGGGGCTGCTCGTACAGAGCATGCGACACATCCTGAATGCCGATCTAGGACTCGACCGCGATCGCACGCTCGTTGTCGAAATCGCATCCGGTCGTCTTGGATACTCCGGCGCGCGGCTCTCGTCGCTAATGAGCGATCTCACCGATCGCGCGCGACGAATGCCCGGGGTGACCGCCGCGAGCTATTCGTTCGAGGGCGTCTTCAGCGGCGGCTACTCGTCTGGCCACGTGAACGTCCCTGGCTATGTCCCCGCCGCCGATTCGCTTCGCGAGGTCGGCTATGACGAGGTGGGGCCTGGGTACTTTCAGTCGATCGGTGCACACATCGCACGGGGGCGCGACTTCGAGCCGCGAGATCTCGCTGGCGGAGCTCAGATGGCGGCGATCAATGAGACGTTGGCGAAGGCGTACTTCGCCGGCGTCGATCCGATTGGCCGAACACTCGAGCTGGACAAGATCACGTACACCGTCGGCGCGATCGTCCGCGACATCGAAGAGCGAAATGTCCGAGCGAAGCCGCTCCGCCACATCTACATTCCGATCGATCCGCCGAAAGCGGCGCAGGGCTTTGTCCTGCTCGTCCACGTCGACGGCGATCCGTCGCGGCTCGTTGCGCCGATCCGAAGCGCGCTTGCCGAGATCGATCCGAAGCTTCGCAGCGAGGCGATGCCGCTCGAGCGGCTCGTTCGCGCGTCGGTCGCCGATGATGCGCTCGTCGCACAGGTCACTTCGTTCTTCGGCGCCGTGACGCTCGTGCTCGCAGGGCTCGGGCTGTATGGCGTGATCGCGTACGCTACGTCGCAACGCACGAGCGAGCTTGGTCTTCGCTTCGCACTCGGCGCAGAGCCGTCGCGTGTTGCCGGCATGGTCGTCGCCGACGCACTGAAGCTCGCGATCACCGGACTCGCGATCGGGCTGCCAGTTGGTCTTGCCGCCGCACGATTGATTCGCGAGCAGATCTTCGGCGTCGGACAAGTCGATCCGCCGTCGCTGGCTGTCGCGATCAGTCTGCTGTCGATCGTGGCACTCGTCGCGAGCTACGCACCGGCGCGCCGAGCAGCGCGAGTCGGGCCGCTCGAGGCACTTCGCGCGGACTAGTCGGCGAGAACGCGCTCTTCCTCGGAAATCAGCGACGCCTCGTGGAGATCCGCGCCCACGAGGCGAAGCGTGAACGTGCTTCCACCGCCAGGGCGGCCATCGCACTCGAGGCTTCCACCCTGCATCTCGGCGAGACGGCGCGCGATCGAGAGGCCAAGCCCGGCGTGTCCTGACGATCCATCGATCTGAATCGCGGATCGATAAAACGGATCGAAGATGCGTTCGCGCTCACTTGGCGGCACACCCGGCCCTCGATCGCGAACGTGCACGACCATCCATGGTCCTTCCGACGCAGTTTCGACCTCGACACATCCGCCGGGATTCGTGAACCGCAACGCGTTGTCGAGGAGGTTTCCGAGAATGCGCAACGAGTGAACGAAATCGAATCTGCCGGCCGCAGGCAGATGGTTCAGATCGACGATCGGCTCGATTCTGCGGTCGTGCAACAGCCCTTCGGCGCGACGGATCGCGGCGCCGACCAGATCCTCCGCGGTATTCAGCTCGATGTCGAGCATCACACCGCCGGCGCGAATGCGCGACAAGTCGAGCACGTTCGTCACCAAATGTGCGAGGCGATCGGTCTGATCTTCGATTGCGGCCGCATTGGGTTCGCCGCGTGTAGCCGCGGCTTGTGCGAGCAACTTGATCGTCGTGAGTGGCGTGCGGAGATCGTGCGAGACGGCAGCGAGTACTTCATCTTTTGCGCGACTTTCCTCGCGAAGCGTGACGGCAAGTCGGGCCTCCTCGACGAGCCGAATACGATCTGCGCCGAGCGCCGCGTAGTGCGCAATCGACGAGAGAAAGCGGCGCTTCACGGCGTCCAGTCGGATGCCATTTCCGTCTGTCATCATCGTCAGGACACCGACCCGGCGCGTCTCGACGAACAGTGGCACCGCGAGTCCGATCGCCGCGCGTGCTGCGGCGGCATTGTCGATCGTGCCGTGTACGACGGAGCCATCGACGAGCATCGCGGTGAGTTGGCCAATTTCGGTCTGCGGAGTCTCGATCGCGCGCCGCGCGAGTTGATTCTCAGTGGGTGTCGGATGCTCGTCAGTCGAAGCTGATATCACCGGGCCGAGCCCCGATGATGCATCCAAGAGACGAATGGACGCACGACTCACGCTCATCGTGTCGCGCACGAGCGTCGTCACGGCTGCCAGCGCGTCCTCGGGACGTGCGAAGCGCAGCATCTCGGAACCGATTCGCGATAGTGACGCGATTTCCGCCATGCGTTGTCGCGCGATGTCGGCCTCGTCGCGCGCGCGTACCAACAGCTCCGTCGCGACGAACGCCGACATCAGGAACGCCACGAGCACGACCCAATCGAGCGGCTTGCTGACGGACAGCAAGTCGTAGGGTGGCTGGAAGAAGTAGTCGATGAGGATGAACCCGACGATCGCGAGGCCAAACCCGAGTCGCCGACCTCCGCCGGCGCTGCCGCCCAGTACGACGAGCAGAAGCGTGAGCGCGACATGAGACTGGTCGATTTCTCCGCGCACGGAATGCAGCGTGGCGGCGACCAGAGCCATCATCGCGCACCAAAACACCCCTCGGCCAACGAGCCTGAGCTCAATCCGTGTCATGACCAAACCTGTAGCCGAATCCGGGCTCGGTCACGAAGATACGCGGCATTGCCGGATTCCGTTCGACCTTTCACTGAGATGTCTGACGAATACCCCGCAAGTCCTGGTTTGGATTCCCATTGTGCCATTCAGACCGCCCGCGTGGGTCATTGTACGTCGGTCACACGACGCCTGAATGTCCACTTCGGAGAGCGGTTCGCGAGAAAGGCCAACCCGAATGCTGCGTTGGCGATCGCATCGACGGCGAGCATGCCGCGTACGCCGAAATGCGCATGTCCCCAGCCGTCGAGCCGCAGCATGTAGACGATCGGCGTGTTCGACGCAGCCATGAACAGCGTGAACCGCGTGCCCGTCGCGGCGGTGTTGCGTCCCGTAAGATCCAGGGCGAGCGCCATGAAGGCGGCGTAGCCGAATCCCGTCGCCAGTGCGTACACCGCCGCGCCGAGCACATAGGTCCGCGGCGCGAGGGGGCCTGCGAGCGTGCCGACTGCCGCGATTGCCGATGCGATGCCGGCCACGGGGTACACGCGCCACCGGTCGAATCGGTCGGAAACGACTCCGCCCAGCAGCGCGCCGGCGGGCGTCAGCACGCCAGCGATCGCGACGACCCACAAGACCGTCGTTGTGGACGCGCGGAAGTCAGCTGCCACCGCGGAAAAAAGATTCGTTAATGCCCCGGCGCTGATCGGGCTCAAGAAGAACACGAGGCCGAGTTGTACGTCCCGCCGGCGCAGCGACGCCACCACGTCGCGAAGCATGTTGCTGAGGTGTGGCTTCAGCTTCACCCTCGGCGGCGGCGGCTCGTCGATCGCAAGCACGCTGAACGCCGGTACGGCAATGAACAGCGCCGCGACGATCGACGTCGCGGTCGGAGAGGCGTGTCCAGTCAACCATACGGTGACACCGCCCGCAATCACTCCCGCGGCGACGATGCCCGCCTGCGACCATCCGCCGGTTCGGCCGCGCATCGAGTTCGGCACCACGGTGGCAATGAGTCCGCCGATGGCGCTCGAGATAGGCTGACTGAAGATCGATGCGAGCACCAGGAGCAGCGTTAGGCGGCGAACCGATGGCGACGCATTACCGCCCATCGCAAACGCGCAGCTCAGCGCACCTCCCAAGCTGAGCAGGATCACCCATGTGCGACGTCTGAAGCGAACATCGACAACGGGCGCCCAGAGGAAATACCAGATCGTCGGCGCTTGAACGATCGCGCCGACCTTCGCGATGTGCTCGACGGAAATTCCGTATCGTCGCAGCACGTACGGCAGCGCGACGGCAATCAGCCCGTTGAAGCTTCCGTATGGCGCGGCCGCGAGCGCGAACAACCACGGCGGCGCTGACGCGCGCGCGTTCGGCGCTACGGTCGCCGCACCCACGTCTGGGACCGACCGAAGAGCGAGAAGCCGATGTATCCCCGAACGATCAGTTTCTGCCCGCCATCGACCAGCCTCATCTTCGCGCGATACGTCTTTCCGTTCTCCGGGTCGAGAATTTCTCCACCCGTCCATTCGTCCCCGGCACGCCGCATGTGTCGCATGATCTCCATGCCGACGATGCGCTGCCCTTTCCGATCGCCCGAGCACTTGCCGCACACGCTGTCCTCGGGCTGGGCGGGGACCAACAGTCCACGAACGATCCCGACGTATTCACCATTATCCTCTCGAAGCTCGATGACGGCGGTCGGACGGCCGTCGGTGTCGCTGATCGTATTCCAGAGGCCGACCGGCGTGGATTGCGCGAGCAGAACATGACTGCTGAACGCGACGATGTAGATCAGCGGCCGCGCCATGGCTCGACGAGCAAACGTCAGAGCGCAAATCATGACGAGAACTTAGTGCGGCTTGCGCCGCTCGTGCCGTGCGCGGCGGGTATCATCCCTGAGCTCGCGTGACGATGTCCGACGAGTGCTTGATGAAAGTCTTTGTTACCGGCGGGAACGGGTTCATCGGGTCGATGGTGGTCGGAGCGCTCGTCGCGTCCGGCCGCCAGGTCGTGTGCTTGTTGCGAGACACGAGCCGGACCGATCGCATCGATCATCTGCCGTTCGAGCGAGCCCGTGGCGACGTGCGCGATCCTGCCGCGCTCCGCGCCGGTATGTCGCGTTGCGATTGCACGATTCATCTCGCGGCGCCTGGCGGTTGGGAGAACGACCATCCGACCGAGCTCGAACATGTAATCGTGGGCGGCGCGCGCAACGTGCTCGATGCAGCGGCGACGTTCGACTATCACCGCGTGGTCATGATTTCCAGCAGCGCGGCGATCAATGCATCTGACGCGCCACACATCTTCGATGAACGCGCCGTGTTCAATGTTCGCGATCCGTCGTTGCACTATGCGCACGCGAAGCACCACGCTGAAGAGATCGCGCAAGAGGCGTACGCGCGAGGCGTGCCGGTCATCGTCGTGAACCCAGCCGAAGTCTACGGTCCGAACGACACGGCTCTTGGCACTGCGCGCAACCTGATCGACTTCGCGACGGCACGACCAGTTCTCGTGTGCAGTGGTGGGACCGGCATCGTGCACGTGGGCGATGTCGCGACTGGCATCGTCGCGGCACTCGACCGCGGGCGGCCCGGAGAACGGTATATCCTGAGCGGCGAGAATCTCACGATTCGACAGCTCGCCGATCTGGAGCTGGAGCTGCTCGATCGCGACGCGCCGGTGATCAGCATTCCCAACGGACTCGCGCGAACGGTTGCTCGCGCCGTGGCTGCATTGAGAATTCCCGCGCCGTTCAATCCACATGTGGTGCCCTACGCCAGTCGATACTGGTTCGTCGACAGCTCGAAAGCACAGCGTGAGCTCGGCCTCCGTTTCCGCAACGCCAGAGAGACGATCCAGTCGACACTCGAGTGGCTTACAGAGACAGGACACTTGAAGCGACACGCGCCGCGACGCTGACAGCGCGCTGACAGCACGCTGACAAATCTTTGCGCGCGCGCACAAGGGATCTTTAGTGCCCGTGTGTCTGTCCACGGCGATGCACGCGATACATAGTCCGATGAGACAATAAGCGAGATCTCATATGGACACGCTCTCCGCGATCACAGAGCTGGCAGCCAAGCAATTCGGGCGCGACGCAAGCACGATCACCGCCGATGTTCCCTTCCAGCAGCTTGGCGCCGACTCGCTCGGGATGCTCGAATTTCTGTTCGAGCTCGAGGACCGTTTCGATATCACGATCTCACAAGACGATGCGGCGAAGATGCAGAATCTTCGAGAGCTCGCGGCGCTGATCGACCGAGAGCTCGCCTCGACGAGCGCCGCGCCACGGAAATAGAGCGTTCGGTGCGGCAGGCAGTCGTGACTGGGCTGGGCGTCATCGCGCCCAATGGACAATCCGCGGCGGACTTCTTTGCGGCGGTCGTCGCGGCACAATCGGGCATCAGCTTGCTCTCGCCCGCGGTCATCTCCGCGCCCAACTCGTTCGTCGCCGGGCAAGTGGCGTTCGACGCATCCGCGCGCTGGCGCCCGAACGAGCTCAATGTGATCGACCGGGCGACGCAATTCGCGCTCGTGGCGGCAGGCGAGGCGCTCGCCGACGCATCACTCGATCTCACCGAAGAGGAAACGTTTTCCGCCGCCGTCTACTGGGGAACGGGACTGGGCGGCGCGTCATCCATTGAAGAATCGTATCGCGGACTCTTCGCGTCGGCGCGCGCGCGAGTGCGCCCGTCGACCGTCGTGCTGGGGATGAACAACGCCGCAGCAGCGCAGATCTCGATGGCGAATGGGCTTCGCGGTCCGCTGCTGAACTTCTCGACCGCGTGCTCGTCGTCGGCCGCGAGCATCGGCGAAGCGGCGCGTGCGATTCGGCACGGGTACGCCGACGTGGTCATCGCCGGAGGATCCGAAGCGCTCCTCACGTACGGCAACGTGCTGGCGTGGGACGCGATGCGAGCGCTCGCGCATGCCGACCCAGTCGATCCTTCGCGCAGCTGCCGGCCGTTCGACGTCAACCGCTCCGGCCTTGTCCTCGGTGAAGGCGCGGCTGCCTTGGTGCTCGAGAGCAGCGATCGTGCGCGGCAGCGCGGCGCCAAGATCTACGCGGAGCTCGTTGGCTATGGCAACGCCTCAGACGCGCGCGACATCTCGAAACCCGATGTCGACGGACAGGTTCGCGCCATGCGCGCAGCGCTCAAGGATTCGCGTATCGACGCCGATACGATCGGCTATGTCAACGCACACGGCACCGCGACGCACGTGGGCGACGTGAATGAAACGGCGGCGGTCAAATGCACCTTCGGTGAACGCGCGCGCTCGCTTCCCGTTTCATCGACCAAAGCGGTGCATGGTCATCTGCTCGGCGGCGCCGGCGCGCTCGAAGCCGTGGTGAGCATCATGGCGATTCACGACGGTGTCATTCCTCCGACCGCGCATCTCGAAACGCCCGATCCAATGTGCGATCTCGATTATGTCCCGCGAGAGGCGCGCCGTGCGTCGCTCGAGGCCGTCATGTCGAATTCGTTCGGCTTCGGCGGCATGAACTCTGTGCTCATTGCCCGGCGATATCGATGAGAGATCTGAAGGAGCTCGCAGCCTGGTTCCAGACGCGGGGGACGGCACATGACGACTTCACTCCGTCAACCCTGCCGGACCCGACGTTCGAGTCGGACGGACGACGCTTCGTGTCGTTCAGCTCGAACAACTATCTCGCGCTCGCGACGAGCAGCCGGCTCAAAGCTCGCGCTCGCGCGGCACTCGACCGATACGGCGTCGGCAACTGCGAATCTCGGCTGCTCGGCGGCAATCTCGATCTCTACGATGCGCTCGAAGCAAAGCTCGCCGAGATCAAGGGAAAGGATGCGGCGCTGCTGTTCGCGACCGGTTACCTGACCAACCTCGGAGTTCTGCCGTCATTGGTTCGATCGACGCAGCTTGCCAGAGCCATCGGCTACTCGTCGCGCGTGAATTGGAAATACGCGTTCTTCACGGATGAGTTCAATCATCTCAGCATTCGTGAAGGCATTCGCATGTCCGGTGCGCCGTCGATCGCGTACCGGCATCTCGACATGGACGATCTCGACCAGAAGCTCCACGCGTCCAGCGCGCACATCAAGATCATTGTCACCGACGGTGTGTTCAGCCAACACGGCGACATCGTGCCGCTGCCGGATCTCGTTGCTCTCGCCGACCAACACGACGCGGTGATCTACATCGACGACGCGCATGGCACCGGCGTGCTCGGGCCAACCGGTGCCGGCACGACGGAATATTTTGGCGTCGAGAGCGAGCGAATCATCAGCATGGGTACGCTGAGCAAAGCGTACGGATGCATCGGCGGCTTCGTCGCGACGGAGTCGTACATCATCAGACTCCTCCGCTCGGGTTGCACAGCATTCGGATTCACCTCGACGTTGCCGCCCGATCAGGCGGCCGCCGTGCTCGAGGCGATCGACATGGTGCGCGACGAGCCGGAACGACGTGATCGCCTATGGGCCAATCAGCGACATTTTGTGTCGCGCATGCGCGCCGCTGGCTTTGAGCTGCATGCGACATGCACGCCCATCGTGCCGCTCCACATCGGAGATGAAGCCGAGTGTGCGCGGATCGCTGGTGTGCTGCGCGAGGAGGGAATACACGTCGATGCGATCATGTTCCCGGCCGTCGCCATTGGTCAGGCGCGGTTGCGCTTCATCATCAACGCGCACCACGAGCCGACCGATATCGATCGGCTCGTGGATGTCTTGCAGCGTGCTCTGATCGGAGTTGGTTAAGGCTTCTTCGGCGAAGGCGACCGCTTGCCGTCCGTCTTGGCTTCGGCCTTGGCTTCCGCAGCCTCGGCGCCGGCGTTTTCATGCTGCACGGCTCCGACCATCTGCCCAGTCTTCGCATCGATGTTGACTTCATCGATGCCAGTTTTTCCCTGGGTCTTGACGTCCATCGAATAAATCAGCTTTCCGCCTTCGCGTTCGAGCTCGATACTCGCGAGTTGGCCATTGGGAACCGCTTTCTTCGCGGCCTCGATGGCCTGCGCTTCGGTCACCGTTGCTTCACGGGTGAGCGAATCCGGCAGATTTCGCTTGTAGGCTGTCTGCTGCTGCGCCTTCTGCTCAGTCGGAGTTGCTTGCGCGTGAGCCGCGGCGCCGATCACGAGTGCGCCGAACGCCATCGTCAAGGTGTTGAACTTCACGACAATCTCCTGCGAGTCGGGTGGAATCGTCCGCGCCGCGCATGCGACGCGTCTTCGGTCCTACCCGCGGGCACGCGTCGTGGTCCGCATTTGATGCACGGAACACCGGAACAAATCACGTGCGTACGTCACACACGTCCCAGATGGCGACGTTGAGCGAAGCGATATCCAGTGACGCAGGTGAACAACCAGACGAATCCCGCGGCGAATCCGGCGAGCACGTCGCTGATGTAGTGAACACCGAGATACACGCGGCTGAAGCCGATCAACACGGAGAGGCCGAGCCACGCGATCCACGCTGCCGCGCGGCGTGACGGATGCCCCTCGATGATGAAGAATGCGAGCACGCCGTAGATCACGATCGATTCCATCGCATGTCCGCTCGGAAAGCTGAACGATCCGTCAGTCACGAATTCGGTGGCGAAGGAAGGCCGCGTGCGGTGGAACGAGAGTTTCAACAAGGCATTGAGTGGCCACACGCCGATCGATGCGATCGCAAGCAGCGCGAGACGCCGCCACGCACGATTCCACATGAGCACAATCGCAACGATCACGAAGAGAAGGACCAGCATCTCCGACCCGAGCCAGCTCACGCCAACGAACAACGATTCGCCCCATTCGGTGTTGTGATGCTCGAACCATGTCGCGCTTCGCAGGTCAGTGCGCGCGAGCCGGCCTGCCTCCGCCATCGCGTCGGCGATCGCGACGAATGCCCACGCGCAAGCGACAGCGAGGACGAGACCAACCAGACTGTGCGCGGCGAGGTAGGTCCGCGGATGCCGCCACGCGAAGCGAGAGCGTCCGGGCCGAGCGGCGGTGTCTTGGACGATCGTCTCGAGCGGTCGCATCTGGCGTCATCAGAGCAGTCGCCGTGCCGCGGCTGACCATCTGGCTGCCGGCAATTGTGCAGCCGTCTAGTCCCGGGTCGCTTGACACCCCCCGCGCCGACACGTAGCCTACCTATGTAGAGAACGATATACGCACCCTGCCATGCCTGCGCCTCTTCGCATCACCTACTCCACCGCCATCGTCCTCCTCGCGGTGAACCGTGGCTTTCGCCACGGCTTCGACATCATGGACGCCTCCGGCCTCAAGAGCGGAACGGTCTATCCGATTCTGCGGCGGCTCGAGGACGCCGGCATGCTCCGCGCGAAATGGGAAGCTGTCGCCGATGCACGCGATGCGCAGCGACCGCCGCGGCGCTATTACCAAATGACGGGCGCCGGGATGAAAGCACTCGCCGACGCCACTGAGCGCTTTCCGGGTCTGACCCGAACGCTCGCGCCGACCGCCACGCCGGCCCCGACATGAGTGCCCACAATCGCGCCGCCCCACCCGGCGCGACGCTGCTGCGTCTCATCGCGCGGCTCGTTCCGCGCGATCATCGCGAGGACTGGCTCGCCGAATGGATGGCTGAAATCCACTCGTCGGCCAGCTCGCCGCTGGCCGTTCGACTCCGCTGCCTTGGCGCCATCACTGATGCGCTCTGGCTCTGGCGACGACATGGACGATCCACATCGAGCCCCAACATGCTGACCAGTGATCTTCGTTTCGCCGTACGCTCCCTGCTCCGGAAGCCGGCATTCACGACGATCGTCGTCGCGACCCTCGCCCTATGCATCGGCGCAACAACGTCGGTGTTCAGCATCGTCGAGTCCGTCCTGCTCAATGGACTCGGCTATCGACAGCTCGATCAGCTCGTCGCCGTGTGGTCAGACAATCCCAAAGAGAAAACGGATCGATATCCCGTCTCTGTCGGCGACTACTTCGATTGGCGTAAGCGTACGCAGGCGTTCAGCCAGCTCGCCGGTTTCTTTCCGATGTGGAACTCGATCTACAGCACGCCCGACGCCGTCGAACGAATCGACGTCGGCGCGGTTTCCGCAAATTTTCTCACGACGCTCGGTGTTGCGCCGAAGCTCGGTCGCGGATTCGTCGACGGCGAGGATCAGCGCGGCGCGGCGGGAACGGTCATCGTCACGCACGCGTTCTGGTCAACGCGGCTCCAGGCGGATCCGGCTGCCGTCGGAAAGACGCTGACACTCGACGGAAAGCCCTACACCATCATCGGCGTGATGGGCGAGCGCTTCACGTTCCCGTCGGCGCGCGTCGACGTGCTCATGCCACTGTCCATTCTCGGGTCGTATTGGGATCGACGCGGAGTGCACATGCTGTCCGTCATCGGACGCTTGCGCGACGGCACGACGCTCGAAGCGGCGCGACGCGAGATGGAGCCGATCGGCGCACAGCTTCGACAGGAGCATCCGAACGAAGACGGCGGACTCGGCATCGCTGTGAAGCCGCTCACCGACGATCTGCTCGGCGACGTGCGACGGCCAATCCTCGTGCTCTTTGGCGCCGTGTGCGCCGTGCTGCTCATCGGCTGTGCGAACGTGACGAACCTGATGTTCGGCCGAGCGTGGGGCCGACAACAGGAGCTGGCGGTTCGAGTGGCGATGGGCGCGGAGCCGAGCGCGATCGTTCAGCAATTGCTCGTCGAGAGCGGAGTGATTGCGCTCGC
>Ga0070679_100001143_pt1 | contig 23217 bp, 17 predicted proteins | sample KBSC63BmetaG_FD_65652 | JGI IMG/M metagenome (GOLD analysis project Ga0070679, IMG submission 65652) | Corn rhizosphere microbial communities from Kellogg Biological Station, Michigan, USA - KBS C6-3B metaG | ecosystem: Host-associated > Plants > Roots > Rhizosphere | place: USA: Michigan... | reverse complement strand
TTTTTTGTTTGCGTATATTTTAACTGAAGATCAGATAATTTTTGCAAAAGATCCGCAAGCACCGGATCTGCCAAACCGGTTGTTGAAGGAACGATTGCCGCATTTTCTGCTTTCGATGAAGTACCGAAAGTAGGGGGAACAATTCCGCCTATCTCGCCTCTGGTATTAATGTACTTCTCAACCTGGTCGAGCATGGCCAACTGAACATTTATATCACTCACTCTTTGATCATTAGCGGCTACAGTTTGTAAGTAAATTTGTCCCTGAGCGCTGATATCAGTTATCTTGTTTTTTGCTTTAAAGCGTTGCAAGCTTTCTTCTACCGAATCAAGATCGCTTTCTACATACCTTAAACGTTCATTCACGAATTTTAACGTATTTGCTGCTAATACGTTTTTATCCAGAATAGCCGCCTGCGTATATACCTTTAATAAATCATTTAAAATATCCTCGCCTCGCCTTGGCACCTGCCCTTCAATACTGAGGTCAATTACCGTAGATTGTTTGCTGGATGGCACTATCTTTATCTCATTTAAAACAAGGTTTGCGGCATTCTTTACAGTATTAAGCTCAAAATAAAAATCATTGTCTTTTTCCCTTTCCAGATCGTTAGAAGGTTTATAATATTTATTGTCAAGAAATTTAAGGATGCCAAATCGCGTATTTAACCACTGATTTAATGGATAATTTACATGGTCTATAGTTACTGTTGACGATGCATTATTATAGATAAAGGGAACTTTCTTTACAATATGAATAGAATCCGGGTCTCTTGCCTCTATGACAATAGGAGAAAATATATAAGCGGATTGATTCAAAACCCTTCCTTGTACATATATCGGCGCATAAAGATGTAGGTCTTTTACCACCTGCTGCATCAACGTCTTTGACTGCAAAACCTCTACCTCATTTTCCACATTTTTTTTTGAGCCAAACATATCAAAAGCCTGCATCATATCATTTGCATTAGCTGGAGAATTCTTATCATCCTTAATTAATAGAGTAGCGGAAGTCTGATATACAGGCATATTATAGCGCAAATAAATCCAGGCTCCTATAATAGTCATAATCAGCAGAAGTAGGAAAATTGGCCAGTAAGCAAGAAATTTATATAGTAGATCCCCTATTGAAACTTCTTCCGTCTCCTCTATCTCATTTGTGTTCGTTGCTTTTTGCATTTAAGGTAAATTTTAAAAAAAGCTTATTGCAATTAAATTTTAAAAACGTTAACCAATAATATAATCAAAAGAGACAAGCCGCTTAAAATAACAGGCAGCCGCTGTTGAGCAATACTCGTGCTGGCTATTTTATCCTTTCCTGGCTCCACATAAATCACATCGTTAGATTTTAAAAAGTAATAAGGAGACTGTAATATTTTAGATGAATTAAGGTTTAAACGTTTTATTAATTTCTCGCCTCCCTCCTGTCTTATTAAAATTACGTTATCGCGAAGGCCATATATAGTCAGATCGCCGGCATCACCAATCGCTTCCAGGATGCTGATCTGCTCGCTTGGAACATATACTATACCCGGGCGGTTTACCTCTCCCAGAACAGTAACTCTGAAATTTAAAAAACGGGCTGTAACAATCGGGTCAAATAGCAACTTCTTGTCAATGAGCAATTTAGTTATATTATTTTCCAGTTGCTTTTGCGTAAGGCCAGCAGCAAAAATATCTCCCAAGACGGGAAATTTAATAGTACCGTCCTGCCCTACCAGGTAACCTGCAGTTTGATAGTTGTTACTGGTAGTAGCGGTTGGCGTCATTGGTAGGTTGGGCGCATTAAAAATAATCGTCGCTTCGCTACTTAAACTGCTTACCGTAATACTTAAGATGTCCTTTTTTTGTATTACCGGTTCAAGCCCAGCTTTCGAAGTCATTATCGTTGAGTCCTGCACGTCGTTAAAGTAAGCTACCTTCCTGGTGTCCACACATGAAGAAAGAATACTAACCCAACAAAACATCAATAAGAAATATTTTGAGGGAGAACAAAAATTACTCATATAGATATTTATAAATAATAATAAACTGATCAAAAAATAATATCAATAAGCTAAATGTGATTAGCTTATCGACACAAAAGATAGAAATAATTCAATAACGAAACTTTAGATGATTGATTAATTCCCCTTGCATGGCTTCGCCGCTCCCCGGTCACAGGGCAAATTATCATAATCGTATTTAGTATTCAAAATATTCAACTGGGCTCTGCCTATCAAATTAATGTCGCGTTCATGGAACTTTATATGAACCAAAAGTTTCTAATGGACGTCCTTTTTTTGAGCCGAAATAACAGAATTGAAAGAATACGGTTTTAATAAATTTTGAGCCGCAAAATTAATGCATTTCGATTATTTATAATTATCCCATAATCGTATACGAAATAAGTTTAGTACCGCATTAAGAAATAATTTTAATCTTTTGATTAAAATGCCGAATAATCGGCTAATCCAGTATTTAGATATATGGCTATGCACCAGCCAAACAGCATGCTGATGTGGCCATGCCTAAAAGTATGAGCACAGACTTTTAAATATTGAACCAGCCATTTTAACCGAAAAATAGATAATTCCACCTAATAAAAAAGCCGCTATAAAAGCAGCTTCTATGTAGTTTAAAAATTCTTTTGTACCACGTACGGGATTCGAACCCGTGATTCCTCCGTGAAAGGGAGGCGTCTTAACCCCTTGACCAACGCGGCATATTTATTAAGGGAGCGCAAAGATAACCTTGGGCAGTTTTGCTGCCAAATATTTTCTTTTAATAAACAAGTATTTAAAAAATAGATTGGAAATACTTAGAACTTTGGACAAGGGATGCCTTTATAACCTGCAGGCCGCTTAATGTAAATGACCGAGATTTCCATACCGCCCCGGCTTTGTGAGCCTGCTTTAAGACTGGAAACGTTAATATCATAAGTGGCACCAATTCTAAATCCTGCAAATTCAAGACCGAGATATGGTATAATGGCATCATTAAAGCGATACCATGAGCCTATATAGACGTTAGACGGGTCCGTACTTTCAGCATCAATAGACGCAGCTAAAGCTCCGCCAATAGTAGTTTCCGTAGCTTTATTTTGAACCTGGTAAATGCCGCTGGTATGCAGCGTGAGTATGTCCGATACCGGGAAATAACCTCCGGCACTTATAGTAGTTCTCGGAGCTATATTCCAGATACCGCCTTTAAAACTTTCTTTTGGACGATTGATGTGGTACATGGAAGCTCCAATATAAAAATTATTGTCATCGGCAGTTGAACCCGTATAAAGCAAACCGGCGTTAACATCTAAATAATTTATATTCAGATTTTCAGTATTAAATATATCCTGTGTTACTCCTGTAAATCCAAAGGGTGTAAGCTGGTCTTCAAATTTAAGATTATCAGTATTTAGTCTCTTTTGGCCATAAGTTCCCTGGAAACCAATTCCCAATTGCTGAAAGCCATCTTCGTCCAAAGCTTTGTGGTACGATGTAGATATTCCAATATAATTATTGGTCAAAACTCCACCGCCTGCTTTATCTGTGAGTGCCAAAATACCAAGGCCCCATGTATCATAATCGGGAAGCTTATTTTTTAAAATTGGAAAATCGACGCTTAGGGTAGATGTGGTATATACATTATTGAATGCGGGCCATTGATTTCGATAATTGCCAGCCACACGCAGCGTACCGTCAAATTTACCTGTAAATGCCGGGTTCAAGGTAAGAGGTGAAGCAAAAAATTGGGAGAAATGTGGGTCCTGGGCATTTGTATAAAAAGTCAGCAATAAAATGATAACTGAAAGAACGGATTTTTTATTCATTATGGGCAATTGTTCTGAGGTTTAAAGATAGCTTTTCTTTTGTTATTCTAAAAGAAACGGGCTTTCTAAAAGAGTTGATTGGTATTGAAAATGCTGCATATAAATTTAGAATAAAGTCCCTGCACCTGGCCACTTACATTTGAATTTTTACTCCATAGGCTAAATCCCCTGCATCTCCAAGCCCCGGAACTATATATCCTTTAGCCGTTAATTCGTCATCAATATCGCCGCACCATATTGTCGCTCTGGGTTCTGCACGCAGTACATATTCAATTCCTACAGTACATGCCAGTGCGCACACAATATGAATCTCGGAAGGGTTACCTTCCTCACGAATAAACTGCATTGTTTTTACCAAAGAGGAGCCTGTAGCCAGCATTGGATCACAAATTATAACCACCCTGTTTTCCATTTCAGGGCAACTAATGTAATCAAGGCTTATTTCAAAACTCCCATCAGCATTATGTTTGCGATAAGCGCTTATAAAGGCATTATCTGCTTTGTCAAAATAATTAAGAAGGCCATTATGCATTGTGATTCCTGCTCTTAAAATAGTAGCCAGCACCGGTTGGGCTTTCAATACTTTACACACAGATATACCCAATGGAGTAGTAACTTCTTTTTCAACCCACGAAAGTTTTTTACTAATTTCATAAGCGCTAATCTCAGCAATCTTCTCAAGGTTTTTACGGAATCTCATGCGATCCTGCTGTATCTCAATATCTCTCAGTTCGCTTAACCAGTTATTTACCAATGAATGTTCATTACTGAGGTTAATTACCATTATGCAGGTTTTAAAATTTACAAAAGATAACCGTTGCTTAAAGTTATAAATTTGAACAAATCTAATTCTGATAGTTATCGGAACCAAATTTTAAAGCGCAAATTAAATTGTATTAAATGATCTATAACGCTATTGGCATAATGAGTGGCAGTTCCCTTGATGGGATAGACATTGTTTTTGCTGAACTGCATGAAAAGGCCGGGAAATGGAATTACGAAATTTTAGAATCTGCCTGTATACCTTACAATAAAGAATGGGAACAAAAACTAAGATATGCAGATAAAATGACGGCTAAGGATTATCTTCTATTGCATACAGATTACGGGGATTTTACTGGCCAAAAAATTAATGAATTTATTGATGAAAAAAATCTGCATCACAAGGTAGCACTCATATCTTCTCATGGGCATACTACATTTCATTTGCCCGAAAAGAAAATGACACACCAGTTAGGAGACGGCGCTGCAATTGCTGCAAAAACTGAACTGCCTGTTGTAACTGATCTTCGTTCAATAGATATAGCCTTTGGCGGCCAGGGCGCACCAATAGTGCCTTTGGGCGAAAAATTATTGTTTGATGGCTACAATTATTTTTTAAATATCGGAGGCATTGCAAACATATCTGTAAATAAAGAAAATGAAATATTTGCTTTTGATATATGTGCCGCCAATCGAATATTAAATATGCTTGCCAATGAAATAGACATGCAATATGATGACGGAGGAATCAATGCCTCACGGGGAAGCATAGACGAAATCTTATTAAAAAAATTAAACACTCTCGAATATTATCGGTTGCCGTATCCGAAATCTCTATCAAATAGCTTTGGCACAGATATAGTTTATCCCATTTTAAAATCATTTAATTTAAGTATTGAAGATTTGTTATGCACTTATTCAGAACACATTTGTATTCAAATAAAAAATTCTTTACATGCGTTTAGAAATGAAATAACTCAAAAGCTATTCATAACCGGCGGCGGCGCCTTCAATAATTTCCTTATTGAAAGGCTTCAAAAAAATCTTATTGAGATAAACTTTGAAATTTTTATTCCATCAGGCGAGGTCATAAAATATAAGGAAGCGCTCATTATGGCATTGCTGGGAATTTTAAGATGGCGTGAGCAATATACAGTACTCTCATCTGTCACCGGTGCTGTTCGCAATACTATTGGCGGGGCTTTGTGGATGGGTACAGAAGCATAAATAATCTTAATTTACAGTTAGATATTTTTACGTCATTGTTCACAGCATTCTTTCTGAAGTATTGGCTACATTCCCGACTTTAAATAAAAAAGTTACTTAGATTTTTACCTGAATTTTTATACTATTTATTTTACCTTTAATCCCAATAAAACAATTCCCATGTCCTGCACTTTTAATTTAGCATTGCCTGTAGCCATCGGCTCCGACCATGCAGGTTTCAACTATAAAGAATCTGTTATATCTTTTCTTGATGGTAAGAATGTAACGTGGACAGATTTTGGAACCCATTCCACAGATTCAGTTGATTATCCTGATTTTGCACACCCGGTATCGAATGCAGTTGAAAATGGCGAAGCATGCTTTGGCATATTAATTTGCGGAAGCGCTAACGGCGTAGCCATCACAGCCAATAAACACCAGGGCATTCGTGCAGCGGTTTGCTGGGAAGATGAAATTGCAGAACTTGCCCGCAAGCATAATAATGCCAATGTAATTTGCATTCCTGCAAGATTTGTGAGAGAAGGCCTCGCCGAAGAAATGATAGAAAGATTTATGCATACAGATTTTGAAGGCGGCCGCCATAAAACCCGTGTTGATAAAATTGCATGTGCATCTCACGAGCACGTATAAACGAAATTTTCTTATCAAAAATTATTGAAATTCCTGGCAAAAAATACCGGATGAAAAATGTTTTCCTGTCATTTATTATTCTATCGCTTTCTTTTAATTATTCTTTTTCCCAAACCGACTCCGCATGGAAGTTTGCTGCAACTATTACACAGCAAGGCTTAAAAAAACAATTAACTGTTATTGCTTCCGCCGATATGGAAGGCAGGGAAACAGGAACAGAAGGCCAGCGAAAAGCTGCAGCTTATATTGAAAAACAATTTAAAGAAATTGGCTTAAAAACGCCCGCTTCCTTAAAAGCCTATCAGCAGTTTTATGCTTTATTAAAAGATACTTTAATTCCGAAAACATTTAAGATTGGCAAAAAGAAATATGAGTTTGGGACTGATTATATAATAACACCCGGCACAGACGAAAACAGTGAATTCAACGCCAGGAATATAATTTTTGCGGGTTATGGAATTACAGACATGAATTACGATGACTATACCGGCAAGGACGTCAAAGGAAAAGTTGTAGTTATATTTCCCGGCGAGCCTAGCGCTGGCGATACATTTTTAGTGAGCGGCACGTCCAAGCCTTCGGTGTGGGGACGCAGCATTAATCGCAAAGCAATTCTTGCCAAACAAAAAGGGGCCGTGGCATTATTGGTTGTAAATCTTAAAGATGATAATATAGCTGCTCTCAACTCAAAATTAAAAACATCAAATATTTCTTTACCAGGAAGAAATAATGTTACTGAGAAAGTTCCGGTAGTCACAATAGCTCCATATATAATTAAAAATGTCTTTGGAACAAAAGGGACTGAATTAGTTGCTTATGCCAGGACGGGCATTCCTCTAAAAGGTTTTAATGCTGAGACAAATGAAAAATCTAAATTGGTTTACAAAACAATTAAAACAGAAACTTCTTCAAGCAATGTCATTGGCTACATAGAAGGAAGTGATTTAAAAAACGAGTATGTTTTTCTTACGGCACATTATGATCATCTTGGTAAAAAAGGAAATGTTATTTATTATGGTGCAGACGATGACGGAAGCGGAACGGCAAGTGTAATAGAAATGGCCAGGGCATTTGCAAAAGCAAAAGCAAATGGATTTGGCCCGAGAAGAACGCTGGTATTCATGACCGTTAGTGGCGAAGAAGAAGGCTTATGGGGCTCTGAATATTATTCTGATCATCCTGCATTTTCATTAGATAGTACTGACGTGGATTTGAATACTGATATGATAGGCCGCATAGATCCGGGAAGAAATTATGGTGATAGCATGAATTATGTTTATGTAATTGGAAATGATAAATTAAGCACCGACCTAGATCCGATAAGTATTGCCATCAATAAAAAATATACGAAACTTGAACTGGATTATAAATTCAATTCGCCTGACGATCCTGAAAGAATTTATTACCGGAGTGATCATTATAACTTTGCAAAAAAGGGCGTGCCTATCCTTTTCTTTTTTGATGGCATTCATAAAGATTATCACAAGCCCACTGATACTGTTGACAAAATAAATTTTGACCTGATGGAAAAAAGAGCCCGCTTTATTTTTCTTACTGCATGGGATATTGCCAACAGAGATAAAATGTTGAAGAGAGATTTAGCACTGCCAGACAAATAGCGAAGAATTAGTCCTGGCAAAAATGGTGCTTACTTCCAATGATTAGTCTTAAAAGATTAATTGTAGCTCCGTCGATATTATATTTACCAATAACTACAATGGAGAAAAATATTGATAGTAAAGATGAATCGCAAATTCAACTGCGAAGGGTGCTGGGCTTGTTTACAGCAATCTTTTTAGTGGCAGGCAATATGATTGGTACAGGTGTCTTTAAGAAAATTGTACCAATGGCGGCAACTGGCCTAAATGAAAATTATATTTTATTAGCATGGATTGTTGCAGGTTTCATAACTATATTAGGAGCTTTTTCGTTTGCTGGTTTAGCAAAATTAACAACAGCATCCGGCGGCCTTTATGAGTACCTGCGAATTTGTTTTGGCAATTTTGTTGCTTACCTTTTGGGCTGGACCATTTTTGTAATTGTTGGAAGCGGTTCCATTGCAGCAGTTGGTTTTATATTTTCCCAATCGGTAAACACGCTTATTACCATACCAGAACCTTTTCACCAGTGGCGTGATATTTCTGTGGGCCAGTCTTTTTATCCATTTGCCTTTTCAGGAGTAAAAATTTTTACTGTAATAACCATAGTGTTACTAAGCTGGCTCAACTACCTTGGTGTCAGAAAAGGATCTGTTTTAAATAATATAATTACTTCAGCAAAAATATTGGGTATATTATTTTTAATTTTAGCCGGATTTATTTTTGTCAGTCCTTATAATCATGTACCCGAAACAATTCCACCTGCACAAAACTCTTCAGCTATTTCATTCATCAGCGTATTTTTTGGAGCCATGCTTAGCGCATTCTGGGCTTACGATGGCTTTACCAATGTTGCCGCCGTTACAGGCGAAATAAAGAATCCAAAAAGAAATATACCCATAGCAATCATAGCCGGGGTAAGTATTGTAATGGTGTTATATGTGTTAGTAAATGCTGCATTTATGAAAACGTTATCCTTACCTCAACTGGCAGGCCTATCCGAAAATAAAATTGCAGCTTCGGAAATGATTGGATTCATAATGGGAAATAATGGAAGGATATTAGTTTCACTGCTCATTATGATTAGTTCTTTTGGTACGCTCAACATACTTATCCTGGTTTATTCAAGATTGTATTACCGGATGGCGCAGGAAAAAGTATTCTTCAAAAGTGTGGCAAAAGTTCATCCCCTTTACAGAACACCTTTTAATGCTCTGTTATATTCTATGGTGTGGAGTTGCATTTTGGTTATATCGGGCACCTTTGATGTACTTACAAACATGTCAACTTTTAGCGCATTTGCTTTTTATGCATTAGGCGCATTTGGCCTTATTAAAATGAAACAAAAAAATGTTATTGCTGAAAAAATTGCGGGGTATCCATTAGCTCCAGCACTTTTTATTTTATTAACGTTATTGTTTTTAATAAATACGTTTATCACCAATACTTTGCAAAGCCTTACAGGTATTTTACTAACATTAATAGGAATTCCATTTTATTATTTTTTTAAAAGAAGAATTTAAACCATAAAGTCTCATAGCTATATGTTTTAAAATTATTAAAATCAAACGCCTTCAAATAAAATGTGAAATCCATGTCTGTAAAAACTCATTTTGTATATTTGAGCAAGTAAGCAGGACTAATTTTTTATTAACTCAATTTCGTCTATTCCAGGAGTTAGTAATCAATGGTCGGCCTTAATTTGTGATTGACATTGGATGTTCGAGGCATTTTTAAGCAAATTAATCCTGGGACTCAAATGATATTTTCACCGTATTATATTATCTTTTTTTGCTGATTGCCGTTTATAAAAAAAATTTAAACCCGTTTACAATGGTTTAAAGTGATAGTTTATATTTGCCCATGCAAAAATTTTTTTTATTCCTGTTTTTTAATTGTACAGTACTTTCTGTATTTGCCCAGGAAAAATGGAGCCTGCAGAAATGTGTGCAATATGCATTAGATAGTAATATTTCTATCAGGCAAAATGAAATACAGGCGCAACTTGCAGGCATTACATATAAGCAAAGCAAACTTTCCAAAATACCAACAGCAAATTTTAGCAATAATGACGGCTACCGTTTTGGTAAATCACAAAACCCCTCAACCGGTATTTTAGAAAATCAGAATTTTTTCCAGATTGGCTTAAATCTTCAATCAAGCGTAGAAATTTTTAACTGGTATTCAAAGAAAAATACCATACTGGCTAATCAATGGTCGGAGATGGCTGCTAAGGCTGCAACGGATAAATTGAAAAATGATATAGCATTAACCGTTGCAAATTCTTACCTGCAGGTATTGCTAGCACGTGACCAGGAACAAATTGCACAAGTGCAGGTAAAGCAATCTACATCGCAACTTGAGATTGTGAATAAACAGGTTAAGGCCGGCGCATTGCCGGAATTGAACGCAGTGGAAATTGAAGCACAGCTTGCCACTGACAGCGCCAATTTAATTACCGCAACAGGCAATGTAACCCAGGCTATATATGTATTAAAATCAAACATGAACCTTGATGTAGCCGCTCCATTTGAAATAGAAGAACCATCTGCCGATCAAATTCCGCTGGAACCGATTGCGGACTTACAACCAGAAAACGTCTATGCGTTAGCATTAGCTAATCTTCCTCAGCAAAAAGTAAATGAATACAACTTAAAAGCTGCGCAAAAAAATTCGTTAGCCGCTAAGGGCGCTTTATACCCATCTATTTCGGCTTATGGAAACTTAAGCACCAATTATGGATATTTTCGCACGCCTACCTATTCGCAAATTCCTAATGGATATGGATCAAGCGGTTTGGTAGTTCCTGATGGCAATGGCGGCTTTATTGATGTGCAAAAACCTCTGTTTACCACCGGCGGAAAAAATGGTTATGTCACTTCAGATCCTTTGGGCACACAGTTTAGTAATAATTTTGGACAGGCCATAGGCATTAGTCTTTCTGTTCCTATCTTCAATGGCTGGCAAGCAAAGGCAAATTATCAAAGATCAAAACTTAATATAAAAACACTCGAGTACCAGGTGCTGCTCGATAATCAAACATTGAAACAAGATATTTACCAGGCTTATAATGCAGCTACTGTTGCATTGGAAAAGTTCAATTCTTCTCAAAAATCTGTTGATGCGGCTCAAAAAAGTTATGATTTTGCAACAAAAAGATATAACATTGGTATGCTAAGCACACTTGAGCTTATAACCGACCAGAACAATTTATTCCAGGCTAAGTTGCAGTATGTTTCAAACCAGTTTGATTATGTTTTTAAAATGAAGGTGCTGGAATTTTATAAAGGACAGGGCGTAAAATTATAACCTTCTGAATCACCAGGGAGATATAAACATTATGTAACCGGATTTTTTTGAAGATGTAAAAAGTATTTTGAACAACAATAAAAAATTAAATTTTCAAACAACTAAAAACTGCACAAACCCCTTCCATCGAGGGGCTTGGGGAGGCTGTAATTATGAATAAGACTTTAAAATGGGTGATTATTTCACTGGTAATATTAATTGTTCTTTTAATAATACTTAAAAAAGCCGGTGTGCTTGGTAAAGACGAGGGAATAAAAGTTACAGCTGAAAAAGTTGCCCGGCGCACAATAGTGCAAACTGTAAATGCAAGTGGCAAAATATATCCAGAAGTGGAAGTAAAAATGAGTCCTGATATATCCGGGGAAATTGTGCAGTTAGATGTGGAAGAAGGAGATAGCGTTAAAAAGGGCCAGGTTTTAGCACGTATCTACGGAGATATTTATGCTACACAAAGAGACCAGGCAGCAGCTATTGTAAATCAGCAACAGGCCCAGCTTGCAAATTCGCAGGCATCTATCGGCGCCATGCAGGCCCAGCTTGACGAGGCGAAAAAAACATACGATATGCAAAAGGAATTGTATGAAGGAAAAGTAATTTCAGCTAATGAATTTAACACGGCAGAAGCTGCCTATAAATCAGCTCTGGCAAATTTTAATGCAGCCAAACAAGGAATTAATGCAGGCCAGGCTGGAGTGCAAAGTGCAAGAGCTGCTTTGGCAAAAGCAAATAAAGATATAAGCCTTGCAACGCTTGTTTCCCCTATGAATGGCGTAGTTGATTTGCTGAATGTAAAAAAAGGAGAAAGGGTGGTAGGAAGCTCCATGATGGCAGGAACAGAAATGATGCGTATTGCAGATATGAGCAAGATTGAGATAAGAGTGGATGTAGGAGAAAATGATATTCCAAAAGTGCATTTAGGAGACAGCGCTACCATTGAAGTAGATGCCTATAATAATAGGAAATTCACGGGAAAAGTGACCCAGATAGCAAGCAGTAACAACGGGGCCGCATCGCAAACGGAAACCGCTGCCAATACAAGCACAGACGTTACCAACTACAAAGTATATATAAGATTGGACCGCGAATCTTATCAGGATTTAATTGATCCGAAAAGGCCTAAGGCTTTTCCTTTCAGGCCAGGTATGAGCGCCAGCGCAGATATACAAACTAAGACGAACACTAACGTATTATCTATACCTATAAACGCAGTTACTACCCGTGAAAAAAATGATTCCACCGGAAACAATAAAAGCGCAGTGACAACTCCAATTGACAACAATCAAACTGCGGTGACCAATAATGCTAATACCGACAACGATCTCGATGAAGTTGTATTTGTGGTGCAACCTGATGGAACGGTAAGAAAACAAGTAGTAAAAACCGGAATTCAGGATATTAATGATATTGAAGTAACTGAAGGATTGAAAGAAGGCGATGAAGTAGTTACAGGGCCTTATGATGTAGTTTCTAAAACTTTAAAACCAAAAGATAAAGTGAAGATAGTTTCAAAGAATGAGCTTTTTGATAAAAAATAGTTGAGTTTTTGTAAGAAATATCAATCTCACTTAAATAATTGTTCTGCTTTTAAAATACTTTCAGGTTTGCCCACATCAATAAATTTTGTGTTGCTATGATCAAATGCACTTATAGCATAGGTTTTAGCAAGTTCGAGGTAAACATCTACCATTGAAAATTTTCCTTCCATTTTCATTAAAGAAAAAATTTCAGGAGAAATAACGTGAATACCGCTAAATGCTTTTTCAAAAAACTTGTTCGCTTCCCTGCTTATTTTCTGTTCTCCTGTATTTGTATTTTTCCATCCACATAAATAAGGCATTTCATCAAATAAAAAATAACGCGATGTATGCCTTGAAGTAACTGCAAGCGTAGCCAGTGGTTTAATAAAATTATGCTGCTCAATCATTTCTCCAAGATCCATATCGGTCAAAACGTCTGAATTCATTACAACAAAAGGCCCGTCGCTGTCTTTAAAGAACCAGGCGGCTTTTTTTAATCCGCCGCCCGTTTCAAGAACTGATCCGCTTTCATCAGAAATTGTAATGTTACTTCCAAAGCCATTATTTTTTTTTATAGTTTTTATTATCTGTTGAGAGAAATGATGGACATTTACTATCACATCTTCAATACCAAACTTAGCGAGGTATTCGATATTTCTTTGTAAAAGCGTTTTACCGTTAACCTTGGCCAATGCCTTAGGATGCTTATCAGTAAAAGGTTTCAGGCGTGTGCCTAAACCTGCTGCCAGTATCATCGCCTTCATTTTATAAAATTTTTAAAAACCTTTCTGTTCAAAAATTCCCTGTTGAATATGATTAAGCTCAATCTTCACTTTAAATTTATTTCTAAGATGGCGGGTTAGCGCATCCGCTGCATATACGCTTCGGTGTTGCCCGCCCGTGCAGCCAAAATTTATAGTTAGTGATTCAAAATTTCTTTCAATATAATTTTCAACCGATATGTCAACGATGTTATAAACACCATTCAAAAAATCCGGCATTTTCGTTTGCTGTTCTAAAAAATCTATCACTGATTTTTCTCTTCCGGTTATTGATTTATACTCGTCAAAACGTCCGGGGTTAAGGATTCCCCTGCAATCAAATACAAACCCGCCGCCATTAACAGATTTATCGATAGGGTATCCTGTTTTTAAAAATGAAAAACTATTAATGGTTACAATCAAAGGTGTAGAGTCTGTAGCCTGCAATGGGCGAAAGCGATTGATAATATCGTCCTGCACTATAAAATTAAGAATGCGCTCAAACTCAGGTAATGCAATGCCTGTTTTTTTGTTTTCCAGAAACCACTTTAAATTAATTAATGTCAACGGGATACTCGTTAAAAACTGCGCCTTTCGTTCAAACATTCCGCGAAACCCATAAGCTCCCAAAACCTGCATCATCCTTATTAACACATAACCATTATATTGGCTCACAAAACGAGTTCTGTTAACGGGGTTTTTTAAGATATCACTTACGCAATCCATATAATATTCCAGCAAAGCATCTTTCCATTCTTCAGCAAGATTAGCCCTTGCCTGCCACAATAACGAAGCGGCATCATATTGCAAAGCCCCCATCATGCCGCCCTGGTAATCTATGAAATGAACTTCATCATTTTTTATATAAATATTTCTACTTTGGAAATCCCTAAACATAAAATATTTATGCTCAACGTGAGTAAGATAATTACTTAGCGCTTCAAAATCACCAAGAAGCTTTTCTTTATCATATCCAATTTTAAGCGTATCTAAAAAATAATATTTAAAATATAAAAGATCGCTTAGTATCGCCTGCCTGCCAAATTCTTTTGAAGTAAGGCAATATGAATCATCGAAATTTTTATTACCTTCAATTTGAAGCCAGGCAAGGCTTTTAAGGCTTTTTTTTAACAGGTTAAAAACATACTCTACCTGTCCATTCACTTCAAGTTCATTCAATAAAGAGGCGTTTCCAAAATCCTCCTGGATATACATTTTTCCATCGGGATGTGTAATATAAATTTGAGGAACAGGCGCATTTATTTTCTGGAAGTGCTGCGTAAAATGAATAAAAGTATTGTTCTCTCTTACATTATCATTATAGGTTGCTATGTAGGAATTATTGTTTGTAACAATCCTAAAATAAATTCTGTCTCCGCCAGATTTTGGTAACTTTTCAAAGTTTACAATTTCATCTGAATTGAATGTTTGAAAAAAATTCCTGATTTGTTCTGCAACCGTCTCCATGTAAATTTTTGAGTGAGGGTAAAAATAAAATTTTTAAGCAACAAATCCTGATAGATTTATGAGGTTATTCAACTTTAGTAACAAAATGTATAAATAATTTTTATTCGGGTTTTATGATCATGATAAGACAAATTTGATATAATCATAATTAGCTATAGCTTCGGTGAATTAAGCGTTATCTTAGTTATGAGGAAACAGATACAGGTAACAAATGCAAGTTCGAAATGTCTTTATATATTTATGACTAAAAAAAAATGCCTAAGCCTGTAAACCTAAAGCTTGCCAATATTCAGCATGTTGGCATACCTGTAACTGATATAAAAATTTCCGAAACATTTTATACCAACCTTGGTTTTGAAAATGTAATGCAGGCACAGTTTATACATAATAATGAACAAGGTATTTGCATTATGATGAAACAGGGAAGTATTATCATAGAGCTATATCAAATGCCGCAAAAAGAACTAGCTGCTATAGGTGCAAGAAAAGACGGGCATGTAGATCACGTTGCTTTTGATGTACCCGATATTGACCAAGCATTTTCAGTTTTAAAGGAAGCAGGTTACAACATTTTGGAAGCAGCTCCGGTGCAATTAAATTTCTGGAAGAACGGGTGTAAATATTTTAATGTGCTTGGCCCCAATGATGAAAGGTTAGAGTTTAACCAGATTTTGTAGCCATATCATTTATAACCTGAAATGTCTTTCGCTAATGTATTAATTGGGCTTCTAAGTATTTTATGTCATGCAACAAGGCATATTTGTAATTTTTACAATGAGCTAAAAACAATTTCATTACGCCGGTAAAATGAGCAATTAAATACATAAAACCAGGCTTTACTTCTCAAATACTTGCACTGCCTTTAATGATATCTATTGATGAGATACATCACAATTAGCTTAGCCGCCATAGGCAATTCCGAAAAAGTAAAAGCGGTTGTAATTGCTGCGAAGATTTAAAGAATTTCTCAAAACTTTCTTTCAACCTTATTATCGATTGGCGGAACTGTTTTTAAATATGCATAGATAGCACTTAACTCTTGATCGGATAAGCCTACATAAGGCTGCATCGGGTCACGTAACGATTGTTGACCATTAGGCACAGTACCTGATTTTACTGCATTAATAAACTGTGCTTCTGTCCAGTTGCCGATGCCGGTACTTTTATCAGGAGTGATATTTAGACTGTAGATTTCTTTGCCATCCATATCATACATTTTGTTGCCACCGCCAAAGAAGCCTGGTGACTTCTCAGGTTCATCATAATTATTTTTTGCAAAAGATTTTGAATGACAACTATAGCACTCCATTTGATAAAGAGCAATATATCTTCCCATCGCAACTTTATTCGTCGTATCCGGGCCAAGAATAACATGAGATGGAAAATCAAATGGTTTCATAGCGCCAATAGTTACCAAGAACTTAGTAAGGAAGCCCGGCTTTGAAGCGGGCATGTGCCCTGTATTTGACTTTAGCCAGGGATTATCAGACCGGAGGAAGGCGATGATAGAATACAGATCCTCATTGGAAATATGTATCAGCTTCGGCATGTAAGGTGGTACATATTGTCCGTCTGGTTTTATGCCTGTTCTTATAAAGTATATTAGGTCACCATCGCTCCAATTGCCTATTCCGATTGTTGGATCGTGTGTAATGTTGGCGCTATATATCTTGCCAAATTGTGGCGCTTCTGTCAATTCGCGGCCGGTAAATTCATCTGTTTTCGGGTTATAATGACAACTGCGGCACAGCATGGATGCAAGCTTTTGCCCTTGAGCAACTCTCGATGGTGTTGACTCTACTTTAATGTCAATCTTGTGCACCGCATATTTTGGAATAGATCTTTGCGAAATATAAAGTGCCATAGCACCTGCCGCTACAACAATAATTATAATAATAACCAGCAATACCTTCAAAAACTTTCTCATAGCAAAACGTTTTGTTGATCTTTATTTCATAAAAATATACGAAAAGTTTCAAGATACAAACACGATTTCAAAAATACCAGCCGTCATAATTGCCTCTAATTTTTTTTAGCATTTACGATGAGGTTTAATAAACGTGATGCTTCTCATCGAGCCTTTGACTTAATGCATCTTTCGTTATGTTGATTTGCTCGCCGATTGGTTTTCCATCGCGATAAGTAATAACATTTAAATATGTTGCACCGACAGGAAACTGAATTGGCTTACCATCAAACTTTGCAGAAAAATTATCAGGATTTGTGTTATCAAACGTATAATAAATATCAAGACCTTTTACTTCGGTAGAAAGCGTTACACCGAAGTCGCTGTTTTTTATTCGTTCGGCACTAAAAACAACATTATACATACTTGTTGAATATTTCACTTGAGCTGCATCCAATCGCCGAAATTGTTTTTCTAATCTTGAAATAAAATCATCCCAGTTTTTATTTGATTTTGCACTCCAGTAAACTTCCGCTAACGCAATACCACGTGGCCATGTCATATATTCTGCATGACGAAATGTTGGAACAGATTCAGTCCATAAATTTCCTTGTCCGCCTAAAATTAATTTCTCATCAACACTATCAGGAACCGGTTCATAATTGTAAGAATCTGAAAGACGGCATAAACCATACGTTGGAGGTTCGCCTGTTGGTTCTGCCTGGTATAAATCAAGATAACAATAATCCCACGGCGTCATTACAACATGATGATTCATCTTTGCTGCAGCAATACCACCGCTCATTCCGCGCCAGCTCATCACTGTTGCATTCGGTGCCAATCCGCCTTCTAAAATTTCATCCCAGCCAATTAATTTTTTGCCTTTTGATTCAACAATTTTTTCAACACGTTTTACAAAATAACTCTGCAGTTCATCCACATCTTTTAAATGTTCATCAGCCATACGTTTTTGACATTTCGGGCATGCATCCCAAAAACCTTTATACGCTTCATCACCGCCAACATGTATATATGGATTTTGAAACAGCGCTGCTATTTCAGTAAATATTTTATCAAGCATTGTAAACGTTGAATCATTGCCAACACATAAAACATTATCGTTACGTCCGTAACCTCTTCCGCCGGCACTAACAGAATAAGGCAATTGTGTACAGCTTAAATTCGGATAAGAAGCGATGAGTGCAAGACTGTGTGCAGGCACATCAATTTCAGGAAGGATTGTGATGAAACGTTCCTGCGCATATTTAATAATTTCTTTCATATCATCCTGCGTGTAGAAGCCGCCATCTGTTGCAGGCTCACCAGCAAGTGCAGGCATAAATGTTCCAAAGCGACCAGTACGTTTAACACGCCATGCACCGACTTGTGTAAGCTGCGGTAAACTTTTTATTTCTATACGCCAGCCCTGGTCATCTGCCAAATGCAAGTGCAGCGTGTTGAATTTATAGCGCGCCATTTGGTCAATGTATTCTTCCACTTCCTGCTTTGTAAAAAAGTGACGACTTACATCGAGCATTAACCCACGCCATCCAAAACGCGGCACATCTTTTATATCAACGCAAGGCATTGTCCACTCAACATTTTGCACAGCTGTTGTACTTTCAATCGAAGGTGGCAGTAATTGCAAAACGGTTTGCAAACCATAAAAAAGTCCGGCGGCTTTATTTGCTGTGATAGTTATGTTTGATGGAGTAACTTTTAATGTATAACCTTCATCGTGTAAAGATCTATCTGCTTGTTTGTTTAATACTAAACTGATATTATTTTTAGATGATTTATTTGCTGAAAGATGATAGCCTGTTGATGTTGCCATCTTATCAATAAACCATTGAATGGTTTCTTTTATACCAGCATCTGATGATGAAGTTGTAACAGTAGTTGTATTTGAAAGCATGAAATGCCCGCTATGCACCTGCATGGCCAGCGGCTTAGGAACGATGGCAATAGAATCGGCGGCTTTTGCATACGAGGTGATTATAGATAAAAAAACAGCAAAACAAAAAATAAGAAATGAGTAATTAGGGGAAAGATTGCTTTTGCAGAGAACTTTTTTCATTTAAGTGGTTTTAGAGTAGGAGCCTAAGTTACGAAGAGTTTGAAGTTCCGGCTTAAAGATTTTCACGCAACGAAATCTGCCAGGTTTCACTGGTGACTCAAGAATAGGGTGTAAGATTGTTCGTTAGATCGTGATGCCTGTATAAAATATTAAGATTGAGCAATTGAGATTCAACTTTCTTGAAGATCGGACACACCAAGCCCAGTAAATGTTATAGTAATTTATAAAGAAACATTGTAAATTTAGTATGAAATCGTGAAGCAAAATGGTTACTACATCTGAAGTGGAGCCGTTATATCATAAACAATCCTTACAATTGGAAGCCGATAAATTTTTCAATTAATAACACCCCGGCCATCAAAATAAATTGAGTATAACGATACCAGTTATGTAACTAAAAAATATTGCATAAGAGCTAACAAAGTTTAACTTTATTGATAAGCACAGGCGGCTAGAGGAATCAAAAATATGCATAAAAATAAATTTCGCAATACCAACAATAGTTGCCGCATTTATTATTTCTATAGTATTTATTTAGTGCCGCTAATTGTAGTGCTTATTTTCACAGGTTGTTCAAAAAAACAGGGATCGTACACATTGCAAAGCCCTGACGGCAAAATTGCTATAGTTGTTTACACAGATAGCACGGGCAGGCTGATGTATCATGTGACTAATACCGGTAAACTTGTAATCGGTGATGCTGCCTTGGGCATCACTGTTGATCGGCAAAATCTTGGTGAAAGTGTAACAATTGGTGATCCTGTTTATTCAAATGCTGATGAGCGATATGCATCGGTAGGCGTACATGATGCAGCCATCAACCATTATCGCGAAATGATTATACCCCTTATCCATCGGCAAAGCGGAACCCATTACCAGGTTGAAATAAAAGCATTTGATAATGGAATAGCATTTCGGTATGTAGTTCCCAAAAACGGCATTTCAAATGTACAAGGTGAAGCAAGCTCCTGGAAAATACCTCCGGGTTCAACGGTGTGGTACCAGGAAAATATTTTCTATTACGAAGGCTTGTATTACGAAACACCTTTATCAAAGCTGGGCTCAAAAAAGTTAGGGCCACCGCTAACCTATCAAACGCCGGACAGCATGTACGTGAGTATTACTGAGGCGGCATTGTACAATTATAGCGGTATGTCGCTTCAGTCAGATAGCAGCGGTATGCTGCACGCCGCCTTTGTAAATGATTCAACGGGATGGGAAATACAGGATACAATTGTAACGCCCTGGAGGGTAGCTATTGTGAGTCCCAATCTAAATGGACTGGTAAATGCAGATATTATCCAGGATCTTAATCCGCCTGCCGACAGTACGCTACAACATGCAGACTGGATAAAGCCTGGCAAGGCCGTTTGGTCATATTTTGTACATGGCAATGTTACCACAATGACCCTTGAGAAAACATACATTGATAAGGCCGCCTTGCTGGGTTTTGAATATAATGTGGTAGATGCCGGGTGGGAATCAAGCTGGCCCCACTGTATGGATTCATTAAAGGCACTGGTAAATTATGCCGCCAATAAAAAGGTTGGCATATGGGTTTGGAAAGCATACTCATCTTTAAAAGAAAGTGTCAGCCGCCGTGCTTTTTTTGACACTATGCAACATATCGGAGTGGCCGGAATAAAAATAGACTTTATTGATAAGGAAGGAATTGACCAGGTAAGATTTTATGAAGCCGCGCTAAAAGATGCTGCAGCCCATCACCTGATGATCGATTTTCATGGAGCCGATAAACCTACCGGTTATAACCGCAATTACCCAAATGAATTAACAAGAGAGGCCATTTATGGTCAAGAATGGACAACTTACAATCCGGAAGGGCCGCTCCACAATGCAATCCTGCCTTTCACACGCTTTTTAGCAGGCCCTGCCGACGCTACCCCTGGTGTATTTGATAGTAAAAAAGCATACGGAACGTCCAGGGCACACCAGCTTGCGCTACAGCTCATTTTTAATTCTGCACTTAGCTGCTGGCCCTCCGACCCGGACACTTATTTAGTAAGCGCTGCCTTGCCACTTATTCAATCGGTTCCTACGGTATGGGATGAAACCGTCGTGTTGCCACCCAGCAGCATTGGAAAAATAGTTGCATTTGCCAGGCGAAAAGGAAAAGACTGGTATATCGGCATCATCAATGCCGGAAATGAAAAACAATTAACGTTGCCATTGACATTTTTAGGAAAAGGTACTTTTAAAACGAATATCTTCCAGGACGATCTTATGAACAGAGATCACCTCTTACATTCGCAAACAGCATACACCGCTGCCGATTCATTGCTTGTTGTAATGAACTCATCCGGAGGTTATGCAGCCATGCTTAGAAGTACAGGCAATGATGCCACGAGCTTAACAATTCATCCTCATGGCGGCTGTTTGTTTGCACCAATACAAGTAGAAATGATCACCAATGCCGGCAATGAAATAAGATATACTACTGATGGAAAAGATCCATCTGCCCAATCTATGGTATATACAAAACCTTTTACCGTAAACAATCCTGCATTAATAAGAGCTACCGCATTTAATAAAGGAATACCGCTGGAAGCCACTGCAACAGCCCAATTTCTTTATCCACCTGCGCCAGCATTATCTTCGCCCGACGGTCTTTTTATAGATACCAAAACAATCCGCATTGGCTCCGAAAAACAACAAGGTACCGTTCATTATACATTGGATGGCACTCAACCTTCTGTTTCTTCCCCGGTTTATAAGGATTCATTGGTATTGACAAAAAGCAGCGTGCTGAAAGCAGCAACATTTTTTACGTCCGGTATGGGAAGTGTTACTACAACGGCAAGATATACTAAAGAGAAATCCAGTGCGGCAGTGAATGAGCCACAAACATCCCCTGGCTTAATAGCATCGTTGTTTAAAGGCCGGTGGATAATGATGCCTGATTTTAAAAAATTATCCGGGGGTCAAGTAACGGTGACAGGCATCCCCGACCTGGAGCAAGTACAGGCACCTAAGGAATACTATGCAATTCAATTTTCAGGATTTATTGAGGTACCTGCTACAGCTATCTATTCTTTTTCGGTATTGTCAGATGATGGCTCACAACTTTTTATTGATGACGTGCAGGTAGTTGATAACAACGGTTGCCATGGAGACCTTGAAAAATCAGGTGAAAAAGCGCTTGCCGCAGGTCTGCACAAATTCAGATTAAATTATTTTCAAAATGGATCGGGCCAATCCCTGAAAGTTTATATGAAAAGGCCGGGAATAGAGAAAGAATTAATAGCAGCGTCCTCGCTTTTTCACTAACCAATTACAGGCTATTGCCCTATATCATATCTTGGTCTTACCATAAATTGAAATGAACCTGGTAAAAATGATATTTTTAAACAATGACAAATCTTACTTACATATCACCTTCTTTTATTGTTTCAAACCTAAAGGCTTCAATTGCATTTTATGCAGATAAGCTTGGATTTGAAGTACTGTTTATTGGACCCGATGAAGACCCGTTTTGGGCTATTGTTGGAAGAGAGAATGTTTCGATTTTTCTTAAAGCAATCGCTCCTGATATAGAGCCAATTCCCAAAATATGCGTTTTTATAAAACGTTAATGATGAAAGACTTGTGTAAAGTGCAGTGAGTCTTTTTTAAGTGAAGTAAGACTCCACGATTTACTCACTGAATATATTAGTAAAACGGAGTAAATATTGGTAAAGTTATAAAGTACAAATTGCTGAAACCAGTGATTCTAATGGGTTTCCTTATTTCGCTTTACTGTAAAGAACTGATTTCAGCGGAGACTAAGGGATATGAACTATTCCCGCTAATCATTTAAAATCAATAATTTAAAAACTTCTGATATTACTACTCCACGAATTACTCAAATGGCCTTTATCATTAACAATAACATTGTTGCGTAAAGATAAATAAAATGTAAGTTTTATTGACATTGATATTTTAAGGGGCGTGTTAAGTTTTCAGCAAATCAAAAAGTTTGGTGTTGATATAAAGTGTTTCCTTCCAAACCTGTTTTGCTTCTAATACACCAATTGCTTTTAGCTCTTTGAGATATTTGGATGCGGTAATTCTCGAAATCTTCAATCTCTCTACTACATAGTCGATTTTGCAGTAGGGTTGTTCAAATAAAAGTTCCAGTAGTTCTTTATTGAAAGGCCTC
>Ga0070679_100001140_pt1 | contig 23233 bp, 23 predicted proteins | sample KBSC63BmetaG_FD_65652 | JGI IMG/M metagenome (GOLD analysis project Ga0070679, IMG submission 65652) | Corn rhizosphere microbial communities from Kellogg Biological Station, Michigan, USA - KBS C6-3B metaG | ecosystem: Host-associated > Plants > Roots > Rhizosphere | place: USA: Michigan... | reverse complement strand
GCAACCTCGACGGAAGCTTCACCTTCAGCAACGTCGTCCCCGGGAACTATCTGGTAGTCGCCATCGATGACGGCTGGTCTCTCCGGTGGAATGATCCTACGGCACTCACCCCTTACCTGATGCATGCCATCCCCATCAGCGTCCCCTCCACCGGCTCAACCACTATCCACCTCCCCGAACCCCTGCCCACCCAACCCCGATAGCCGCGGCGGCGAAGAACGAGCAACGGCAAAAGCTTTAACGCAAAGGTCGCGAAGAAATGCACCAAGGTTCGCCACGGCTGCCGTGGCGAACTTCGCTACCTTGGCGCCCTTTGCGTTAAGGGATTCCTATCCCAGGCACAATCGCACGCCTCGCACCGGGACGGCATAATCTAGTTCCATGCAACCGCGCTACATTCAAGTCCACCCCACCGACAACGTAGCCATCGTGGTCAACGACAACGGCCTCCCCGCCGGCACGCAATTCGACGACGGACTCACCCTGCTTGAAGCCATCCCGGAAGCACACAAAGTCGCACTCCGCGATATTCCTGAAGGGGAGCCCGTATTGCGCTATGGCATGGTGATCGGCCATGCCAACAGAGACATCGCTGCTGGATCGTGGGTTCACGAGGCCGTCCTCACGCACCCCGACCTGCCTTCGCTCGACCAACTCGCCCCGCCTCTGCCGCAAGCTACCCCAGAACCCCTGAACGGCTTCACCTTCGAGGGCTACGTCAACGACGACGGCACTGTCGGCACCAAAAACATTCTCGGCATCAGCACTTCCGTCCAGTGCGTCGCGGCGACCGTAGACTACGCCGTCAAACGAATCAAGGCGGAGCTTCTTCCCCAATATCCCAACGTTGACGACGTCGTCGCGATCACCCACAACTACGGTTGCGGCATCGCCATCGACGCCCCCGGCTCGGAAATCCCGATCCGCACGTTGCGCAACCTCAGCCTCAACCCCAACCTCGGCGGAGCGCCGATGGTCGTCAGCCTGGGCTGCGAAAAGATGCAACCTGAGCGCATGTTGCCCAGCAGCACGCTGCCTATCCTGTCTGCGCAGCCTTACGTTGTACGACTGCAGGACGAACAGCACCACAGCTTCGGCGACATGGTCTCCGCCATCATGGATATGGCGGACAAGCGCCTTCAGCAGCTCAACCAACGCCGCCGCCAGACCTGCCCGGCATCGAGCCTGGTCGTCGGGCTGCAATGCGGCGGAAGCGACGCCTTCTCGGGAGTCACAGCCAATCCCGCCGTGGGCTATGCGGCCGATCTTCTGGTCCGGGCCGGCGCTACCGTCATGTTTTCCGAAGTCACCGAAGTCCGCGATGGAATTCACTTGCTCACAGCTCGTGCGGCCTCACAGGAAGTCGCCGACGGCCTGATTCGCGAGATGGCCTGGTACGACAACTACCTCAGCAACGGAGCCGTCGACCGCAGCGCCAATCCTTCACCCGGCAACAAGCGCGGGGGCCTCACCAACATCGTTGAGAAGGCCCTCGGCTCGATTGCCAAATCCGGCACCAGCCCCATAAGCGGAGTCTTCGGCCACGGCGAGCGCGTCACGACCAAAGGCCTGGTCTTTGCCGCTACTCCAGCCAGCGATTTTGTGTGTGGAACGCTGCAACTCGCCGCCGCGATGAACATGCACGTCTTCACCACCGGCCGCGGAACGCCCTATGGCCTGGCGATGGTGCCGGTCATCAAAGTCTCCTCGCGCACCACGCTCGCCAACCGCTGGTCCGACCTCATCGACCTCGACGCCGGCACAATTGCTACCGGCGACGCCACGATAGACCAAGTCGGCGAAGCGCTCTTTCGCCTCATCCTCGAAGTAGCCAGCGGCCGGCACCAAACCCACGCCGACCACTACGGTCTGCATAACGAGTTCGCGCTGTTTAATCCTTCGCCCATCACCTGAAACCATGTGCCTGGGATAGGAGTACCTTAACGCAAAGTTCGCAAAGGAAGCGCCAAGTTTCGCCACGGCATCCTTGGCGAAACTTGGCTAACTTGGCGAACTTTGCGTCAAGGCTTTTGCCGTTGCCTGTTTTCCTGGTCACTCCAGCGACTAACAGAGACAAGCCCTCTTCGGATCAAACTTCCAACCCGGCCTCAAATATTGCATCGCCATCGCATCATCCCGCGCCCCCAACCCCACCTGCAGGTAGAGCCGATGTGCCGCTTCCACCTGCTGCATATCCAACACAACGCCCAGTCCGGGAGCATCCGGCACCGTCAACATCCCACCCTCGATCTTTAGCGGCTCGCGGGTCAGCCGCTGTCCATCCTGCCAGATCCAATGCGTGTCGATCGCTGTCACCTTCCCCGGCGCAGCAGCGGCCACATGCGTAAACATCGCCAGCGAGACATCGAAGTGGTTGTTGGAGTGCGACCCCCAGGTCATTCCGTGTTCCTGGCAGAACTTCGCGACATCGACCGATCCCTGCATCGTCCAGAAGTGCGGATCGGCCAGCGGAATATCCACCGCATGCAACTCTGCCGCGTGCCGTAGCTGCCGCCAGTCCGTAGCGACCATATTCGTCGCCGTCGGCATCCCCGTCGCCGCGCGAAACTCCGCCAGAATCTCCCGCCCCGAGAACCCACTCTCCGCACCGCACGGGTCTTCGGCATACGCCAAAACCTCCTGCCGCCCGCTGCATAACCGCACTGCCTCGTCGAGCGACCACGCACCATTGGGGTCAAGCGTAATCCGAGCTTCCGGAAACCGCTCCGCCAAGGCAGTCACCACCTCCATTTCCTGATCGCCCGACAGCACACCGCCTTTGAGCTTGAAGTCTCTAAAGCCATAGCGGGCCTCAGCCGCTTCGGCCAGCCGCAGCACGGCATCCACCGTCAGCGCCTCCTCATGCCGCAGTCGCAGCCACGCATCCTCGGCACCCTCCTCACCGGCATAAGGCAGGTCTGTCTTCCCGCGATCGCCGACAAAGAACAGGTAACCCAACACCTCGACGCGACTCCGCTGCTGCCCCAGCAACGCAGCCACCGGCAGCCCCACAAACTGTCCCATGAGGTCGAGCAGCGCGGCCTCAATCGCCGTCACCGCGTGGATGGTCGTCCGCAGGTCGAATGTCTGCAGGCCTCGGCCACCAGCATCGCGATCCGCAAACCTTTCCGACACCACGTCCATGATCCGCCGCCACGACCCGATGAGCTCGCCCTCAACCAACTCGCGGCTTTCCTCCAACACCCGCCGAATTCCCTCCCCGCCCGGGACTTCGCCAACGCCAACATGTCCGGAGGTGTCGGTGATCACCACGAGGTTGCGAATGAAGTAAGGAGCATGCGCTCCGCTTAAATTCAGCAGCATCGAGTCGCGTCCGGCGACGGGAATCACACGCATCGTCACGACTCGCGGACAATCATGCAGCAAAGCGGGATCGATTTTCATGGATGTCCTGTCTGTCTGCATAAGAGGGTCGTGCATCATCCAGCTCTCCATAGCTTGTCGAATGTCTCGAGCTTGTCTGTTCCTCAGAAACGTTACAAAAACGTTTTATGGTTCCTATGGGGGTTAATGGGGGTTCTAATGCACCGGTCATGGTGACCGGTGTGGATGTCTTATTTGACCGGTGTACAGCGGTCATGATGACCGCTGTGGAAGGCGGTACAGCGGTCACCGTGACCGGTGTGCGTTGTTGGATCATGCAGCACTCTCCGACGGCAGCGGCAAGTCCACACGCTTGATCACACCGACAATCGGCAGGAACGCTACAATCGCCAGCAGCGCCATCGCGGCGATAAAGAGCAACACACCGTCAAACGATCCGGTCCATTTCAAGATGTATCCAATTGCAATCGGCGTCGTAATCCCCGCCAGGTTCCCAAACATGTTGAACAGGCCGCCATTCAATCCGATCAGCGGCTTGGGCGACGTGTCCGCGATCACCGTCCACCCCAGCGCCCCAAAGCCCTTGCCAAAGAAAGCCAGCGACATAAACAGCATCACCACCCATTGCGCACTCACGTAGTTGCACCCAATCATCGTCACCGACAGCAGCATTCCCAGCACAATCGGCGTCTTGCGGGCGAACGTCAGCGAGCTTCCATTCTTCAGCAGTCGGTCCGAAAACACTCCGCCAAGAATCCCTCCCACCGACCCGCATAGCGCCGGCACCGCAGCCATTAAGCCAACCGTCGTGATCGACATGTGTCTCGCGCGGCTGAGATACACCGGGAACCACGTGATGAAGAAATACGTCAGCGTCGTAATGCAGAACTGCCCGATATAAATTCCGACCAGCATTCGATTGCTCAGCAACATGCAGACCACGGTCCACGTCAGTTTCGGCGCCTTCACCACAGACCCCGCGGCCGGATCGATGTTCGTCAGGCCGCCGCCCTGCTCAATGTGGTCGATCTCTCCTTGATTGATGCGCGGGTGTGTCTTGACCCCATGCACCACCTTGTCCCAGACACAGCTCAGCAGAATCCCCGCGACTCCCGCAAACCAGAAGCACTGCTTCCATCCCCAGCGATGCGCAATCCAGCCGAAGATCGGCAGAAACAATACGAGCGCGAAATATTGCGACGAGTTGAAAATCGCCGACGACCGCCCTCGCTCCGCAGTCGGAAACCAGCTTGCAACGATGCGCCCATTCCCCGGAAAGACCGGCGACTGCGCCAGCCCCGACAGCAACCGCAATCCAAAGATCACGCTGAATGCAGCCATCGCCGGAAGATACCCTGCGAAGCCTGCAAGCAACGCGCACAATGACCAGCCAACGATACTTGCGCCATACACTCGCTTCGATCCATAGCGATCCAGCAGGCCTCCAGCCGGCAACTGCGCCAGCACGTACGCCCATCCGAAGCCCGAGAACAACCATCCCAGTTGCACGCTGCTCAGATGCAAGTCCTTCGATAGCGGGTCGCCGATGATCGACAGCATCGCGCGATCACCGTAGCTGAAGCAGCTCGCGACGAAGAGCATCAGCACGATAACGTACCGCACCCGTGTCGGCCGCTGCGTCGAAGCCGCAGAGATCAAGTGCGGTCCCCGATCAGCTTGCGCAGTTCCGCAAATTCCACATCGCCGAGGTCCACGAGCGGCGACCGCACCGGTCCCGCAGGCCGTCCTATCGCCGTCATGCCCGCCTTCACAATCGAAACCGCATATCCCTTTCGCCGGTTGCGGATCGCGATGTACGGCAGCACAAAATCTCGCAGCCCTGCATAGACCGTCTCATGGTCGCGCCGCCGCACCGCCAGATAAAACTCCTGCGCAAACTTCGGCAGAAAGTTGAAGATCGCGGACGAGTACGTCGTCACACCCATCTCCAGATACGGCAACGCAAAGGTCTCCGCCGTCGGCAGCCCGCCAACGTAAACCAGCCGATCACCCAGCCGCGCATAGATGCGTGTCATCAGCTCGATATCGCCAACGCCATCTTTAAAGCCCACCAGGTTGGGGCAGCGCTCGCACAGCCCCGCCAGAGTCGCGTCGTCGATGACGGCGTTGTCGCGGTTGTACACAATCACACCCAGGCTCGTCGTCGCACACACGGCCTCGATATGCGCCGCCAGCCCTGCGGCCTCCGAGTTCACGAGATACGGAGGCAGCAGCAGAATTCCATCCGCGCCTGCATCTTCCGCTGCCCGGGCAAATTCCTTCGCCATCGCCGTGCCGTATCCGCAACCAGCCAGCACCGGCACACGCCCCGCCGTTTCACTGACCGCCGCGCTGACGACGGACGAGAACTCGCTCAACGTCAGCGAGAAAAATTCTCCCGTGCCGCCAGCCGCAAACAAACCCGCCGGCTGGTGTTCCAGCAGCCATGAGATATGTTCGCGATACGGTGCTTCATCAAACGCAGACGCGCTCGTGAAATGCGTAACGGGAAACGAAAGCAGACCGTCACCAATCTTCTTCGCCAACTCTGCTGGACTTATGTCAGACATTCCTGCACCTTGCTCCTGAAAGTCGATTCAACAAACTATAGCGCAGGCTTTAACTGCTCTGCGTAAACTCAAGCGTGCGAGCGGCCCGCTCGGCCTTCGCTGTCGTTACCGCCTGGCCGACGTGGCGCGCAGTATGTTCCGCGCAATGGATCAGCAGCCCAACGACGCTGGTCGGTAAGCGTTTGCGGCCGATAGCACGCGGCTCATCAAAGCGCTTTGGCGGAACCTCCCTTACACGCTGCTTCGCGGCGATCACACCTTCGCGGAACTCTGTGAGCACATCGGCCGCAGAGCCGGGATCAAGCTCGGTTTTGAGGGCGGCGAGTTGGTCGTCGTCGAGCCAGCGGTCTTCGGCGTAGGTCAACAGCCGGTCGAGCGAGCGCGCGATGTGGCGCAGATGGAAGGCAACAGGAGCCAGACCGCCGGGACGCGCAAACATGGTTGCATCGGTCATATCGCCGCACCACTTCTCGACATCTTCCTCGGCCAGTTCCAGCGCGTGGACGACCGCCCGCAGGACCGGATCAAGCTCTTCATGGGTGCCACGCATCCATGGTTCGGGGTTTTCACTCATTTGCCTTTGCCTCTCTTGTTGTCATCCCCGCAGCGGATCTGCTTCTGTCGTTGCCGTTGCCTGTTTTCCTTCGCGGGACAGTCGTGCCGAGGGTAGGAGTACTTTAACGCAAAGTTCGCAAAGAAATGCGCCAAGGTTCGCCACGGAACCCTTTGCGAAACTTGGCTCACTTGGCGGACTTTGCGTGAGAGATTTTGCTTTTTCCTTTGTCTCGGGCCAGCTCATAACTTCTTCTCCGCCCGGAACTCTCGCACCACATCGCCCACATCCCGGTGCTGCGTTTCGACAGCCAGGTTCATCGCGCGCATTTCATCAGCGGTGACTTTCCCTGCGAGCCGCTGCATCGCGACGGTGATCTGCGGCCAGCGCCGAAGCGACTCATCGCGGACGAGAGGGACAGCCTCGTAGGGCGGAAAGTAGTGGCGGTCGTCCTCCAGTGCGACGAAGTCCAACGCCCGGATTGCTCCGTCGGTCGAGTTCCCTGCCACGATATCGACCTGGTGCGCGGCGAGAGCGCGATACAGCAGCCCGAGCTCCATGGTGCGCGGTGAGCCGGTGAAGTTGAGACCGTAAGCGGCGCTGAGACCGCGCAGGCCGTCCGGTCGCTCGGCGAACTCGTACCCAACGCCGAGGCGCGAGATGGCCGGGGTGTGGGTTACGTCGGAGACGGTGCGGAGACCCAGCTTGCGGGCATCGTCTCCGCGAACGACCATCGCGAAAGTGTCCTCGAAGCCCAGGCCGGGGCCGACCGTGATCGCATACTTTTGCTCGTATAAGCGGGCGACAGTCTGGCGGACGCGCGCGGCGTCCCGATCCATCGGTTGCTTGAGAATCGCGGTCAGCGCGGTGCCGCTGTACTCCACGTAGGCATCGATGCGTCCCGCCACCATCGCCTGCTGGCAGAGGTAGCTACCGGCGAGATAAAACCGGCGCTCGACTTTACCGGCGCCAGCGGCTTCGATCTCTTGCGCAAGCAGTTCGCCGAGAACGACCTGCTCAGTGAAGTTTTTCGCACCGACGACGACGTGGGATGAGCGAGGCGGGGCGCAGGCCACAAAAGTGCATATCAAGAAGAAAAGTAGGACCGAAATCCAGCGCCTCACCGCCGCACCGCCAACCTCTTCTCAGCCAGCCCCAGGAGCCCATCCGCACACAACGCCAGCAACGCTGCCGGGATTGCTCCGGCGAGTACGAGACTGTTATCCACAGACGCGACGCCACGGAAGATCAGCTCGCCGAGACCACCCGCGCCAATCGCTGCTGCAATGGTCGCGACGCCGACGCAGGTCACGGTCGCTGTGCGCAGTCCTGCCAGAATGACGCTCGCCGCCATCGGCAGCTCCACCTTGAGCAGCCGTTGCATACCACTCATTCCGAGCGCATTCGAAACGTCGATCAGGGCTGGGTCGACGCTACGAATTCCGGCATACGTGTTGCGCAGAATCGGCAGAAGTGCGTAGGCGACGAGAGCGACAATCGCCAGCCTTGCCGCCCGTTCCCCTAGCCATGGGACGGGCAGCAACAACCCGAACAGCGCGAGGCTGGGGATGGTTTGCATAATGTTCGCGACCGCCAGCACCGGCTTCGCGAGGCGTTCTTTGCGAGTCAGCAGAATGCCGAGAGGGATGCCGATGCCTGCCGCGAAGAGCATGGCGAAGCCGGTCAGCCACAGGTGTTCGAAGGTGAGGCGAGCGACCTCCGCTCCGTGCTGCCGGAAGAACTCGCTCATACGGCGCCGCCGCGATGGGTGGCCGCAACATACTTGCGGACGTCCTCGTTGGGCGAAGCGCGAAACTCGGCGGAGGGTAGATCGGCCACGACGCGGCCGGCTTCGAGCAAAACAATGCGGTCAGCGAGGTATAGCCCCTCGTCGAGATCGTGGGTGACGATCAGGGTCGTCACGCCGACTCGCCGCAGCAGTTCCCGCAACATGGTCTGGATCTCCGCGCGCGTCAGCGGGTCGAGCGCGCCGAATGGCTCATCCATCAGCAGCACGGTAGGGTCGTTGACAAGAGCGCGGGCCACACCTGCCCGCTGCTTTTGTCCACCGCTCAACAGCCATGGATAACGGTCGCCAAACTCTTTCAACGGCAGCCCGACTTTGTCCAGCGCCGCTGCGACACGCTCCCAGTATTCGTCCATGCCACGCGACAACTTGCGTCCCAGGTCCAGCGGCAGGCCTACGTTTTCGCTGATTGTCATGTGCGGAAACAAGCCAGTCTCCTGGATTACGTACCCGATCCCACGCCGCAGCTCAATCTCATCCACCGTCGCAACGTCGCGCCCGCCGACCACCACGCTGCCGCTCGTAGGGCGCACCAGAGCGTTGACCATGCGCAGCAGAGTGGTCTTACCCGAGCCGCTGCGGCCCAGCAGGGCTGTCGTGGTTCCGGCGTCGATTGTCAGTGAAACGTCGCTTAAAAGCTGACGGCCACCCGGCAAGGTGAAGCTCACATTTGCGAACTCCACACTCTGGGTGGCCATCAAAACTCCGTTATTCGAATTATCCTTCGACCGCAGCCTCGGGGGCATTTTCCGCTGGAGCGCCAGCCGCCGCCTTGACGCGCACCACCGTGATCTTGTCGAAGCCTTCTTTGAAGACCGGCGGCTTGAGACGGTCGGCCATCGAGCGCATCACTTCGTCGGTCACCTGGCGGTCGCGCTTGGAGTTGCGCTCCAGGCAAACCTCGAGTGGCACGTCGAAGAACACGGCCTGCACTTCGTAGCCAAAGCTCTTCGCCATCTTGATCCACTGGCGGCGTTCGTGGGGCGACAGGTTGGTGGCATCCACGTAGTTCCACGGCATCTTGGCGATCAGGCGTGCGCGCAGCAGGCTGCGCAAGGTGCTGAACACCAGTCCCTGGTAACGCTGGTCGGTGATGTCGTCGAAAAGGATCGTACGCAGCATGTCGCTCGAAAGCGGCTGCACGCCGCGGCGCTTGTACCAGGTCGTCTTGCCCGATCCGGGCAGGCCGATGGTCAGCACGACGTAGCCGCGCGGAGACTTCGGCGAAACCGCAACAGGCGCGGCAGGAGGCTGGCCGACGGACTCCGGCTGGTGCTCGACGACGATCTTTTGCGGCTCGGATTGCGCTTCAGACGCCGGTTCAGGCTGCGCTTCCGGCAGTCCGCCGGCTTCACCCGGCTGCAAGCCATGCATTTCCGCCGTCACATCCGGCTGGGGGACCTGTTCGGCAGATTGAGCGGCCGGTTCGGAAAGCTCGGTTTTCGCCGGGGCCTGCTCGGGATAGTCCGGGCGCAGGGGAGCGAGTTGGTTGGTAGGCAGTTCCTGCCCACTCTTGCCTGTGGACTCCGATTCGTTGGGTCCACGCTTGGAGCGTCTTCTCATGAGTTTTTCGCGCATCCAGTCGCGCATAGTTCGGTTTGTAACACACGCGCAACCGTGGTCGCAAACGAGTGGGACTTTTGCCCCAAATTCGGTGCATGAGAGTTGGAGCGTGGACTCTCGGTTGCCGGTTGTCCGTTCTTTGTTCTCCGTTGTATGCACTCTCGGCGCCGGAATCCATTTGCCGCCCACTTGCCAGGGTGATAAATTCGCAACAGGCTGGTAATTACGCCTCCGGTGTTTGGAACTTATCTATCGGCGTCTGCCAGTACTCTCGCGAGAATTTTCGCACCCTGAAAGAAGAGGATTAAAGAGCACATGGCAGTTAAGGTAGGCATCAACGGCTTCGGCCGCATCGGTCGTAACGTCTTTCGCACCGCACTTGGCAACCCGGACATCGAATTTGTAGCGGTCAACGACCTCACGACCCCCGCCACCCTTGCCCATCTGCTGAAGTACGACTCGATCCTCGGCAACCTGAAGAACGAAATTTCCGCCGGCGACGACCACATCGTGGTCGATGGCAAGAAGATCACCGTGTTCGCCGAGCGCGATCCGGCCAAGCTGGACTGGGCTTCCGTCGGCGCTGAGATCGTCGTCGAATCCACCGGCTTCTTCACCGACGCAACCAAGGCCAAGGCCCACCTCGGCGACACTGTCAAGAAGGTCATCATCTCGGCCCCGGCCTCGAACGAAGACCTCACCGTCGTGCTCGGCGTCAACGAAGACAAGTACGACGCGACGAAGCACAACGTGATTTCCAACGCTTCCTGCACGACGAACTGCCTGGCGCCGGTAGTCAAGGTCATCCACGACACGTTCACGATCCAGTCGGGCATCATGACCACGATCCACAGCTACACCAACGATCAGGTCATTCTCGACACGCCGCATAAGGACCTCCGCCGCGCCCGCGCCGCTGCCCTCTCGATGATCCCCAGCTCCACCGGCGCCGCCAAGGCTCTGAAGCTGGTCATCCCGGCCATGGACGGCAAGCTCGACGGCTTCGCCATCCGCGTCCCGACCCCGAACGTCTCGGTCGTCGACCTGACTTTCGTTACGGAAAAGCCGATCACGGTTGCGAGCATCAACGGCGCCCTGAAGGAAGCTGCGGAAGGCCCGCTGAAGGGCATTCTCGGCTTCACGAACGAGGAGCTCGTGTCGTCGGACTTCAAGGGCAATCCCCTGTCGTCGATCGTCGATTCGCTGCTGACCAAGGTGGTCGGCGGCAACACCGGCAAAGTGATTAGCTGGTACGACAATGAGTGGGGCTATTCCAGCCGGGTAAAGGACTTGATTTTGTTCCTGGTTGAGAAGGGCTTGTAATCCGTAACCGCAGGCGTCAAAGTGCCGGCAGCCGGAAGGCTGCCGGTTTTAGTTTTCGGACGACCTTCTCATCTCAACCGGAGTCTTCGCGTCCGTCGCTTCCCATTGCGTCCATAGCGCTCACCGCGTTTCCTTTGCTTTACCTGAAGCCATGACCTACCGTTCCATGCACTTGATCGGGCTTCCCTAAAATTGTAGTGATGTTTTTCTCGCCAGGCGCGGACAATTCGATTTCGGCATGGATCCACTCGACGAAGGTTGAGTCAGTGACCCAGATGCCTGTTCCATCTTAGATTCTGAGATGTGAACATCTCAAAGGGCGGCTACATCTACCGGTACAATAGCGAGAGTCGAACCCCATGGAAAAGACTATCCGCAAATTCTCGAGCTACGAAAAAGCCCAAGCGGAGACATACCGCTACTGGCAAAGCCGGCCCTCTTCAGAGCGCTTCGAGGCTACATGGGAACTCAGTCGGGAGCTTTATACCCAGTATTACCGCCGGAGAGGTATCCCCGAGTATGTTGAAGGATCAGCGCGATCTATTACTCGCTTTCAACGCCCATAACGTGATATTTGATCGTCGGCGGCTATGCCTACTCTTACTATGCGCAACCCCGCGCGACGAAGGATTTGGATGTCTTTGTCGACTCGACTCCAGAGAACGCCGCCTTGGTGTTTAAGGCTTTAGCCGACTCCGGAGCACCCTTGAGCGGCATGACACTCAAGGATTTTCAAGATGGGAAATCCTGGTTTCAGATCGGTGTTGCCCTCAGCCGTATCGATGTTATTCAAAAAATCGATGCGGTAGACTTCGCTTCTGCCTGGGAGGCGAGTGAATCGGGGATGGCCGGTGAGGACATCCCAGTTCGCTATATTCCGTAGACGATCTGATCCAAAACAAACTAGCGGTTGGCCGTTTGCGAGACCTTGCGGACGTCGAGGAGCTAAGGGCAGCGATCGCATCAACCTCCAGGAGGCCGGAGTCTTAAACCCATGATTTGTGCCGAATTGATTCAGACTCAGCACTAGCAGTTCAGATTGCCCGCAGATATTTGAACGGCCTGATTCCGCGGCTCTTCCAAAAGTAAGCAAGAATGATCACGCTCGCCACGGCCGCATACGCACACCACAATGACGTGAATGCGTAGCGCTTCACCGCCATCACCACCAGCAGGATGACGACGTTCGCCGCGCCGAACAATACCATCGCCTTGACCTTGGAAAAGAAGAGCGAGCCGCAGGTGGCGATGATATACAACACTGCCACGTAGTCGTTGTTCGTGGCGGCGTTGACGTAGACGATGCTGTTCTGTTGCACCGAAATCTGGGTTGAAAACGCCGTGAGCGCCCACAGGATATACAAGGTTAGTCCTGCGCCGAGGACCACGAATGGAAGCATCGCTTTGCGGCGAGCGCCGGGTGGCTCAAACAGATAAATGCTGAGCGGCATCAACAGCGGCAGCAATCCTTGCGCGTAGAGCATGAACGCCGCGCCGGCATCGTGCGTTACCGCCGGGGACAGTATCCCATCCAGCCCCAGCCACACGAACCCTTCGATCAACTGGTGGACCGCAAACAGTGCGGGCAACGAAGCGAACATTAATTCGCGGCGATGTTTCACTTGCCCTAATGTGATGACGCCAACCGTCCCCAACACTCCGCTGCCTACAAAATTCGCCGTCGCCGAAAAGCACAAATCGTTCGCTCCTGTGATGCCGCGTTACTTTGGGTCTCGAGAGCCTTGTGGCATCAAGCTTACAGCGGTTATGTGACGCGTATGATTTCTGAACGACACTCATCACGCTTGTTCCCAAGCGCGAGCAGCAGAATTCTTATGCCACCAACTTTTTCCACCGACCGTAACCCTCTTACGATCCTTCTTCGTTTCGTTATCGTCGTAGCCATCGTCGTCGTGCTCGCGGCGTGGGGTATTCCGACCTATGCACGTTACCAGGCGCGCCAGAACGCCGCCAATCAGATCCAGCTCAATGCGCTCCGCATCCAGCAGACGCAGCAGCTTGTCGAAGTTGAAAAGCAGAAATCAAAATCACCGAGGCCGGCGGCATCGCCGAGGCCCAGAGAATCATCAACGCCACACTCACCGACAAGTACCTGCAACATGAGGCCATCCAGGCGCAGGAGAAGATGGCTGAGTCACCCAACCACACAACCATCTATATTCCGTCGGGCCAAAACGGCATCCCCCTGGTCCGCACAGTAGACGATCCGACGGAACACACCGCGCCCTCCCGTTGACGCTCAAGCCCATCTCGCCTTCCATCGAATGCAACAACGGCGATCAGAGAGGACGTCGAACTCCACTCCCCGGTTGAATTCTTGTCGGCTCGTACAACATTCGTTGCACGGATCCACCGGCAAATAACTGCCGCAATTGGAAGGTTTTTTGGCAAAATCTTCCTAGTTCTCAAACATCGCTATACGCCAACAAGTTTTGGCACATCTGTCGTTTCCCGGGGGGCACGCCTTGAAGAAGTTATTGGCACTATTCACTGTGTTGACTGTTGTTCTTTCCGCCGGAATCGCTCGTGCGGATACACTTAAAGGCTCTGCGGTGCGTGCGCAACTTGTCTTCCTCAACGATCCAAATGAAGCAAACCCAACAAACCTGCTGACCGGCGGCACCGGTTTTCACGGCACCCTCGACCGGGTGGGCAGTGGGAAGGAATACAGCTACGACGATGGCGTAGCTACCTACTCGGCGAACTTTAACGCGGACCAGCTTATTCTTCGCGTCAAGTGCGATCCCAACATCAGCCTGAAAAAGTGCAACAACGAGCCCGGCTTCGCCTGGGCGTTCAAAGACGATGTCTTCGCCGATTCGATATTCACACTGGATCCAGCTTCGACGTTTATACCAACCATCGCAGGCTCCCCTGCTCCGAACATCATCCTGATCGCGGACTTGCTCAGTTCCGACCCCTGCGGGTGCTCGGCGCTGACGATGAAGAACTCAAGGCTCATCATCGATATCTCCCCTGCTCCTGTTCCCGAACCAAACAGCATCGTCCTGCTTGGCAGCGGCCTCTTCGGTTTCACCGGTGTCGTGCGTCGGCGCTTCCTGAAATAACTGCTTTTCTTTCCGAAGTGTTCGGACGCCACGCCTCCCCGCGTGGCGTTTTTTTTATGGCACATTTCGTTTACAAAAGATGTATGACCGAACGACAGAACATCCCCGGCACTTCTCCCTACGAGCCGATCATCGGCTTCTCCCGCGCGGTGCGCATCGGCAACGTGGTCCACGTCTCGGGCACCGGACCCGTCGGTGCCGAGGATCTCTCCGCCGCCGAACAGACCCGCACGGTGCTCGCGCTGATCGAGAAAGCATTGACCCAGGCCGGCGCAACGTTCGAGCACGTCGTCCGCACGCGCATGTTCCTCGCCCACGTCGAAGACTGGGAAGAGATCGGCCGTGCACACGGCGAAGTCTTCGGCACGATCCGGCCGGCAAGCACAATGGTCGTCGCCGCGCTGCTCAATCCGAAATGGCGCGTGGAGATCGAAGCCGAAGCTGTTCTGCCGTAACGATTTTCATTGCTAACTTCAGCGTCAGCCTCGACGTGCGTCCACTCCCCGTCAACCCCGGCCATACTGAGGCATAATTCCTCATGCCACGAAAGTCCCTCGCCAAGCCCATCCTGATCGCCGGTCTCGTCGCCGGCATACTTGACATCTCCGACGCGTTGATCTTCTTCTACTTTCATTCGCATGTTCCGCCGATGCGCCTCTTCCAGGGGATAGCCTCCGGCCTGATTGGCAAATCGTCCTTTGGCGGCGGGTTGAGCAAAGCTGCTCTGGGTCTGGTGATGCACTTCTGCATCGCGACGTTCTGGGCAGCGGTCTTCGTGATCGCCGCGCGGTCTCTGCCGGTACTCCGACGCCAGGCCGTTGCCGCCGGCATCATCTACGGCCTGATCGTGTACGCCATCATGAACTACCTCGTGCTGCCCCAGACCCACGCCCATCCCTTGCCCACCGAAATTTCTATCGCCGTGCTAAATGGCGTTTGCGCAATCGTTTTCTGTGTCGGCCTCCCTATCGCACTGATCAACCGACAGTACGCTTGACGACATATCGCAGAAACGGCATTTGCACAATCTATGCCCGGGTCGGGTATGCTCAACTCAATGACCAAGCTATCGATCCGCGACCTTGACCTGGCCAACAAGCGCGTCCTTATCCGTGTGGACTTCAACGTCCCACTTTCCAAGGACGGCAAGATCACCGACGACACACGTATCCGCGAAACGATTCCCACTATCGAGTACGCGCTGCGCCGCAAGGCCCGCGTCATTCTGATGGCGCACCTGGGACGTCCCAACGGCAAGCGCGTCGACTCCATGAGCCTCCGCGTCATCGTGGCCCGTCTGCGCACGCTGCTCGATCATGTGCTCGACGCCGACGAGAACGTCGCGTTTTCCCCCGATTGCGTCGGCCCCATCGCTCTCGAGATGTCCAACAATCTCGAAGCCGGCCAGACACTGCTGCTGGAGAACCTCCGCTTCCACGCCGAAGAAGAGGCCAACGATCCCGGCTTCGCGCAACAGCTTGCCCTGCTCTGCGACTTTTACGTCAACGATGCGTTTGGCGCCGCGCACCGTGCCCATGCATCGACCGAAGGCATCACGCACTTCGTCGCGCAGTCAGCCGCCGGGTTGCTGATGGACAAGGAACTTACCTACCTCTCAAAAGCGACCACCGAGCCCAACCGTCCGTTCATCGCGATCATCGGCGGGGCGAAGGTTTCGGACAAGATTTCCGTCATCAATGCCCTGCTCGACCGTGTCGATACCATCCTGATCGGCGGAGGCATGGCCTACACCTTCCTCAACGCCAAGGGCCAGACAACGGGCAAGTCCCTGCTCGAAGCCGACAAGATCGACATCGCACGCGCCGCGCTGGACAAGGCGGAAGCCCGTGGCGTGCGTTTCCTGCTGCCAATCGACCACTGCCTCGCCAACCGTTTCGCCGCCGACGCTCGCGTACAGATGTTCTCCGGCACCGATCCCTTCCCCGCAGAGTGGATGGCCCTGGATATTGGCCCGGAAACCATCAAGCTATTTTCTTCCGAGATCGCCGACGCACTCACCATCGTCTGGAACGGCCCGATGGGCGTCGCAGAACTGACCCCATTCGCACGCGGCACCAACGCGATCGCGAAGGCCGTCTCAAAGAACGAGGACGCCATCAGCATCGTCGGTGGGGGAGATTCTGTGGCGGCGGTAAACAACTCTGGCGTCGCGGACAAAATCACGCATATCTCCACCGGCGGTGGAGCATCGCTTGAATTTCTGGAAGGCAAAATACTTCCGGGAGTGGCCGCGCTCACCGACAAGTAGTCACAACTTACGCAGGATACCGAGGATCATCTTCCGCACTTCAATCGCGTCATCTGTGAGTTGCGCGCAGATCTCAGACTTCCAATATCCGAGGTCGCGTGTCAGCAGCATGAGGTATTCAAGTTCGTTGGAGTTCGCTACAGCCCGCCGCAGGTCGGCGGCAAAGTCGACATCGTTACTTCGCCCGGTACCTTCTGCAATTCGCGTCGCCACGTTTGTAGCAGCACGGCGCAACTGAACCGTGATTCCAAATATCTCTTCGCGAGGCATGGTTTGCGTTTCGCGGTAAACCGACAGCACCAGAGCGTGTGCCTTCTGCCACGCACCAACGTTTTTGAAGTCCTGCATGCGTTCTCCTGTGTTCTCAACTGGAGGATTATTTTTGAGCTACGAGCTGCCAGCTTCGAGCTACGAGTTTAAATCGCAGCTCGAAGCTCGCGGCTCGAAGCTCAAAGCCTAACAGCACAGCCCGCCCTTGCTATCCTTTTACTGACATAGTCAATCCCGCAACAGGAGACCGAATGCGCACACCCCTTATCGCCGGCAACTGGAAGATGTACAAGACGCCGAAAGAATCACTTGCCTTCCTTGAAGCTTTTATCCCCATCGTCGCAGGCCACACCCGCGACGAGATCGCGGTCTTTCCGACCATGAGTTCGCTCAAATACGCTATCGATGCGACGGCCGGCACCAACGTCCATGCGGGTGCGCAGAACATGCATTGGCTCAACGAAGGCCCTTACACCGGCGAGACTTCGCCCACCATGCTGTTGTCCATCGGCTGTCGGCACGTGCTGCTGGGCCACTCGGAACAGCGGATGTACTTCAACGAGAGCGATGAGCGCGTGAACCTCAAGCTGAAGGCCGCCATCAACCATGGACTGACGCCGATCGTCTGTATCGGCGAGACGTTGACGGAGCGAGAGGACTCGCAAACCGAAGAAGTCCTGCGCAGACAGCTCCGTGCCGCGCTGCTCAACGTTTCAGCGACCGAGGCCCATCGCCTGGTCATCGCCTATGAACCCGTCTGGGCCATTGGCACCGGCTCCACAGCGTCGCCCGAGATGGCCAACGAAGCCCACGCCATCATTCGCCACGAGCTTGGCGAGTGTTGCGACGGAACGATCGCCGAGAACACGCGCATTCTCTACGGCGGGTCAGTGAAGCCAGAGAACATCAGCGAACTGATGCGGCAGGACCAGATCGACGGCGCACTCGTCGGTGGCGCCAGCCTCGTGCCGGAAAACTTCGCAAAAATCGTCCAGTATGCATAAAGAAATGCGCGGACAGGCCTGGCCTGTCCGCGCATCTTTGTCTACTCTCTACATTCTGTCTTTACCGCACCACGCCTGCCTGATCGACGGGCCAGTAGACAAATGCGGCGCGTCCGTAAATGAGGTTTCGTGACACCGGACCAAACTCGCGGCTATCGCTCGAGACCGACCGGTGATCACCCATCATGAAATATTTGTCCGCCGGAATCACGCTTTCGGGCCGAGAGTTTTCATCGGCATATCTGGCGGGCACATAGGGCTCTTTTAGCGCAACACCGTTCACAAACACGCGGCCATGGTCGATGCGCAGCGTGTCTCCCGGCAGAGCGATCACGCGCTTGATGTAACTCTTGGTCTCATCGTGCGGATAGCGAAACACCACTACATCGCCGCGATGAATTTGCTCCCCAACCAGCGTCCCCGCCCACGAATAGGCAATTTTGTTGATGACCAGACGGTCCTGGTCCTCAAGCACCGGAAGCATCGATGTTCCTTCGACCCGCACCGGCTGATACAGGCAAAAAATAATGAGCATGGACGCGATGAAGGCCACCAACAGATCGCGCGCCCATCCCACGACGCTGCCTGTGCCCGGCTCTTTCACCTTCTGCTCCAACTCGACCATTTTGCTGCCGCCCGCTTCTTCCACGTTTCTATTCCTACCTCTATTTAGACGACTATTTTCGTGGTCTGTCTACTGTCACTATCGCCCAGCCGGGATATCCAGCCCCAAACCGGGGGACAAGCCCTTCGGGTCAAGGCCGGCTGGCGACCAGGCGTCGACGATGGCTTTCGCCAGCTTTGCAATGGTGACTTCTCCTTCATTGTCTACCGTCCAGCCCTGATCTGCGTTGTCATACGTAAAAATAGATAGCACCATCGGTCCGCTTTTCCCCGCTACGATCGCCACGTCATTGCGGACGGCGTTGAGTGAACCCGTCTTGCTGGCGGTCGTCCCGTCCCCGCCATGCAGGTAGCGCGGGATGGTTTCCTGGTAGAACTGGCTCTTCAGCATGGCCAGGGTTACGTTGCAGACCGCACGGTCCGCATCGTCCGCCGGTGCAAAGATCACATCGCCCGCCTTCGTTCCCGGCAGCGGATGCAGCTTGCACTCGCCGATCCATGTCATCAGTTCGGCCATCTCCTGCGGAGTCGTCTTGCCGAGCCCGAACTTCGGCTGGTCCGCGGGCATCGGCTCGGTCGCCTTGGCAAACACTTTTTTGTAGAGGTGGGTGTTTTTGAGCCCGAGGGCTTCCAGCCGGGTATTCACCGGCCCAACACCAAAGCGGTCGATCGCCAGATTGGTCGCGGTGTTGTCGCTGACGATGACCATGAACGTAAGGACATCTTTCAGCGTCAGTGTCATGGGCGCGTCGAAGAAATGCAGCATCCCCGAACCGCCCACGGCTTCTCCAGCCTTCAGCGTGATCTTCTCGTCCCAACTGGCTTTGCCCGAGCGTACCTGCTCCATGGCCTCGTACAAAATCGCCAGCTTGATGACACTTGCCGTCTGCACCGGTTCCGTCTCGTTGATTCCAACGGACTTTCCAGTATTGAGCTGCACGGCGTACAGCGCGACCTTGCCATGATGCGTCGTGACGATCGGCTGCAACTGCTTCAGCAGCGTTTCGTCCCGCACCTGCGCGGAGCCGGCCATCGCCCCAAGTAAACTCATCGCCACTACTAACCGTCCTAACAACTGCACTGTCATGCACCGCATCTTACACTCCAACGTCCCCATTGCAGCACGAAGCACTGGCAGTAAACCAAGGCCGTTATCGGCAAACCATGCCCAGTTGGGCTAGAATTGATTACGCATCCGTTCCTATGGCCACTCTGACTATGCTCGAACCGCCCATCACGGCTAAAACGCCCGCGCGGAACTTTTCTGACCTGGATGCTCTGACGACCGAGCGTCTGAACGAAGCGTCGGCTGGACTCGATACGAAGTCCGCGATTGAGATTGCCCGCATCATCAATCACGAAGATGCGAAGATCACCGCCGCCGTCAAAAAGGCGCTGCCGGAAATCGCCATCGTGATCGACATTGTCGCCCGTTCGCTGCGCGACGGCGGCCGCCTGATTTACGTCGGCGCTGGCTCCTCCGGCCGCATCGCCGCGCTGGACGCTTCCGAATGCCCACCGACATTTTCAACCGCGCCATCGCAGGTGCAGTACATCATGGCCGGCGGCCCCAAGGCGCTGGCTTCGGCGTCCGACGTCAATGAAGATTCTCCAGAGCTTGGCCAGCGTGACATTGCGCGCCGCCGCCCCACGCGCAAGGACATCGTTATCGGCATCTCGGCGTCGGGCCGCACACCGTACGTCGTCGGAGCAACGGAGTACGCTCGCACTCGCGGCGCAAAGACTGCCGCCATCACCTGCAACCCGAACTCCGATCTTTCGCAGGTCGCCGACGTCACCATTTGTGCCGAAGTAGGCCCGGAGATTCTGTCCGGATCGACGCGCATGAAGGCGTCGTCCGCGCAGAAGATGATCCTCAACATGATCACCACCGGAGCCATGACGCGGCTCGGCTACGTGTACGAAAACCTGATGGTCAACGTCCACATGAAGAACGCCAAGCTGGTCGAGCGCGGTATCCGCGTGTTGATGCAGGTTTGCGATATTGACCGCGAGACCGCCATCCGGACGATCAAGTCCGCAGGCAAGTCGATCCCGATTGCTGTCGTCATGCTGAAGGCCAACGTCGACAAGATGGAGGCCGTGCGACGGTTGCAGAAGTCGGACGGGAATGTGCGGCTGGCGATTGACGATTCGCGGTTGGAGCTCTAAGTAACCCCTGCAGAAGTTGAACCAGCACATCGGCAGAGGCACATGCCCGGCTGGCGCAACATTTCCAGCACAAACCGTGTCTATCCCTGCAGCCGCAGCGACTCCCTCCCCGCGCTGCCGCAAGGAGTATCACCCATGAAACGTATTCTCCTCCCCGCAGCACTCGTCCTCGCAATTTCGGGCGGCCTTGCCTTCGCACAAGAGCCTGCACCCCCGGCCCAGCAAGCGCCGGCGCCTATCGTGCGTCCGCGCGAGCATCACGCGCCAGACCCACATCGTGCGGCCATGCGCCTCAGCAAGCAGCTCAATCTCACGCCCGACCAGACCGCAAAAGTCGAGCCGATCCTCGCGAGCCGTAACGAGAAGATTGCCGCGCTCCGGTCGTCCGATACGCAGGCCGACCCGAAGACCCTGCGCAAGCAGTTTCACGCCATCCAGCGCGACACCCAGCAACAGTTGGCCGGCGTTCTGACGCCGGACCAGGTGGAGCAATTGAAGTCCATGCGCCACGGCCACCACAAGCCGGGAGCACAGCAGCCCACGACACCGTCAGCCGCCGGGCTGTAGCAACGGAAACAGAACGACGCCCTCGCCAGCAGCGAGGGCGTCGTTGTTTCTGGAGAGTCCATTAAGCCTTGGGTTGCAGTCCACGCATCACGGCGAAGAGGTCTTCCCCGACGGTCCGCGTTTTGGCAATCGCATCTGCCAGCGGAATGTCGGAAATCTGCGTTCCCTTCAGCACCACCAGCCGGCCAAAGTTGCCGGCGTGGACCAGATCGATGGCAGCGACACCGTAGCGGGTCGCCAGCATGCGGTCATACGCCGTCGGTGTACCGCCACGCTGCGTGTGGCCCAGGTTGACGCTGCGGGTCTCGTAGCCAGTGCGGCGCTCGATTTCCTCCGCCAACGCCTGCCCGATGCCGCTAAGGCGCGCGTGCCCAAACGAATCCAGCTTGTCACCGACTGCTACCTGGCCTTCGTGCGTCGGCAGCTTCGCGCCTTCCGCCACAACCACAATCGCGAAGCGCTTGCCGCTTTCCCAGCGGGCACGCAACAGACGGACAACCTCGTCCATATCGATCGGCTGCTCAGGCGTCAGAGTCACGTCCGCGCCACCGGCGATACCGGCAGTAATGGCAATCCAGCCCGCATCACGGCCCATTACTTCGACCACTTGCACGCGGCTGTGCGCCTCAGTGGTAGAGTGCAGCCGGTCGACCGCCTCAGTCGCAATTGTCACCGCGGTATCGAATCCGAAGCAGACATCGGTGCCGCTCAAATCGTTGTCGATGGTCTTCGGCACACCCACGCAGTTCACGCCGCGCTTGGCCAGTTCGACCGAAATCGACTGTGTATCGTCTCCCCCCATTGCGATCAGAGCGTCCAGCTTATGGCTCTCGATGACCTGTAGACAGCGGTCGAATCCACCCTCGATCTTCTTCACATTGGTTCGCGACGACCGCAGGATTGTGCCGCCACGATGCAATATCCCGCTGGTTGTTTCGAGGTCGAGCGGCATGGTCCGGTCGTCGATCACACCCCGCCAGCCTTCGCGGAAGCCGACAAACTCGTCCCCATAGTGCAATATGCCTTTACGTACCGCTGCCCGAATCACCGCATTCAGACCGGGGCAATCTCCACCGCCGGTCAACATTCCAATCCGCATTTCACTTCCTCCATTTTTCCAACTCGAAAAATGATACGCCCTTCGCGCTTCCGGTTCTGCCTACCGTGTATCCCCGGATACCCACAGAATTTTCCTCCGCCAACCGGCATCTACACTAACCAAATGGATAAATTCGTCATCCGCGGCGGCAATCCGCTGCTCGGCACCATCAAAGTTTCCGGCGCAAAGAACTCCGCGCTCCCCTGCATGGCCGCAGCCATCCTTACCGAGGACGAAGTGATCCTCGAAAACATTCCGCAGGTCCGCGACATCGAGACCGAGCGCAAGCTGCTGGAATCCATGGGCGCAAGGGTTGAGCTTGGCTATGGCCGCGCCCAGCACCGCACCGTCATTCAGTGCGCGGTGCTGTCCGACCCGGTCGCCAAGTACGAAATCGTCAAGACGATGCGTGCCAGTTCGCTGGTGCTCGGCCCGCTGATCGCCCGCACCGGCATGGCCCGCGTCGCCATGCCCGGCGGATGCAACATCGGCGGCCGCCCCATCGACCTTCACATCAAGGGCCTCGAGTCCATGGGCGCCACGATCGTCTACGACCATGGCTACCTCGAAGCTCGCAGCCCTGACAACGGACAGGGGCGCTTGAAAGGCGCCCACATCGTCTTCGATAAGATCACCGTGACCGGAACCGAAGACCTGCTGATGGCCGCCATCCTCGCCGATGGCGAAACCGTCTTTGAAAACTGTGCGCGCGAACCCGAGGTCACCGACCTCGCCGCATTGCTCGTCGCCATGGGCGCAAAAATCGAAGGTGCCGGTACATCGACCATCCGCGTCAAGGGCGTTGCGAAACTCCACGGTGCACGCCACAAGATCAACCCCGACCGCATCGAAGCCGGCACGTTTCTCATCGCCGGAGCCATCACCGGCGGCGACCTCAACATCGACTGCTGCAATCCCAAACATCTCGGCGCCATCATCGGCAAGCTGGAAGAGTGCGGTGTGAAGCTCGATATCGGC
>Ga0070679_100001139_pt1 | contig 23239 bp, 20 predicted proteins | sample KBSC63BmetaG_FD_65652 | JGI IMG/M metagenome (GOLD analysis project Ga0070679, IMG submission 65652) | Corn rhizosphere microbial communities from Kellogg Biological Station, Michigan, USA - KBS C6-3B metaG | ecosystem: Host-associated > Plants > Roots > Rhizosphere | place: USA: Michigan... | reverse complement strand
AATTCCTGCACCTTCTTTAAAAAATCAAGCTCTTTTTGCCTTGCAGATTTTAATTTTTCTTCATTATCATTATTTGCCTGTTGCAAAATTTTTAGTTGATTTTCAAAATCGTTGCTGATTGATTTTCTAAGCTTCTCCTGAACTTCATTTTCAATTTTCAATTTTTCTTTTTGAATTCTTTCAGCAAATAATTCATTTTCCTTTTCTTTCTTTTTCTGAAAGTCTTTTTGCTGTTGTTCAAGGATTTGTTGCTGTTCAGAAAATTGTTTTAATAATTTTTGGCGGTCGACATTAAATTTTTCTTCGTATTCTTTTTCCAATGATTTTGCTATCGCATCTTCGGGCGCAAATTCATGTTTGCAATTCGGACAAGTGATTGTTGGCATATCGTTTAAATAACTTAATCAAATGTAAAAATAGTTATAATAAAAAATCCTTCACATTACAATGAAGGATCTTGTGCGGCAAAGGAGATTCGAACTCCCACACCCTTTCGGGCGCTACCACCTCAAAGTAGTGCGTCTACCAATTTCGCCATCGCCGCATTAATTTCATAAAAAATATTTCAGGTTGCAAATTTAATAAAACCCTTCAATTAAAAACTTATGTGTTTAAGATAATCCTGAAAGTGGTTCCCTTTCCGGGTTCTGAATATTTTACATATAACTGGCCTTTATGATATTGTTCTATAATTCTTTTTGATAGCGATAGCCCAAGTCCCCAGCCGCGTTTTTTCGTGGTAAAGCCAGGCTTAAAAACCTTTGCCATGTTTTGTTTGCTAATCCCCCGGCCGTTATCTATTACGTCAATAATTACATGACCTGGTTGTTCTTTTACTTTTAATGTGATAATGCCTTTACCTTCCATTGCATCCAGCGCATTCTTCAAAAGATTTTCGATCACCCAATCAAATAATGGGGCTGATATTTTTGTAATTGCGGGATTATCCGGGGCTTCAACAACAAAACTTACTTTATCGGTAGCTCTTCTTTTTATATAAGCAACCATCTTTTGTACTTGTTCTGTTATATTATATTCTTCCAGTTTTGGCTTACTACCGATTTTGCCAAAGCGGTCGCTTATTAATTTTAATCTATTCACATCTTTCTCCATTTCAGATGAAATTGGAACATTATTTTCCTGTTCTTTCAGCATTTCAACCCAGCCTTCAAGAGATGATATTGGCGTGCCCAACTGGTGCGCTGTTTCCTTCGCCATGCCCGCCCAAACCTGATTTTGAGTGGATGTATTTCTTGTGGAGATAGCGTATAAAGTAATAATTATAAATAGAGCAACAATCATTAACTGCACAATAGGATAGTACCTTACCTCTTTTAGTAAATCAGAATCACCATAATAATATTTATTTACAAGAACCGGATCTTTACTTATTTCAACAACTATCGGTTCATGTCGCTTTTTAAATTCTTTAAGTTTTTTATTTACATAATTTTTGTCTTGTTTTATCAATATTGAATCAAGATTTAAAACCTCTCCGGATGGTTTGTCATTTTCATCAGTTTCGATTATAGGAATATCCTTATTTTCTGAAGTAATTATGTTGGTAAGATCGAGCGCTGGTTTTTCTGTGGTTTCAGCACGGGTTTTTAGTGCTTGTACCCACACATTTACTTTTTGTCTTTCTTCAACCGCTATCTTTTTTGCCAGGTAATTTGAATAAAAAATAGTGCCTGTAACAATCGCCACTGCAATAAGCGCAAGCCATGTCCTCAAATGAAAAAATTGTTCAAGCATTACAGACGGTTGTGATCAAATCTAAAATGTATTTCTCATAATTGTGGTAACTGAAATCTAAAATTTTTATGTTTGTATTAATTAATATAATCTCATTGATCTCTTTGCCTACAGTTGCTGTTGTAATTCTTAACTGGAATGGAAAATCTTTTCTTGAAAAATTTCTTCCCTCGGTAATGGCATCTACGTATAATAATTTAAATATTATTGTGGCTGACAATGCGTCTGACGACGATTCTGTTGACTTTCTAAGAAAGAATTATCCCGAGGTAAGAGTTTTATTAAGCAGGGTGAATGAAGGGTTTGCTAAAGGCTATAACTCAGCATTAAAGAGAGTTTTGGCAGATTACTACATTTTACTCAACAGCGATGTAGAAGTAACAAAGGATTGGATTGAACCTGTGATTGCGTTGATGGAATCCGATAAAAAAATTGCTGCCTGCCAGCCGAAGGTCTTATCTTTTAAACGACGAAATCAGTTTGAATATGCTGGCGCCTGCGGCGGCTTTATTGATAAATTAGGTTATCCGTTTACAAGAGGCCGCATTTTTGAAACATGTGAAACTGATACTGGCCAATACGATAATTCCATACAAATATTTTGGGCTACCGGTGCTGCGCTATTTGTGAGGGCAAATGTTTTTCATGAACTGGATGGATTTGATGAAGTGTTTTTTGCGCACCAGGAAGAGATTGATTTATGCTGGCGCATGCAGAGAAAAGGGTATTTAATTTACGTTGTTCCGTCATCAGTTGTTTATCATGTTGGCGGGGGCACATTACCAATGGGAGACCGTAAAAAAGTATTTCTCAACTTCAGAAACAATCTGATAATGATGACAAAAAATTTACCCTTTGCAGAAAAAATTTGGAAAATCCCTTTCCGCATTTTTCTAGATTTAATAGCAGCTTACCGGTTTTTAATTGATGGCAATTTTAGCACTTTTATATCCATCGCATCCGCCCATATGCATTATGCAGGCTGGGTTTTAACCGGGAAAAGGGAAAGGAAATTATTAAAAATAAAAATGAAAAGCATAATTCCCGTTTACAACGGAAGCATCGCCTGGCAATACTTTATAAAAAACAAAAAAACATTTTCTGAAATTATCCCATTCAAAAAATGATTTTTGAAATCAAACGTTTATTTTTGCCTTGCAAAATTTAACATATATGGAACACGAAGAAGTTATTGATAATTCAGATAAGGACATAGCTCACAATTGGGTTTCCTCTTCACGGTTTCTTTTTTATTGCCAGCTGATAATAATTGCGGCGCTCATTTTAGGAGGATGCTACACAATGTATGCAAACAGGTACAAGGGCAAACCCAAAGTAGAAGTTCCCGGTAATACTTTGTATAATCCGCAATACAAATAAATTTTGCTTACGAATCTGTAATTATTACTTTTGCAATCCATTTTTAGTTCTTGTATTTTTTTTGAATATAGCATTATAAAGTTCTTTTATAAGCGGAAGTAGCTCATTTGGTAGAGCACGACCTTGCCAAGGTCGGGGTGGCCGGTTCGAGCCCGGTCTTCCGCTCAGAATCCCGATTAAGTCGGGATTTTTTTTGAAGAATTAAGATGTTTACCCGGGTGGTGGAACTGGTAGACACGCAGGACTTAAAATCCTGTTCGCAGCAATGCGAGTGTGGGTTCAACTCCCATCCCGGGTACTTAAAATCCTTATAAATGTTTGATTTATGAGGATTCTATTATTCTATACTTACAATTTTATTGACAATATTTTGCTTAAAAGTTTTAATTAATTATTTAGTTATTTTCATCTTCGAATTTGAAAAGTGAAAATGTTATGTATATTAATAAGAACCGAAGGTTATTCCTTTCGTCAATAAAACGGTAAAAACGGTGCCCACGCCCAGGAAAATATTAGCAACCATATCTTTTACTTTTTCCTTTTCTGACTTGTGGATAATGCTTAGAAAGAGTTCTATAAAAAAAAATACCAACATCAAGATTAAACCGAAAGTGTTTAAAGTTCTCATTGAGAAAACTATTTTTATGTAATTTAAATAATTCGTCCAATAGTTTAAATGTTTTAGGAGGACAATTACAATACTCGAAAGACGCAAAGAAAGCTGCGCAGCATCTCCTTAAATATATTTAAGCTAGCCAATAGCAACATAGTGTCGGTAAACAAGACGACTGATCATCGAACCGATCCGTTGCGTATGAGCCTTTGCAATGAATATGGTTGGCGTTTTCTTTGGCGCATTTATTACAGATTTATTGGGCAGCTCATCAGATGCAAGAAGCCTCAAAGATTTTGCAAGGTTGGCGGAGTTGTATTGCTCGCTGTAATTATTCAACTTAGCTTTATAAAGCCAAAAGTTAATGACTTTCGGATTTACTGCTTTAAATAAAAATCGAATGAAAAAATTCGTGGTAACATTATCTGGTCTTTTATTTTTTTTGACTTCATTTTGCCAGGATAAAATGCCTGTTTTTGTTTCAGTAATGGAAGGCTATAAAAATTTTCGTATCCCGGCAATTATTCGTTTGCCAAATAAAAATTTGTTGGCTTTTTGTGAAGGAAGAGTTGATGATGCGGCCGATTTCGGTAATGTTGATATTGTAATGAAGAAGAGTGCAGATAATGGTAAAACATGGAGTGCGCTCCAGGTTATTGTTGACCCAGATTCCCTGCAGGCAGGCAATTGCGCACCTGTTGTAGATGCCTAACGACGACGCATATCCGAATGGGCGGATTTTTCTTTTTTATAATACGGGGAATAATAATGAAGGACAAGTAAGAAAAGGAAATGGATTACGGCAAGTATGGTATAAAACATCAATTGATAACGGGCAAATATGGAGTGAAGGAATCAATATTACTTTACAGGTTCACCGGCCAAAGCAGCCGCAAATAAATCCTGCTTATAATTTTGAAGAAGACTGGAGAAGTTTTGCCAATACTCCCGGCCATGCTTTGCAATTTCAAAATGAGAAATATAAAGGACGCATTTTTGTTTCGGCCAATCATTCACAAGGAAATCCTAAAAAAAATTTTACTGATTACGTAGCAAATGGCTACTATACTGATGATCACGGTAAAATTTTTCGGATATCCGACGATGTTGGCATTGCGGGCAGCAATGAATCAATGGCTGCGGAATTGAGTCACAACAAGCTAATGATGAACAGCCGCAATCAACGTGGAGATATTCGTGCAAAAATTGTTTCCATAAGCAGCAATGGCGGCGCAACGTGGGATACGTCTTATTTTGATAAAACTTTAATTGACCCGGTGAATGAGGGAAGCATACTAACTATTGGGCATAAAAAAGGAAAGAACATCATTGCGTTTTGTAATGCGGCAAATATAAAACGCAGAGACACCTTATATTACGCATAAGTTATGATGATGGAAAAACTTGGAAGAAATCTTATTTGATTGATAAAAGTCCAGATGGGAAAGGAGATTATACAGCCTATTCTGACCTGGTAAAATTAAGTAAGAATAAAATCGGCGTGTTGTATGAAAAGGATAATTATAAAGAAATCGTATTTACTGCAATTAAGTGGAAGTGAACTCAGCAAATTTTATTTATTCAAGGATGGCATACTCAAAGCAAAATATAACTGAATTAAAAGATTTATAGAAATCAATTATTGAACAATACCATTTCGTTTTGGTTTCCGCGTTCTTATGATGAAGAGCATAGCGGCTTTTTATTAATGCGTGATGCAGGCGGCTACAGGAAAGAGCAACATGGCTTTTATCAACATTATATAATACTATTGAAGAAAAACAACAATGGATAGATGGTGCTAAACTGGGTTATGATTTTTTAAAAAATATTGTCTTGATAATGACGGACAAATGTGTGCCAATGATTATGATAACACTGCGCAGCAATTGAGAGAAACTATTGATGATGCCGTTTTTGTATATAATTGAGCGAACATTATAAAATCATTATTGCTAAACCGATTAATTATCACATTTTTGAATTTTTTAAAAGATTTATTGTAAGGTAAAAAAGTAAAAGATTTATTATTAAAACTTGTTAGATAATAAATGCGCAAATTATAATCGTGAAACAAATGAAAAAGGGAATATTATTTTCTATTTCAATTCTTTTTTATTGTCAGGTAATTGCGCAACGCACTGAGGTTTTAAATCTTCAATGCGAATACCATTCAAATCCATTGGGGATAGAAAATCCTCATCCTCAGTTGTGCTGGCAATTAAATTCCAAACAAAGAAATGTTATTCAAACTGCTTACAGAATTTTAGTGTCAGACAACGAGCAACTTCTCGAAAAAAACATAGGAAATATATGGGATTCAAAAAAAGTAAATTCAAACCAATCCTTACAAATTGCTTATGCAGGACAAAAACTACACCCTGCTAAGGAATATTATTGGAAAGTTATGGTTTGGAATAATCAAAATAATAGTTCTAAATGGAGTAAACAAGCGCTATGGCAAATGGGGTTACCTGCACAGGAAAACTGGAAGGGGGCTCAATGGCTTGCTTATGAAAAACTGCCTGATTCTCTTCGCATAGTTCCCGGTATACACGGAAATGGCGATAAAAAGCTTGGCCCGGGAAAAGATATTTTACCATTGTTTCGCAAGGAATTCGTAGTAAAAAAAACAATTAAAAAAGCAACAGTATTTATTGCCGGCTTAGGCCATTTTGATATGAGCCTTAATGGTAAAAAAGTGGGCGATCATTTTCTTGACGCAGGCTGGACTCAATACGACAAAAATGCTTTGTATGTAACATTTGACATTACGAATAATCTTCAGAAAGGTAAAAATGTTTTGGGGGTTATGCTCGGTAACGGGTTCTATTATATACCACGTGAACGCTATCGTAAGATTACAATTGCTTACGGATATCCAAAAATGATTTGTCGTGTTTTAGTAGAATATTCCGATGGCTCCATGGAAAATATTATTAGTGATAAATCATGGAAAACAACGCCCGGGCCTATTACCTTTTCAAACATTTATGGCGGTGAAGATTATGATGCTACTGTTGAACAAAGCGGCTGGAACACGCCGTCATTTAATGATAGATCATGGAAAGCTCCAACAATAGTTGACGGGCCTTCGCTTACTTCTCAAACCGCAACACCGCTCCGCATTTTAGATTCTTTTTCCATAAAAAAAATTACGCAACCAAAACCAGGTATCTATGTATATGATTTTGGACAGAACGCTTCAGGTATATTTAAAATATCAGTAAAAGGTAAAAAAGGTGATAAGATAATATTCAGACCCGCCGAATTACTTACAGACGATGGATTGATTACGCAACAGGCGGTAGGTGCTCCTGTTTACTTTACATACACATTAAAAGGAACTGGTGAGGAGACTTGGCAACCTCGGTTTACTTATTATGGCTTTCGGTATATACAAGTCGAAGGCAGTGTACCACAAGATACTTCTAATCCGAATGGCTTACCGGTTATAACAGGAATGCGAAGTTTGCATACCCGAAATTCGGCCGCAAGGATTGGTAATTTTTCATGTTCAAATAACCTGTTTAATCGCACCTATACTTTAATAGACTGGGCTATCAAAAGCAATATGGCGAGTGTATTTACGGATTGTCCGCATCGCGAAAAATTAGGATGGCTCGAAGAAGCTCACCTGATGGGGCCTTCCCTGAGGTATAATTATGATATTGCAAGCCTTTGCAAAAAAGTAGTGAATGATATGATAAATGCGCAAACGGAAGAAGGGCTGATTCCTGATATTGCACCTGAATTTGTGCATTTCGTGGAAGGTTTCAGAGATTCACCAGAATGGGGGAGCAGTGGTATTATACTTCCGTGGTACTTGTATGAGTGGTATGGCGATACAAAAGTTTTAGAGGAGGCTTATCCAATGATGCAGCGTTACGTTAACTATCTGCAAAGGAAATCTTCCAATTATATCTTGTCATATGGTTTAGGTGATTGGTTCGATATAGGACCTAAAGATCCCGGCGAATCTCAACTAACTCCAAAGGGAGTAACTGCTACTGCTATTTTTTATTATGATCTGAATATTATAAGTAAAGTGGCGGCGCTGCTGGGTAAACAACAGGATGAAAAAAAATATGATGAAGCTGCCCGCAAAGTTAAGAGTGCATATAACAAGGAATTTTTTAATACTGATACAAAACAATATGCCACAGGAAGCCAGACAGCTAATGCAATGTCAGTATATATGGAATTGGTGGAACCCGAATATAAAGATGCAGTTGTAGAAAATATAGTAAAAGATATTCATGCACGAAATAACAGCCTTACAGCAGGAGATATTGGTTACCGCTATCTGCTCCGTGTGCTGGATGATAATAACCGCTCTGATGTTATTTATGAAATGAACAGCCGCTCTGATGTTCCCGGTTATGGTTTCCAGCTTGCTCATGGCGCCACAGCGCTCACTGAATCATGGCAGGCATACCGTTTTGTTTCTAATAATCATTTTATGCTGGGCCATCTCATGGAATGGTTTTATAGCGGCTTGGGAGGTATTAGGCCGGCAAAAAATTCAGTGGCGTTTAAGCAGATTGACATCCGACCAGAACCTGTAGGAGATGTAACATTTGCATCAGCAAATTATTTATCGCCTTATGGCAATATATCCAGCGCCTGGAAAAAAAATAATGAAAGCTTTGAATTGAATATAGATATACCTGTAAATACAACTGCAACCATTTACTTACCGGTAAAAGGCGATATTGAAATTACAGAAAGCAACAAGCCTCTTAGCAACAGAAAGGATGTGAAGTTTTTAAGATACGAACAAACAAAGGCTTTGGTAGCCGTGGGCTCAGGGCATTATATATTTAAAGTAAAGCGGATTGGCAAGTAAACCTGCATGGCTTAAATCTTGTATCTTTTTTTTGCCTGAAAAGATAAATCCAGGTATACAACCTGTCAAAATCCGACAAACATACAATACACAAAATTTACCGGGTCAATTGGATATATGATGCTTGTCTTGCCATTAGTTAATAAGCAGGCTTTACGACAGATGTGAAATAAATATTTACTTCTGAAGTGTTGTAAAAATTCTAATGGTTATTAAGATTAGAATAAATAAGGCAGGCGCAACTTTTCCGGTAGAGGTTATTTTTCTACTAAAATGCTTTCAGATACAGGATATTTTATACACTTTTTGGTATTTCAAAATATTAATGAATATGTTGCTTTTTTTAGCATGGCTTTTGTTTGTAAAACAGGTAATATTTTTTTTAATCTTAAAAATGCTAACTATGAAAATGTTAACAACATCTGTTATCACCTGCCTTGCTTTAAGCCTTTCGCTGCTTTCATGTTCAAAAGATGATGACAACAACAACGACCTTAATGCCCAGGACCGCACCTTTATGATGCAGGCTTCCATGGGCAACTCGGCTGAGGTAGCCGCCGGAGCTCTTGCATCAACAAAGGGCGATTCAGTAGGTATCCGCTCTTTTGGCCAGATGATGGTTACCGATCACTCAACAGCGCAAACTGATTTAAAAACCTTAGGAACTAATGTAAATGTTGGTGTAAAAGACAGCGTAGATGCCGCTCATATTACTTTAGGGCAAACACTTCAAGGCCTTTCCGGTCGTGCATTTGATTCTACGTATATCGTTAATCAAATAAACGATCATCAAACAACGATTAGTGCTTTTCAAACAGAAATTAGTTCCGGTGGCCGCACAGAAGTGATAAATTATGCAAACAAGTATCTGCCAAAGATTCAAATGCACTTGCAAATGGCAGATAGTATCGCTACAGCAATGGGATTTAAGTAAGCTGTAAAAAAGAACCTTGTGAGTTTCTGCGAAGGCTGAGACAAAAACAAAGGAAATAATAAAGTTGGAGAATCCCTCGCAATGGGGATTCTCCTTTAAATTATTTCTGTTGATATACCCAATAAGGCCGGTAGAAAATTAAAATCATATGCTATCGGTAGTTTTCTTCACACCGAAAGCTGCACTGGATTTAAGTTTACGAATTGCCAGTTTCTGCCGGAAAAATAAATATAGTTGAACGATAATGCGAAGCATTGTTAGCTACTGCTTTATCCGTAAACATTAATAAATAATTGTTCCTATTTTTTTGTTGTCAGATTGATTATTACATTAAAAAGCAACTTCCACTATCATTAATTATAATGATCTCTTTCTTCACGTAAGAAAGTTCTTGTCACTGATACAAAAGCAATTTACCCAAACTAATTTTTCTCCAATCTATTGCCATTTGTAATTTTCTAAATAGTATATTCAAATAATTTTTTACGATTCGGCGATCGGGGTGCATCCACTTCCCCCAAGTAGAAAGGCAATGCGGATAATTGAAATGTACCATGAAGATGAGTCTTATGATTTAACTACTTTTAATTCTTTTTAGCAGGTAGCTGATGTTCCTGAAGTAATGTGGGGTAAAAAGTATATTCACGACTTAATAAAAAAATAAAAATGATGAAAAGGCCTTTATTTACAATATGCCTTATGCTAATGGCATACAGTGGTATTAATGCCCAAACGGTTCCGCGTAATATTAAAACAAAAGAATACCAGGCATTGCAGGAAAAATTAGGCAAGGGTTGGAATACCTGGTATAATAATAGTGTAATGTCGCATGTTCTTTTACCCGAAGGGTTTGCCATTAATTTATGCATCTCGACGCCCGGCAGCAGCAGTTATTTAAAGGAAGTGTTTAAGGCCTCAACATTTTCCAAAAGACCTGAACAAGTGAAACTCGGTTTGCGTGCCGATAATGGCAGTTATACAAGTCTTAAACTTACATACAAACATGAAATATATGAAGTGCAATCGGCTTCCGATGGCATTGATGAATTTATATTGGTTACACCCAAACAAGAATCAACGAATCAATTGGTTATTGAAGGCGGATTGCTATGGGGGCAAAATGGTGTCATTGGCAAAACGGGTAACAAAATAACAGGTAAATTCTCTTCCCATACTATTTCAGTTAGCACTACTGAACAGCCGGTTAATGATGCTTATATAATGAGCACAGCTCCGGACATTATACTTTCCCTTAAAAAAGAAGTGGGCATTTATACGGGGAAGAAAAGGACCTTGACTGAAATTAAAAATATTATTAAGAAAAAACGGGCTGAGCAAGAGGCGAGGATAAGCCAGTATGGTGATTTATCGGAATCATTTAAAGCCATGCAAACCATACTCGCATGGAACACTATTTATGATGCGCCGAATCATAGGGTAATTTCGCCGGTGAGCAGAAACTGGAGCAATGGCTGGGGCGGCTTCGTACTATTCGATTGGGATACTTATTTTGCCAGCTATATGCTTTCACTTTTTAATAAAAATCTTGCCTATGCAAATGCTATTGAAATTACAAAAGCTATTACTTCACATGGGTTTGTTCCCAATTTCCAGGCGCCGTTTGGTTATTCTTCATGGGATCGTTCTCAACCGCCAATTGGCAGCACTGTAATTCTTGCCATTTATAAAAGATACCAGGAAAAATGGTTTTTAGAAGAAGTGTATGATGAACTGCTGACATGGAACCGCTGGTGGCCAAAGAACAGAGATGTAAATGGCTACCTGGCCTGGGGGTCTGATAACGTGCCGGGCAGCGTAATTCATCCTGATAACAGCATCAATACCATGCAGGGAGCCAAGTACGAATCCGGGCTTGATAATTCGCCCATGTACGACGATGTTCCTTTTAACAAACAAAGTGGAAAAATGGAATATGCTGACGTGGGGCTGATGGGCTTTTATGTGATGGATTGCAATTCACTGGCAGCAATAGCGGATATTATGGGTAAAAATGCAGATGCAAAAGAATTGCGGGAGCGTTCTGCAAAATATGGTGAAAAATTAAAAAGCTTATGGGACGACAGCACCGGCATATTTCTTAACAAGCGGCTTGATAATGATGAAAAATCCTATCGTCTATCGCCAACTAATTTTTACCCAATGCTCGCAAAAGTTTGTACCCAGCAACAAGCTGAAACTATGATGGCAAAGCATTTCTTTAATCCTAAAGAATTTTATGGAGAATTTGTAATGCCTTCTATTGCGAGAGATGACCCGGCTTTTAAAGACAATGACTACTGGCGTGGACGTATTTGGGCGCCGATGAATTTTTTGGTCTTTCTCGGAATGCAAAATTATAACTTGCCTGATGCCAGGAAAGTAATGGTTGATAAATCAAAGGCGTTGCTCATGAAATCATGGAATGAAGATGGTTCAATCTATGAAAATTATAACGGCACAACCGGCCAGGGAAATGATGTGAGCAGTGCAGATGGTTTCTATCATTGGGGAGCACTGCTCACCTTTATGTCTTTTATTGAAAAGGGATATTTAAAGCCTGTGAGTCTGAAATAAAGAAATTACAAGCGATAAAACAATAGCCGAAAAATTGTTTTGTCCAATCAGTTTAACTCGGGGATTTTTTCATTGTGAGTAACGTTATTGGTCTATAGCTAAATATTAAAAGCCCCACAATTGCATGGTATATGCGCAAAGTGGGGCATCATTAATATTTAGATCCAAAACAAATTTATTATTTAATCATTAATTGCTTCGCGAGAATTTTTTTAGAACGGCTTTGCTTTCTAAGCTAACACCTCCTCCTCTTAGGCAACTGTCTTCTCGTGCATGTTCACATCATTTCTGAATACTACGGTTCCGTCAAAAACATCCACCAAAACCGGGTGTGTTTTATCAATAGTTCCGCTCAGTAATTTCTTGCTTAACTGGTTCACGATCTGCTTTTGTATCAGTCTCTTTAAAGGCCTTGCGCCAAACTGGGGATCAAAACCATTTTCTGCAAGGTAGTCCAAAGCATACTCGCTAAACTCAAGCTCCACGCCGTTCTTAGATAATTGATTTTTAAGGTCATTAAGCTGAATCCGGATAATATTCTTAATTTCCTTTTTCAGCAAAGGCTGGAACATAATAACCTCATCAATACGGTTTAAAAATTCAGGGCGAATAGTTTGCCTCAGCAAATCGAGAACTTCACGCCTGGTATTTTCCACCACTTCTTCTTTATTCTCCTCGGTCACATTATCAAAGTTGGCTTGTATAATATGGCTACCCATATTACTAGTCATTATGATGATGGTATTTTTAAAATTCACTACCCTTCCTTTATTATCCGTAAGCCTTCCGTCATCCAGAACCTGCAATAAAATATTGAATACATCAGGATGCGCCTTTTCAATTTCATCTAATAAAATAACGCTGTAGGGTTTTCGTCTAACCGCCTCCGTTAGTTGGCCGCCTTCATCATATCCAACATAGCCGGGAGGAGCACCTACCAACCTGCTCACTGAATGTTTTTCCTGGTATTCACTCATGTCTATCCTTGTCATCATGCTATCATCGTCAAAAAGATATTCAGCTAATGCTTTCGCTAATTCTGTTTTACCAACACCGGTAGTACCAAGGAAAATAAACGAACCTAATGGCTTTTTAGGATCATGCAAACCTGCACTGCTTCTGCGTATTGCATCTGCCACAGCTTCTATGGCTTCGTCTTGCCCTATTACACGTTTGTGCAATTCATCTTCAAGATTCAATAACTTTTCTCTTTCACTTTGCAGCATTTTATTTACAGGAATACCAGTTGCTTTTGCAACACTTTCAGCAATATCTTCGGCATCTACTTCTTCTTTCAATAACCTCTTTTCGCTTATCTCATCAAGTTGCGCAGTATAATCTGCAATTACTTTTTCCTGGTCCTGCAATTTCCCATAACGTATCTCGGCAACCTTTCCGTAATCACCTTCACGCTCTGCTTTTTCAGCAGCCATCTTAAGGCGTTCAATTTCTGCTTTTGCACTTTGCACCTTTTCAACAATCTCTTTTTCCTGCTGCCACTTGGCTTTAAAAGTATCCCGCTGAACAGACAAATTTGAAATTTCTGTATTAAGGTCCTTTAATTTAGCGACATCTTTTTCTCTTTTAATTGCTTCTCTCTCTATCTCAAGTTGCCGTATAGCTCTTTCCAGTTTATCCAGTTCTTCAGGCATTGAATTCATTTCCAGCCGCAGCTTTGCAGCGCTTTCATCAATAAGGTCTATCGCCTTATCAGGCAAGAAACGGTCTGTTATATAACGATGGGATAATTCAACTGCGGCAATAATAGCTTCATCTTTTATTCGCACATGATGATGCGTTTCATATTTATCTTTTATTCCTCTCAAAATTGAAATGGCATCTTCGACATTCGGTTCATTTACCAATACTTTTTGAAATCTTCTCTCAAGCGCTTTGTCTTTTTCAAAGAATTTTTGATACTCGTTTAAGGTAGTTGCACCAATGGCACGAAGCTCACCGCGGGCCAATGCGGGCTTCAAAATGTTAGCAGCATCCATTGCTCCTTCGCCAGCTCCAGCGCCAACTAATGTATGTATCTCATCGATAAATAAAACAATTTCACCATCACTTCCAGTAACTTCTTTCACTACCGATTTTAATCTCTCTTCAAACTCACCTTTATATTTTGCGCCGGCGATTAATAACCCCATATCCAGTGCAAAGATTGTTTTTGATTTTAAATTTTCAGGAACATCTCCATTAACGATGCGATGCGCCAAACCTTCTGCAATAGCGGTTTTACCAACGCCCGGCTCACCTACTAAAATTGGATTGTTCTTCGTTCTTCTCGATAGAATATGCAATGTTCTTCTTATTTCTTCATCACGGCCGATTACTGGATCAAGCTTATTGCTTCTTGCCAATTCGTTTAAATTTTTTGCATATTTATTTAATGCATTGAATTGTGTTTCGGAGGTTTGAGATGAAACGGTAGAACCTTTTTTCAGCTCTTTGATTGCAGCTATCAGGCTCTTTTCAGTAACGCCGGCATCCTTTAGAATTTTTGCGGAATTATCATTGCCTTGTACAATTGCAAGCAATAAATGCTCAACACTTATGAATTCATCATTGAAATTCTTTAAGGTGGCAGCCGCCCTCAACATTACATTATTTAAATCACGGCTTATAACCTGGGCAGGCTCACCCTCTCCCATTTTAGGAAGTTTATGTAAGGCTTCATCAATTTTACTTTCAACAAAATTTACGTTTACATTATTTTTTTTTAGAAGATAATCGACGGGACTGTCTTCATCATTGAGCAATGCTTTTAAGAGGTGCTCTACCTCTATGTTAGGATTTTTTTCATTAAACGCTAATTGCTGCGCTCTTTGAAAAATCTCCTGGGATTTTATGGTTAAATTATTTGGATTCATATAGCGATTCTTTATTTTAAAATTTAAACTAATGCAACAAATATTAATCCAACAAAAATGCTAGATATTCTGTCTTGTTATACTTAGTAAATCTGCCGCAAGTGCAGTATCAATAACTATTTCCTGTTATTTTTTCAGGTATTTTTGCCTATAGTAAGTAGCACTAAAATAAATTGATTAATTTATTTATATATTCCGCTGTTTACAATTTATTATAGTTTAATAATTGACCGATTTATTGATGTCGATAAAAGAAAAAAATACTTTATTTATAAGAGGTACAGCGCAATCTTTAGGCTTTGACTATTGCGGAATTGCCAAAGCTCAACAACTGGATGACGATGCCCGCCGGCTGGAAAGTTGGCTCAATAAAGGCTTCCAGGGAAGCATGAGCTATATGAATAATTATTTTGACTTAAGGATTGACCCTTCAAAATTAGTTCCTGGCGCTAAATCTGTTATTACTTTATTACTTAATTATTATCCTTCTGAGAAACAAAATTCTTCGGCTCCGCAGGTTTCAAAATATGCATATGGGAAAGACTATCACGAAGTAATAAAAGAAAAACTAAAAACTTTTTTACAATTAATAAAAGAGAACATTGGAGACGTACATGGCCGCGGATTTACTGACAGCGCACCTGTGCTTGAAAGAAGCTGGGCGCAAAAAAGCGGGCTGGGTTGGATTGGAAAAAATGGAAATCTTATAACAAAGAATAACGGGTCATTCTTTTTTATAGCAACATTAATAACAGACCTTGACTTAGAAGCCGATGATCCATTTGCGAAAGACTATTGCGGAAGTTGTACAAAATGCATCGACAATTGCCCTACCGATGCCATATTGCCGGACAAAGTAATTGATGGAAGTAAATGCATTTCATACTTCACAATTGAACTTAAAGATTTATTAATGCCTGATGACATGAAAGGAAAATTTGAAAACAAAATGTTTGGCTGTGATGTATGCCAGGATGTATGTCCGTGGAACCGATTTTCAAAAGCAACGAATGAAACTGCGTTTACGCCTCTGCGTGAGATATTAAATTTTACAAAAAATGATTGGGAAGAAATGACTGAAGAATCTTTTAAAATTATTTTTAAAAACTCACCCTTGAAAAGAAGTAAATTTTCAGGTATCAAAAGAAATCTGAAATTTATTTCCGAGCAGTAAGATGTGCTTTTGTGTTAATCCTGATTTATATTCAAAATGGTGCTCCTCTGTGTTAAAGCATATACAACTATTCAACTTTATTTACAGCAAAGCATAACTCTTTCGTTAATTTTGCGAAAAATTAAAATATGGATGTAATTGAATTTGAAAGAACCTCAGGCGAATTTGGTTTCCAGGTACGGGATAAAAACGGTCATTCTTTACAAACAGACACAAGCAGCGACAAAGGAGGAACCGACTATGGCTTTCGCCCCATGCAATTAATACTTGGCGGGCTCGGAAGCTGCAGCGCCATTGATCTGGTATCCATTTTAAAAAAACAAAAACAAAAAGTTGAAGATTTTAAAATAAAAATTGAAGCCGAAAGAGAACCAGATAAAATTCCATCTTTATGGAAATCTGCAAAGGTTACGTTTGAATTATACGGAAATATAGACCTTGATAAGGCAAACAAAGCCGCGTCTTTATCAATGGAAAAATATTGCTCGGTGGCCGAAACTTTGCGTAGAGGCGGCACTGAACTTACATGGAATGTGAAGGTGATGAACCCATAAAAAATAAATGGTATATTGATTTTTCAATAAGAATATTTAGAATGAATAAAAACTTTTTCAACCATATTTTAAGCAGACAACAACAAAAAGAAATTGTTCCTGCCAATAAAATTATTTCTGCCTGGGCGCTAAAAGTTATTGGCTTACTGTATCCTGAATTATCCATGTCTTCTTATTCTTCAACATCAGAAATTGAGGAAGAGTATAACATGCTGCAAAAAGAACTCCTGAATATTTTAAATGCCACGAGGGCTTGCAAAAATTGTAACAATGAAGAAATAGCCATTGATTTTTTTAAAATATTACCTGAAATATACAGGGTATTAAATACTGATATTTATTCCTTACATACAGGCGACCCGGCTGCAAGGGTAGAGTTTGAAGTTATCCGTGCATATCCAGGGTTTTTTGCATTATGCTTTTATCGAATGGCACACGAATTATTAAAGCTTGATGTTCCGCTGCTTCCACGCATACTTACAGAGTACGCTCATTCCAGAACTGGAATTGATATACATCCTGGCGCATTGATCGGTGAATATTTTTTTATTGATCACGGTACAGGAATTGTGATTGGCGAAACTGCCGAGATAGGCAGTCATGTAAAATTATACCAGGGCGTGACTTTAGGAGCTTTGAGCGTTGATAAAAATATGGTTTTTAAAAAACGCCATCCAACTGTACAGGACCACGTTATCATTTATTCGGGCGCAACAATATTAGGAGGTGATACCGTTATAGGCCACCACAGCGTAATTGGCGGTAATGTGTGGCTCACCAAAAGCATTCCTCCCGGCTCATTGGTTTATCATAACCCGGAAATTACTGTTGTTGAAAATAAAATAGTTAATTATTAATTATGGCTACTATACTGGATACTGTTGGCAATACACCGTTAGTGGAACTTCAGAAATTGAACCCAAATAAAAATGTAAAAGTTTTTGCCAAGCTGGAAGGAAATAATCCCGGAGGCAGTGTAAAAGACAGGCCGGCATTGAATATGATAAGGAGCGCTCTTGAAAGGGGTGATATTAATTCAAACACAAAATTAATAGAAGCCACCAGTGGGAATACGGGAATTGCTTTAGCTTTAATGGCTAAGCTTTTTGGAATGGAGATAGAACTGGTAATGCCATCTTCGTCTACGCGTGAGCGTGTGTTAACCATGGAAGCTTTTGGCGGCAAAGTTACGTTGCTGGATAGCATAGAGGAATGCAGGGATTATGCGGAAGAGAAAGGTGCATCCGGAGATTTTTTTCTGCTAAACCAGTTTGCCAATCCTGATAATTATAAAGCACATTATAAAACTACGGCTCCTGAAATATGGAGAGATACTGATAAAACAATAACTCATTTCGTAAGTTCTATGGGCACAACCGGAACCATTATGGGATGCAGTATGTTTTTGAAAGAACAAAATAATAATATACAAATTGTAGGTTGCCAGCCTACAGAAGAATCTTCCATTCCTGGTATAAGAAGATGGCCAAAAGAATATCTTCCTAAAATTTTTGATCCCTCAAAAGTTGACAGGATCATCGATGTTTCCCAGCAAGAAGCAACCGAAATGACAAGGAAACTTGCAAAAGAAGAAGGCATCTTTGCCGGAATGAGTAGTGGCGGTGCGGCTTCAGCAGCTATAAGGCTTGCGGCTGAGTTATCATCAGGCACTATTGTTTTTATTGTGTGCGACCGTGGCGACCGGTATTTAAGCAGTGATTTGTTTGGATAACAGTTTGATTAAATTATTTTCTGACCTTTATTAGTAAAGAAAAAACTTACGATTTTTATTAACATTCTCTTCTTATTAAACCGGTGAAAAATTCATCATAATTAATACTTTTACAAATACTGTTGAACGATATAGTATTGAAAATCTTTTTCGATTTTTCAGTATAAATGATATTTTTAAAAAAACCTTTAGCATAAATGCCTTTCACCTTCTCGCATCCTGCGATTGTTTTACCTGCAACATATTTACCGAAAAAATATTATTCACTTAGTGGTTTAATAGTTGGAAGCATGACTCCCGATTTTGAATATTTTATAAGGATGAGAGATTTCAGCAGATATAGCCATACATGGCCAGGTGTTTTTTGGTTTGATGTTCCATTGGGTTTATTAATCATTTTCATTTTTCATAATGTAGTAAGAAACACTCTTATCAGGCATCTACCCTTCTTTCTAAATGTGCGTTTTTCTGTATTTGAGAAGTTTAACTGGAATAAATACTTTCAAAAAAATATTTTTATAGTGTTGATTTCACTTGTTGTGGGAATTGTATCTCATCTTGTTTGGGATAGCTTTACACACAATGGCGAATACTTTGCTGACATGATTCCACTTTTAAGTGATAAGCATAACATTTTAAATCATAATGTGGGAGGTGCTTTTCTTTTTCAGTATATCAGTTCTGTGGTAGGATTAATAATCATGTTCATTTATATTTTAAAATTTCCTGAAGGCCGCTATACCAGGGCTGATAACATCCTGGCCTTTTGGTTGTTGCTTTCTTTAATAACTATTATGGTTGTGAATGTACGATTGTACTTAGATGCAATTTTTAATCAACATAATCATGAGGATCTCATCGTAACCACTATTTCCGGGGCAATGATTGGAATTATTTCCTTATCAGTTTTTTTTAAAGAAAGCAGCAAACGCCAGCTTTATAAACGTTTAAACAAAATTAAAAACAGAGGGAGTTAATCTTTGAAATTTATTGTATTTCAACCCATTTATTTGTTTTCATGGAAGCATAAATAGCCTGAAGTATTTTCACATCCTGCCGGCCCATTTCTCCTGGTACTGAAGAAGATTCATTATTCTTTATTGAAGCCGAAATTGCATCCAGCTGCTTTACCTGTTGATTTACATTTTTTATTTTCATTTCGCCATCACTGGTTTTTCCTTTTATACCCTGGTAAGCGAAAGCAGGTGATAATTCAAACCAGCCGTTTTCTGCTTCCACTCTTAAAAGATTCATATCATCAGTATAACTGCATTTACATTCTCCAATGATACCATCAGGCATTTTCATTTGCCAGCTGAGAGATTGCTCGACCTCTTTAAATTTTTTTGGATCTGTTTTTTTTCCTTCTTTAGCCTTCACCGCAAGCGGCTCCATACCCGTTACGTAACGCACAGCCTGTACGCAATATACACCTACATCCATGAGAGACCCACCGCCTGCAAGTTCTTTATCAAGCCTCCATCCATCTATCTCGGGAATTCCATTTTGTGCAATAACTTTTTTTATTTTTCCATATACTTTTTTTGTTCCCAATTCTATCATCTTTACATTGTGCGGCTCAAAATGAAGGCGATAACCAATTGATAATGTCTTCCCTGCTTCTTTACATGCTGCGATCATTTTATCACAATCCTCAACAGTTATTGCCATTGGCTTTTCGCATATAACATGCTTCCCGGCTTTGGCTGATCGTATTACGTATTCGGCATGTAAAGAGTTAGGTAAAACGATATAGATAATATCGATATCCCGGTTATATTTTATAGAATCAAAAGTTTTATACGTATAAATATTTTTACCGGGAATATTAAATTTTTGTTTCCATTCATCAAGCTTATCTTCTTCATCAGAAATAACGCCGGCCAGGTAGCATTCCTTTGTTTTCTGCAGTGCCGGAATCAATTCATCTGTGGAATATTCGCCTAAGCCAAGTAAAGCAACACCAAGCTTCTGCGATTTATTTTCCTGTTCGTGCTTTTTATCAGTCTTCAACTTCTTACTTGCACTCATCTTGTAAAATTTATATTTGCCAAGACACAACTCTAATGCCAATAAATATCTAGCGTGCTCTACTAAAATTCCATTGCATTCAAACTCATTTTACTTTTAAAACCAAATAATGATTTATAAAACTCACCTTCGGGAATTAGAAATAGAATTTAATTTTTATTATCTTTCTGATGCTATTATTTTCTAGTTTTTAATACAGAGTAATGATGATTCCTTCATCTCGTCCGCTAAAAGTAGAGTTGGTTCAACCTAAAAAAGAAGGCAATTCTTTTTCAATATTTTATACTAAAATTTCTTCAGCGTTTCAATTTTTTATTGGCGCTTCTACCCTGCTATATGTTCTCGGTTTTATTTGCTGGATGTTTTATGCGGAAGACAATCATCTAGGAATGTTACCTGTAATAAAAGAGCAATACTTTATTGCCGGAATTATGCCTGCAATAATTTTAATAATTGCATTGCTGCTGTTTTGGGGGTTATCAGAAATTAAAAAAAATTTGTTGCAAACACATGAACGCAAATCGTTCAAATTAATATTGCGCTTTGCAACCATTGTAATGATTATTTCCTTTATAATAGTTTTATTTATTAAGAGAATTGTTACTCTCTCCGAATCTATTCAGCATATAGCAGAAACGACCATGATAGTTTCTATGGTGTTTGTAATCGTCTTCAACGATATAGGAAAAAAAAATTTTACATTAAGCTTCATATTTTTCTTTATAAAAATTTATGTTGTAATCGGCGCACTATGGCTTTTCTTTTTTATAGTGTTTAAAATTTTCCCTTATATCCCTGAAGAATTTGGCGGCCCAAAACAAATATGTGTTCAATTAGATGTAACTAAAAATCAATTGTCACCTCAAACTAAATTTTTAATTCTTACTAAAAATTCTGATACTACACAAATATTAAGAACAGACTCTTTGTACCTGCTTTTTGAAGGAAATGAGTTCATTCTTTTAAAAAAATTTCCCGGGCGTATTGATTCAGCTAATAAGCTTATTAAAATCAGAAAGTCAATAATTCAAAGTATTGTGCGGAATGATTAATGACCTTTGTTTCTTAAATTAGCAAAGCTGATTTTTCTACTCAAAATCTATTGCAACGCTCAAAAGTTTTAATGTTACCGCATCTCCGGAACATATATTTTGAATCTCTTTCATTACTATTTATAGAATTAACATGCGATAAATTTTATAACTTTAAGTAGCATTTGCTTTTAAATCGGATAGCTATTGTACTAAGCATTTTATTCTTTAATACACAATTTTTCATTTAATATTAAACTAACGTCATGCCTACACGCAGAAGTTTTATACAGAAAATTACTGCTGCTACAATTGCCTTTCCAGTTATTACGCAGGCAACTGCAGCGTGCACAACAGCAGAAAATAAAATTTATGATGGTCCCGTTCTCAGAGTAGCAATTATGGGCCTTGGCGGCTATGGTACACGCGTGGCAGAAGCAATGCAGGATTGTACCATGGCTAAATTAGTGGGAGTTATCAGCGGCACTCCATCGAAAATTAAAGCATGGCAGACCAGGTATAATATCCCTGATAAAAATTGCTACAACTATGAAAATTTTGACGACATAAAAAATAATCCTGATATAGATGCAGTATATGTGATTACTCCAAACGGGCTGCATCACGACCAGGTGATACGTGTTGCCAAAGCAGGCAAACATGTTATATGCGAAAAGCCTATGGCGCTGAATGCGAAACAGGCACAGGAAATGATAGACGCCTGCAAAGCAGCCAATGTAAAATTATTAGTTGGCTATCGCATGCACTTTGAGCCGTACACGCTCGAGATAGTTCACATGCGTAAAAACGGTGATTTTGGAAAGATCATGTTCTTTCAGGGATTAAGTGGTTTTGTAATTGGCGACCCAACTCAATGGAGATTGAATAAAGATTTATCGGGCGGCGGCTCAATGATGGATATTGGCATATATTCAGTTAACGGTTCCCGTTATATGATAGGTGAAAACCCTGTGTGGGTAACGGCTGAGGAAACAAAAAATGACCCCGTGAAATTTAAAGAAGGAGTTGATGAAACGATATTGTTTCAAATGGGCTTTCCAGGCGGAGCGGTAGCTTCCTGCCTTTCTACTTACAGCATGAATTATTTAGATCGCTTCTTTTTGGATGGATTAAAAGGCTATGCTGAGTTATATCCTGCAACAAACTATGGGCCTATTATGGGAAGAACCAATAAAGGTGAACTGAACCTTCCACATCCGACTCATCAAACTGTACAGATGGATGCAATGGCCGGAATAATTTTACAAGGTAAACAGCCCGAAATACCCGTTGATGGTGAAGAAGCACTAAAAGATTTAAAAATTATAGATGCTATCTATGAGGCTACTAAAACGGGGAAGAAAATATTTCTTAATTTATAGCAACACAATTCCAAAAACTTAAGAATTTCTGGTTTTGCACTACAGTTATTAACTGTATCAGTGTCTTTGCCCGAAAAAAACTTCCCCTTTTTTGGTATGGGTTATTTATTGCGATGGAAATCATCCATCGTTATAATGGCGAAACTGGCGTAACAAGTGAACTGGGAAGGGAGTCTGTTTTTTATTTTTCAATACCTGTCATTTAAAATAAAAATTTCTTTTGCCCACTATATTCCGCATGATTTATTCTGCCTGGAAAAAAATTGTTTTAAATTTTTTTATAAGATTATTATTCAAAAAATCTGTCCGCTTGCTTATTAGCTAATTAATCCTTTTTCCCCTATTTTTGCCACCCAA
>Ga0070679_100001136_pt1 | contig 23251 bp, 10 predicted proteins | sample KBSC63BmetaG_FD_65652 | JGI IMG/M metagenome (GOLD analysis project Ga0070679, IMG submission 65652) | Corn rhizosphere microbial communities from Kellogg Biological Station, Michigan, USA - KBS C6-3B metaG | ecosystem: Host-associated > Plants > Roots > Rhizosphere | place: USA: Michigan... | reverse complement strand
GGACGTGAGTGCGCCGGGAGGCGGACTGGGGATGGGTAACATGAGCCACAAGCACTGATCGGTTTCGCCGAGGAGCAGGGCGGAGGCTCAAATCTCTTGGCCCTGCTTTTCAGATTTTGCTGGCCCATTGGATCGCTCTCAGAAACGCAATACAACTCCTGCGCTGAGGCGGAGCAAATTCTGGTGATTGTTGACGCCGTTGTCGAAGGTTGTCACAAGATAGTCGGCCTCGATCAACCGGAGCGACAGCCGCCGGCTGACACGTGCATCCAAGCCTCCTCCGACGTTGGCGGCAAAGCCATCGGATGAGGTCGCAGCCTGGCTTTGCGTGAATGATCCACTGATGTGGCCGTACCCGATCAGGACTTGCCCAAAAGGTTGAAAGCGAGTTTGCTTGAGCGGAGGAGAATAACGCACTCCGGTAGTGAATGCACTCAGCGTAAGGCTGGCGTTGGAGCTGCCGATCGTGTTGGCATGGGCGACGGTAACGTCCCCTGCGACGGCTACGCCACGAAGTCCTACAGGCCATGCGAACTCCGCGCTGCCACCGTTGAGGCTGAAGCAACCGCATCCCCCGGGAGGAGCGTTGGCGTGCAGGTACGTGTAGTTCAGAGCGAGTTCCGGTCGTGGTTTGGCGGCCTCAACAGTGGGCGACTGCTGGGCGTTACCCGCCACTCCACAGGTTGCGACGAGGATCATGATCAGTGCAGTACAACTGGTTCGCGTGATGCGCATAAAGCTCCCTTACTGAACGGTCAGATTGACGGTCGTGGTTTGTTGCACTGCGCCGCTGGCTCCAGTGACGGTGATGTTGTACGTGACAGCGGGCGATGTTGGAGAGGCGAAGCCGCCGCCACATCCGGTGATCGCAGTCAGCGCGCCGAGGGAGACGAACAGCAGCAATGCAAGTGTGGCTAGACGGCGTCGGCGGTGGGGCAGAATCAACAAACCGGTGAAAGCCAGCGTAGGCATCGTAAAGGCCAGCGCGGCCACTCGGGCATTCGTGTGAGGTACCTGGATTGTCAGTGTCGACGATGCGGGCGTGCTGCCGGGTGTCACCTGGGGCGGCGTGAAGGTCGCGATCGCTCCTGCCGGCAAACCGCTGGCGGAGAGCGTAATCGGGTTGGAGTACGATCCATTGACAGGCGCTACGGAGATGACGAAGGTGGCCGTTCCTCCCGGCGTTACGGTCTGCGTGGGGTTCGTCGAACTGAGCGTAAAGCTGGGAGCAGCCGAGCCCGTACCAGTGAGTGCGACGGTGTGGGGTGAACCCAGCGCGTTGTCCGTGACACTCAGCGTCGCGGCGAATGTTGCGGCTGACGATGGCGCAAACGTGACGGAGATCGTGCAATTCGCACCGGCTGCCAGAGTGCTTCCGCAATTATTGCTCTGAGCAAAGCTGCTCGCCCCTGCGCCGGTCAGCGAGACCCCGGAGATAGTCAGTGCGGCGCTGCCGGTGTTCGTCAGCGTCGCTGTCTGTGCGGCGCTGGTGGCGCCGGTGATTGCGGTGAAGTTGAGGGTTGTCGGAGTCAGAGTGACGGCGGGTGCCAGAGCGATGAAGTTGGCTGTGACGCTCTGCGGCGCATTCATGGTGATGGTGGTCGCAGCGCTGCCGGCGCTTGCGACACTGCCCGTCCAATTGCTAAAGCCGAAGCCCGCGTTCGGTGTCGCCGTGAGGTTCACCACGGTGCCTGCAGCGTAGAACGTGCCGGATGCCGGCGTGACCGATCCAGCCCCTGCCGGATTCGCGGCTGTCGTCAACTGATACGCCGTGTTGAACGCAGCGGTGAAGCTGGTGGCGCTCGACGGCGCCGTGACGCTGTGCGAAAGCGCTCCTCCATCCGACCAGGAAGCAAACGTGTTCTGCGTTCCGCCCGTGGTTTGCGGCGATGTGACCGCGAGAGTGTGGCTGGAGCCGACAGTCCAGGTCAGCACCTGTGAACTGGTGTAAGCTGTCCCATCCACGCTGAAGGAGAGACCAGCAGGCGTCGCGCCTATCGTGACTTGAACTGTGGGTGCGGTGACCACAACCGTCACCGACGATGAGGTGCTGGCGGTGTTATTGGCATCGCCCTGGTAGGCTGCGGTAATGACGTGCGATCCTACACTCAGAGCAGTCGTCGCATAACTTGCGGTTCCGCTTGCGTTGAGGGTCAGCGTCGTGAGAGTCGATGAGCCATCTGTCAGCACCACCTGACCCGTCGGAGCCGCCGTACCTGAGGCCGGTGCGACCGTCACCGTAAAGGTCACGTTCGTGCCCGACACCACTGACGTTGCACTGGCCTGCAACGCGGTAGCGGTAGCGACCTGTGGCGTAGCGACGGTGACGACGGCCGCTCCCGACGCATTGTTGAAGGTGAGGTTGCTGGCGTTGTCCGGGGTGTATGTCGCGGTGAGAGTGTCGCTGCCGTTCGCAAGCGATCCGGCAGCAATGGTGAAGGCAACACTCCCTTGCGCCAATGGAAGCGCAGGCGATGTGTAGCTGCCGCTGCTGAGGACGATGGAGCCAGTCGGAGCAGGCTTACCGCTGCCTCCTGCTACATGCAATGTGACCTGCAGCGACTGCGTTGGAGAAATTGTGGACGCTGCCGGGAGGACCGTGACCGCCGGTGTATTCTTCAGCGCGGCTTCGACAGACACCTGGCTGGTCCCGCTTGCGCTCTTGTAGTTGGGCTGCGAGATGGAATCGGGGACGTAGTAGGCAGTGAGGGTGTCCATCCCGGCAGGCAGATAACCCGCCGGAATCGTAATGACTACGCTGCCATTGATAAGGGCGGTGGCCAGCGAAGCATAGTTTCCGCCGGAGAGAGTGACCGTGCCGCCGGGAGTCGGACGGCCGCTGCCGTCGCTGACCGTGATGGTCACCGCGAGGGTTTGCTGTGTGTTGATGTCGAATGCAGCCGGCGTCACGGTGACCGCAGGTGTCGTTGCGTCGATGGCGGACACCGTGATGGAAGCGCTGCCTGCGCCAACACCGTACGTTGTCGAGGAGGCTGTATCAGGCGTGTAGACCGCGTTCACGGTCGTGCTTCCTACAGCAAGCGTGCCGGCGGGAATCGTGAAGGTCACGCTGCCGCCGCTCAGGGGCAAGGTGGCGGAGGTGTAATTACCGCCGATGAGAGAAATGGTGCCGGTAGGTGTCGGGCCGCCTGCTGTGCCCGTTACCTTTACGGTCACTGTGTCGCTTTGTGCGGTTGTGATGTTGGTCGAAGCAGGTGTGACGGTTACGGTCGGCGTGGAGGTTGTCGGAGTTACGAATGCGGTACCCGAGAGGGCGAACGTATGCGTTGTGCCGCTCGCATTCAGCTCGTTGTCAGTAAGAGTGAGCGTTGCGGTCAGCGCGCCGGAATTGTTCGGCGTGAAGAGCACCCCTATTGTGCAGCTTGTATTGACAGCCAGAGGGGAGGAGACGGAACACGTTGTCGCATTGGCATCGAAACTGAAGTTGTTGTTGGAAAGCGCCAGCCCAGTGATATTCAACGGCTGATTGCCAGTGTTCTTTACAGTTGCGACGAGTGTGCCATCGGTTGTGTCTGTGGTGCCGATCCTGGTCTGGGTGGAGAAGCTCAGCGCAGGCGCGTCGGAGAAGTCCAGCTTTACGAGTTGGTTGGTGAGCCCCGGGTTCGAGGTCGGCACGTTCGCCGAATTAGTCGCGATGAAGACATTCCCCTGCGCGTCAACGGTGAGTTCCTCCGGGGTAATGCCCGCGGTACCGAGCGAAGCGAGGGTAATCACCTGCGTGTATCCGCTCGCCGCAATGATCTCCTTGATGGCGTTGTTGCCGCTGTCCGCGACGTAGATGTTGCCGTAGGCGTCCGATGCGACGCCCCGAGGGGCATTGAAGCCGCTGCCCACGACGCGAGAGATGGTATAGCCGCTGGACGCCAGCACTTCCTTGATGGCGTTGTTGCCGGTGTCTGCCACGAAGTAGTTATTCTGCGGGTCAATGGTGATGCTCGGTGTGTCTCCGCTGAAGTCAAAGGACCGCGTCTGCGAAGTCTGACCGAGGGCCAGGTTCGTGAAACAACTTTGCAAAATACCATTACCCACCTCGGCGACGTCACCTGCACCATCCGCAACGGCGCGAAAAAAGTAATGCGAAAAATCGTAAAGAGGTGTGCACTCCGATTGGTAAAACTTACCGACCGTGGGCAAGTACGAGGGAGTTGGGAATTCGCTGTTGGCGATCCATAAAACTCCGGCGCCATCCAAGGACAAGCCACTGGGGACGATGAGGGTCGCAGAGGTAGATTGCATCGCATTTCTGTCTGTTGCGATCAGGGTGCTGCAGGTCGGTCCGGTGCAGCCTACAGGGAACTTCCATATGTCTCCAATGCTGACAACCACGGAATCGTCGGAATTGACGATGGTGCTGTCCGCGGCATATACGTTCCCCGCGCCGTCCACCGCAACGTCTGTCACCGGAGCATAAAAGTTCTTGGTCGGGTCCGGATTGTTCTGCGGCGCGAGAATGTTGTAAGGAACGGGGGCGTAGGGGCCGAAGGTGACCTGGGGTGCTGTCCCTGTGCCTTGGATATACGCTTCACCAAGGCCGTTGCCGTCGGAATCCAACAGAATGACACCGCCTTTGCGCTGTCCCGGATATTTCGGTGTGAAGGTGACCTGCAGGGTGCACGTAGAGCCGTTGGAAAGAACGGTACCTACCGCACAGGTTCCAGGATTTGAAACAGCGAAGTCCAGGCCGGTAACACCCAGGGTCAAGGCGTTGATGCTGGCAACGGTCCCCGCCTTGCCCACTGTAGGATTGGCGACGATCTGGAACGTCACGCTCTGCGGAGCGCTGGTCTGGCCGACGGGCACAACACCAAAGTCCACCGGGTAGGCGCTGAAGAGGATGCTGATGTCCGTCCAGGCGCGGGTTGCTTGCGGACTGAAGTTGCCGGAAGCATCCATCGCCTGTACCGCGAAGGTGTGCCGCTTGGTGCGAATCTCATAGTTGTTGGGGAACCCAGCCAGCCCGGAGTAGCTTACGCCGCTTGTGCAGGCCGTAAACGTTCCGCCGTCAAGGCTGCATTGGAAACTCACGCCGGCCTGCGAATCCGTAAAGGCGAAGGTCGCGGTATCGTCGTTCGTCAGGTACGCGGGTGCGGAGGTAATCACGGGAGCCGGCGGCCCGACAGAATTGATGACCCAGTTGTACGTTGCCGCATTGCTCAGGTTGCCGGCAGCGTCCTTCGCCTTGATCTGGAAGTTATGCGGACCGCCACTTAGGCCTGTGTAGGTGGTGGGACTGGTACACGCGGCAAACGGAAGCGAATCGATGCTGCAGACAAACGTGACCGGTGTCTGCGTATCGCTGAAGGTAAACGTGGCTGTGGTTGCTGTGGTGGGATTAGCCGGCGTGGTCAGAATCACTGGCGTGGGAGGGAGCGCCACGGCTGCGATCTGGATGACCTGGGTCGTTGCGTTCTGGTTGAGGTTATTGTCGGTAACAGTCAGTGTGGCGCTGAGCGGGCCAGTCGTGGTGGGTTGGAATGCCACGGCAATGTAGCAGGAGCTTCCCGCAGCCAGCGGAGTAGAAGTAGAGCAGGTTGTAATGTTGTGAAGCGTAAAGGACGTATCGGAAAATACGAGGGAGTTGAAGGTCAACGGGGCCGTTCCGTTGTTCTGGATCTGGATCACTTGCGGCCCATCCTGCACATCGGGCACACCTTGTAGCGTCGCCGTTCTGAAGGTCATGGGCGGCGGCGTGACAAAGTCCATCTTGTTGATGGAGTTTTTGTTGACGTCAGTCCTGTAGAGATTGCCGGCCCCATCCACCGCCAGGCTTTCGGGAAACTCAAGGTACGATTGCGAGCATAGACGGAGGCTGGGGGTATAGCCGGAAGCCGCCGTAAATTCGTAGGAGCAGCTACCACCGTAGTCCGCTTCATACACATTGCCGGCGCCATCGATAGCCACGCCGAAAGGTTTGCCGAAGGCGCCCGCCGCAAGGGTCTTCACAGTCTTGTAGCCGTCGGCAGCAGTAATTTGAAGAACCGCTGTGTTGATGGAGCTACAGGAGCCCGGAATGAATACCGTGCACTGGTCGCCGCCCTCGGCAACGAACAGGTCTCCCGCAGCGTTGACGACAACACTCCATGGGGCGTCGAGGCCGGTGGCCAGCGTCTTGATGGTGGCATATCCGCCGTCCGCCACTAGTTCCTTGATGGAGTTGTTGAATGTGTCGGCGACGAAGACGTTGCCGTTTGCGTCCACACTCACGCCATACGGCTGATTGAAGCCCGAGCCGACTGTCTGCAGGCAGCTATACGACTTGCAGCCCGGCGGAAGTTTTTTGACGTCGTTATTGCCAACCTCGGCGACGAAGATGTTGCCCCCGCCGTCCACGGCGAGAGCGGAGGGCTCAAAGAAGGCTTGCAACACGGTCACGGTGCAACTGGAGCTGGTGCATCCGGCGGGAATCTCCTTGACGGCGCCGGTCCCCCAATCCGCTTCGAAGACGTTGCCGGCGCCGTCTACCGCTACGCTGGGGTGCGAAAACCCATCACTCAAGGTCGTCGTGCTGGACGGATAATTCGCACCGATAAATCCATAGCCCGGATAGTAGGGTGACGATTGCAGACTGATCTCAGGGCCGGTTCCGCTCCCATGGATGTAGGTCAAAGCCAGAAGCTGGCCGCTGCTGTCAAGCGCGAGGACAGCGCCGTTGCGCATCCCGGCGAACGCCGGTGTAAAAGTCACATTCACCGTGCAGCTTTGTCCCGCGGCCACATTGATGCCAGCGCCACATGTGCCGCCTGCAACGATGGCGAAGTCCTTGCCGGTGACCCCTTGCGTCGTGGCGATCAAGGTTGCAGGCGTGGAGCTTGCCGCGAAGGTCAGCGTGATGGTCTTTCCAGCGCTGGCTGTACCGATATTGACGGCGCCGAAGTCTACAGGCGCCGCTCCCGAAGAGGTTGCAGCCGCACCCACGGAGACAACCCCTATTGCCTTCGCCGAGACATAGATGGTCGTGCTGGCGGCGTCGGGTGTATAGGTAGCCTGCAGCGCATCGTTGCCGATCGGAAGCGAGTTTGCCGGAATGGTGATAACCACAGTGCCGCCAACCAGCGGTGCGGCCGGCGAAGCGTAATTTGTGGCGTTTAGCGTGACCGTTCCGGTGGGTATCGGCGCACCGGCCGTTTGTCCCACCGTTACCGTGACCGAAAGTGCCTGTGACTGAGAAATAGCACTCGTTGCCGGAGTCACGGTCATCGTCGGGACATTCAGGATCGTCGACGTGACGGTAACGGTGTACTGGGTGCTCGCCGGGGTAAACACCGCGCTGCTGGCCGCGTCAGGGACGTAGGTAATGGCAAGACCGGCCGTGCCGGGCATCAGCGATCCCGGTGGAATGCTGATCGTAGCAACACCATTCGTGACTGCGGCGGGCGCGGAGGTATAACCGACAGCAGCGACCTGCACCGTTCCCGTGGGGACCGGGTTTCCGCTGCCGCCGTCTACCTTCACCGTGAGCGTCAATGTCTGCGTCACGGCCACAACATTTGAGCTCGAATTGACGATCAACAACGGTGTAAACAACCCGGAGCCATTGAGGGTCAGCTTCTGCGTCGAGCCGGCGACGTTCAAGGCGTTGTCACCGACCGACAGCGTCCCCGTGATCGACGCGCCCGTGGTGGCAGGCACGAACTGGATTCCCAGTACGCAGGTGTCTCCAGGGGCCAATGAGCCGGTTGGGGAGCAGGTCGTGACGCTCGTATCGAACGAAAAGCTGTTGTTTGAAAAGGCGAGGCTGGATATCGCCAGCGGCTGATTGCCGATGTTCTCCAGCGAAACATTCTGCGGGCTATCGGCTGTGTCTACTTCACCCGGAGCGGTAGGAGTCCGAAACGTAATCGACGGGGCCGCGGCTCTCGGAAGCTCGAAGAGCGAGTTTCCGCCGGCGGACCCGAAGTCGACGACATACAGATCGCCGCCGCCTGTGATCGCGATCCCCGTGGGCGCGTTAAAACCGTTCGAAAGCAAAGTCGAAGTTGTATAGCCGCTGCTGACGAAGTACTTTGTAACGGCGCCGGCATTGCTGGGGGCCGTGCTGACGATCAGGTCGCCGCTGCCCTCCACGACAACGTCCTGCGGCGCAATCAGGTTGCTGCCAATGGTCTTGATCGTCGGGGAAGATGGAATGCTGCCGCCAACGGCAACAATTTCGTCGATGACCTTGTCCTGTGTGGCAGCAACAAAGACGTCGCCCAAGGCATCCACTGCAATGCCCGCCAGGGAGTTGAAGCCGGTGGCGAGCGTCTTGGACGTCGTGTATCCGCCCGCTGCCAATAGCTCTGTAACGCTGTATGGATTGCCGGGGCTGCTGCCGGTGAAGAACACGTTTCCGCTGCCGTCAACAGCAATCCCGACCTGATTTCCAAAGCTTCCTGTAATCGTCCTGGTCGCAGAGTATCCGCCGCTCGCGAGAATCTCCGTGACCGTGCCGCTCGCTTCCACATCAGCAACCCATATATTCCCTGCACCATCGACCGCCAACCCCCAGGCTGCATGAAAGGTGCCGGCCAACGGCTTGACGCAACTGGCGTCGGTACAGCCAACCGGGACCTTTATCACGGAATCAATGGCGGTGGAGGAGTTGTGGCTGGTCACAAAGACATTCCCGTCGCCATCCACAGCGATGCCTTTGTCTGCCTTGATGCCCAGGAACGGAAACGACGTCGCGGCAGCCACGGGGAGAAAGCCCGCCTGCGGACCCGACCCCACACCGGAAACGTATGTACTGGCAAGCACGTTTCCTGCGGCATCCTCCAGCACCGCTGCTCCGCTGCGAAGACCGGCGAAGAGCGGCGCAAATGTCACCGAAACCGTGCAGGTGGCGCCCGCCGCATAGCTTTGGCCGGTAACGCAGCTGCCTCCTGGAGCGACCGCGAAATCCTGCTTCTGCGCACCACTGGTCAACGCCAGTTGACTCGCCACGGAACCCGCGGCCGTAAATGTCAACGTCACAGGCTGCGCGACGCTCGTCTGCCCCATCGCCACCGTGCCAAAGTTAACGGCCTGCGCCACTGCCCATTGTGATCCCGCGAGAAGTAAGAGAGCAGGAAGGCGAAACATACATTTCAAGCGCGGGCTGAACATTGACAGAGTCTCCTGAGATGGAATCCAAAGTGTTCCAAAACTGACCGGCAAACGGGGATAGTCTCTACGCCGTTATGGGGGGTCATTGGAACTGCGTAAAACGCCGACAGAATGCCTCAGCCGCCCTTCGATCAAATCTTTGAAGACTTTAAGGAAGCTCTGAATAAGTTCTGGTTTTGAAGGGGCAGGACTTCAGTCGCGCCCAAACTGCTGACAAAGTCGAATGCTTGAACGGTACGGTCTTTTGCCGTACGTAAGCCGGCAGTGCACCAAGGTTTTGTCAACAACTGCCAGGAGCAAATCTCCTGTTACTGTGAGCCGGATAAATGGATTCATGGCCGTTTTTCTGGCGAAAAACGGCCATGAATCCATCCGCTTGGGGCCCCAACAGGAGATTTGCTGTCTTGCATGAACTCAGCCGCGATGGGTTTGTAACACCGCGTAAGCAGCGACGGTCTGTCGCTTGGCCGCTACCGCACGAAATAGGATTGGTAGCGGCTTCGGCAATCTCGTCCTTATTGCGGAGTCAAGGCTTGATCTGTTCCGTCAATCCGATCAGCCTGACGCTGCCAAGGATTCCCGATTCTTTGAGTTGTGGCGCTGGCCCGAATGATCCTGCTCGCCCACCAACTGCCTCGGACAGAATGCGCTTTTCCGGCGGCAGCAAACCGTCGCCAATCAACCGGTTTGTCCATTCATTGGTCAACTTGATCTCGATCCTGTTTGCGCCAGGCTTCATCGCTCCCGTTACGTCAAGCCTGTACGGAGGAGCCCACAACACTCCTACGGGCCTGCCATTCACCTGAACTTCAGCGATGTCGCGCACCGTATCGAACTCGAGATAGAGATGCTCGCCCGCACGAAACCATCCTGCCGATGCCTGCACAACTTTTCTGTATGTGGCAGTGCCCGAAAAATACTTAATACCGTCGTCGGCATTCGATGTCCACGAGGTGAGCGTCGGCATCGCTATGCCGTGCGGCGCACCCGAATGGTCCGGGAAAGTGACAGTCCACGCACCGCCAATTTCCGTCAGTATGGTTTGCTTCGTAGAGGCCGCCACACGGGAAGGCGCAGTTGCCGCATTGCGAAAGATGACGAAGACAGATTCGCGTTCGGCCAGATCGAGCGGGACGACAGTGAAGCCCGCGTCGGAAGCATAAAGTGCCGGCTGCAAACCCGGCTGGCGATTGCCGGTGCGCTGGTCGATGTCAGCAGCCGATGTATACGACGCCCTCGCCATGTCTCCATCCATCGGACGCCACACTTGAACATCCTTTCCGGAGATACGGAAACGAGCTTCAACATGCAGCGGTCTGTCCGCCTGATTGACGACGAAATATATCTCGGCATCCTTTGTATGACGATGGGTCCACACGGGCGGCGCATCGAGCGACCCGCTGGACGCAAAGTCCTGCGGCGCTTTGAGCCGGCTCAGAATCTCGTCCAGGGAGAGACCGTCATAGGTCATCCCCTTTCCAAAGGAATGCTGGTTGAGAGTAACGCCATCCATATCGCCCCAAATGTCGCGCGCAAGCGTCTGTACTTGTGCATCAGCTTCGGGATAGTGCAAAAGACTGGGCGAAGCCGCAGGCCGTTGGCCGGTGATGGTCGCTCCCGCCGTAACCAGCTCATGCAGCTTCTGCAGCACCTCGGGCGTCATCTGCGTCGTTGGCGGCAGAACCAGCAGACGGTAGTTCATTCCCTCAGGCATCGCGCTGGAGCCATTGATGTGAAGGCGGCCATCGGCGGTCACACTGGTGTGGTGCAGAAGAACATCGGTGTTGATGTAGTCATAGTCGTAGCCGGCGGGCGGAGCGGGCTGCAAACCGTCTCCCCAGAACGGCATCGTGGATGGCGCACCTTCGGGAAGCAGGTAAGCGATATCGGCAACCGGACTTCCCTGCTGCAGCATGTACGACACCCGTGCTACATAGGTCATGAAGGGTTTGGCCTGCTCTGCCCATGTGATGTTGCGATGGATGTGGGTGCCAACCATGGTGTTGCCGGGCTTGGTGTCGAGCGGCTGCTCCGCCGAGGTGTGAAACACGAGTCGATTGACTCCCTGGGCGAACCAGTAGTCGGCAATCTTCTTCAGTGTGTACGGAGCTTCATAACCGCCACCGGTAAAGGACTCGGTAGCAACGACAGGCTTGCCGTAGACATGGGCAGCAGAGGCCGCGCCACGTACATCGACGTAATACATCGACTCAGGATGCAGTGCACGCACCCAGAACTCGGCCATCGGAATATCGACCTTGCTTTTATTCAGCAGTGTGTCTTCCGGAATCTCAAGAGCCACCCCCGAAGCCTCGGCGTAAGCCTCCATCCCCTTCTTGTGCAACTCCGCATCCATCGTTCCGTAAAACTCCTCGGCAAACATGTCAGCGAGCGTGCGGCGGAAGTCCCACAGAAAACGGTCGCTGACATCCGCGCTCTCGACAACACGTCCCGCGAGCACGGGAAGATACGGCGTCGGGTCGTACCCGCGCCGGCGATGGAACTCGGCGATCATCTCGTCGGTCCAGTTCTGCATACCAGCTTCCCAGCTATCCATCGTCATGTAATGGGTCGTCGATCCGAGCAGGCTGCCAAGATGCTGTTGCAGCGGATCGATATAGCCGTCGAAATATTGGCGGACATATTTCGCGTTCAGTTTGTCGACCTCGTAGCCGCTCCCAGCTGGTACCGACGGACGGTTCTTTGCACCGGTAAGCGAGTAGCCCATACGCAGCACAGTCCATTTGCCCGCGGGAACGTCCCAGTGCAGCGTGCCGTCTTGGTCCATCTTGCCGGTAAGATCGACCACATCGCTCAGCGCAATCTCCGCGGACGCCGGAGCGGCGGGCGTGGCCACAACGTCATACACATCCATCAGACTGCCGAAAGCACCCTTGTCTTCCCAACGATTGACCCGCGCGCTGGAATAGAAGATGGCCTCGCTGATGCCGTATTCAGTGGCTGGTATCACTGGTCCGCCGTGGATGACAGCTGCCGGCGTGAGGCCCGCGCCATCCAGCTCGATGCGAAAGACCTTCGCCGTCACGGCGGGAAAGGCAAAAGTGCGGACGGAAGCGCCATGGTACCCCTGTGGCCCAGGCGAGTTGGCGATGGTGCGGAAGGTGATGCCATCGTCGCTGGCGAGGATACGGCCCACGGGAATGCGTCCTTTGCTGCCAAAGGAGAGCGCACGAGCGGTATAGGGCTGTGCGAACTCGTACTGCAGCCAGGCAGGGCCGCCTTCTTTCGGCGCAGCGATCGTGACGAACGTGGTGAGGCTATCGTCGAGCAGCGCCGCGCCGTCAATGGGCCCGTTGTTCGTCCTCACTTTCGGGTGCAGCGAGGCCATGGGGACTTCATCCGGCGGTGTGCGATAGGCGATGACGACGGAGTCGACGTAGAAGTGCGGTGCGTCGGGCCGTGAGCCGGCAGTAGAGTCCCGCACCGGGCCTTCGTTCGAGGGAGGCTGCGCAAGCTTGCCGTTGAACTTCGTCGACCCCGCAATATCTGTTTCGCTCCAGACGAGTTTCTTCATCGCCATCTCAGGCTTCACCCACGGCCCGCCCGCCTCGCTCCATCCCGCACAACTGAAGATGGACATCTCAAGACCGAGACGCTTCGCTTCCTCAGCCGAATGCAGCACGGCGTGGTACCACTCCGGCGTCGCGAAGTGGACCTTGGGCTCTACCACCTGGCCACTGCCCGAGGCCACGTCCGCCAACTGAAAGCCCCCGATCCCGGAGCGCTTCATCCATTCAAGGTCTTTGGTAATGCCGTCTTCCGTGACGTTTCCGTTAGTCCAGTGCCACCACGTGCGAGGCTTCGCCGAGTCCGGCGGCGTAACGAATCCCTGCGCGAGAGAATCACTCGCACTCTGCGCGAACGACACGCTGCATGCCGCCAAAACCGCGAGCACCACCGTACCTGCCACCGTGCGTATCATGATGTCGGCCTATCGCTCCGGGTGGAGATGCATTTTGAGGAACTGGATATAGATGTCCCAATCCGTAGGGACCATGCCGTGGCCGCCGTCGTGCATGTAGTAGCTGAGGTCGTGCAGGATGGGCTGCTTCGCCGCTGGCCAGACATCCGTTCCCAGGTCCTGCTTACCGAGCAGCTTGTACACAGGACCGGCCGCAACGGCAGCAAGAAACTCACCCTTGGGGTCGGACCAGTTGTCGGTATCGCCGGTCTGTAGCAGCAGTGGACGAGGAGCGATCAGAGCAACGAGAATGTTCGCATCCATCGGCGCGGTATCGGGAAAGCCGCCGTATTTGGCGTAGTTCGCAGCGAACTGATACGGGTAACGCGAAGGCGCCGTTAGGTGGGCTATGGTCTCACCGTAGTTGCGATGGCTGAGTGCGGCGCCGCCTTCTCCCGAACAGCTCGCGATGACGGCAGCAAATCGCTCGTCATGCGCACCCGCCCACATGACCGTCTTACCCAATCGCGAGACGCCGTGAATCGCCACACGTTTCGCATCGATGCTCCTGTCGGTCTCAAAGTAATCCTGGACGCGGCTCATGCCCCAGGCCCACGCAGCGATGGAACCCCAGGCATCCGGGTCGCGTTCTGTCTGCCCAGGCTTCATGGTGCGCGCGCGGATACCGTTGGGTGCAGCGTTCAGATAGTCGGGATCGACGTCGCCGTAGTAAAAGGTAGCCACACCGAATCCGGCATCGAGAAAAGGCCCGACGTTCAGGCGGCCAAAGCCTCGGCCCGCCGGAGGATCGATCAGCGTATTCGTCTTCGGGTCCCACACCTTGTGCGGCGTGATACCGGGATCGTCCACGGCATTCTGGATCGCACCGAAATTGATACTGAAGAACATCGGCACAGGCTTGCTCGACGCCGCCGGGAGGTACACGAGCAGATGGATTTCGGGCCCGGAAGGGTCTTTCGATAGATGGACCGTGATCTGTTTACGGATAGCTTTGCGGCCGAGCGCGGGAGTACCCTTCTCGACGACCTCAAAACTTTCGTCCGCCGGCCGGGCGGGCGCAATGCCGTACTGCTGCGTCTCAAAGAGTCTCACGATTTCCGGCCGCCGCTTGGTCGTCCAGGTCTTCGCGTCTTTCACCACCCTGCCGTTGTTGAGCTTTAGCGGGTCAGGCAAGGTATAGGCGCCGACCTTTGCCTCGTCGTAGTTGACTGGAATCCCGGCGACAACAGTTGGCGCTGGCTTCGCTGTTGGCGGCGGCGCCTGTGCCTGCATACCGGCCGACATCGCAAGCAAGGATAAAGCAGACGCAATCTTAAGTTGCATAACTTGGACTCCCGGCGTTGAGCAGCAGAAGATTTCTATAGCGAAATATTTTCAAAACGACGGTAGAATCCCCGCCGTATGCCTGTCAAGTAGGGATGAATGAGGTGGCTCGCCAGCGCGATCACGGGCGGCCTGGCTTGCCGCCGAGTGCGATATTGTTCCTGTGCTCTGCTCTGAGGCCGCATGCTCCGGCCCTTTTTTCATTGCCAGGGATTGTAGCGTTTGTAACGTCACGGCGGGCCGGTTTTGCCTGCGGCTGACGTACACTGATTTCGTAAAAATGGGCGATATCACAGAGATACTGAAGGGCTGGGACGCGAACCGCGATGTCGCCATCGAGCGGCTGACTCCTCTCGTCTATCAGGAACTGCACAAGATCGCCGCCAGTTACATGCGCCGTACGCGCCCCGACCACACTCTTCAGGCCACCGCGCTTATCAACGAAGCCTACATGCGTCTGGTCAGGCAGGAGGGGGCTTCCTATCAGGACCGGGCCCACTTCTTTGGTCTTGCCGCAAAAATGATGCGCGGCATCCTTGTCGATTTCGCGCGAGCCCGTGCCTCCGAGAAGCGCGGCGGCGGTGGCAAGGTCCAGCTCGACGACAACATGGATGTCTCCGACGGGAGTGCTTCGGAGTTCCTGGTGGTGCATGAGGCATTGGAAAAGTTCAAGCTGGTCGAACCGCGCAAGGCGTCGGTGATCGAGCTCCGTTTCTTCGGTGGCCTCACGTTCGAGGAGATTGCGGACGCCCTGGGCATCTCGCTCATCACCGCCAAACGCGACTCCGCCTACGCTGAAGCCTGGCTCCGCCGTGCCCTCAGCAAACCGGACGGTACAGCATGACGGACGCCCAACGCGAACAGGTCGACCAGCTCTTCGGCGATCTCTGCGAGCTTACGCCGGAGCAGCAGGCGCCCATCCTTGCGACAGTCGATGACCCCGAGGTCCGCGCGGAAGTGGCTTCGCTTCTTTCGCACACTGTCCCTACGACCAAGGGGCTAAATACCTCCATCGGCGAGTTGATCGAGGCCGCGACCGATTCCGGCGCCTTTGAAGACCGTGCCATTGGCCCCGGTACGCGCTTCGAGCGGTATCGCATCGAACGCAAGATCGGCCAGGGCGGTATGGGCGATGTTTACGAGGCCGTCCGCGAGAACGACTTCCACAAGCGGGTTGCCCTCAAGATCGTCCGCTACGGCCTCGACTCCGACTTCGCCCGCAGCCGCTTTCAGCAGGAGCGGCAAACTCTCGCCGGCCTCGAACATCCCTATATCGCCCGTCTGCTGGATGGCGGCGAAGCTGCCAACGGATGTCCCTATCTGGTACTCGAATTCGTCGACGGTGTGCCTATCGACCAGTACACTCAAACGCGGTCCCGCGATGAGATTCTCGCCCTTTTCCTCAAAGTCTGCGAGGCGGTCGAGTATGCCCACCGCAACCTGATCATCCACCGCGATCTCAAGCCCGGCAACATTCTCGTCACCACCGACGGCACACCCAAACTTCTTGACTTCGGCATCGCCAAGCTGCTCGACGCCAACGCTGCCGTCACGCAGACCATGTCTGTCGCTCTGACCCCGCAGTACGCCAGCCCCGAGCAGGTCCGTGGCCAGAGCATCACCACTGCGTCGGATGTCTACTCGCTCGGGGTCATCCTCTATCAACTGCTGACCGGACGCAAACCCTACGCCGTTGAGACCACCACCCCCTTCGAGCTGGAGCGTGTCGTCTGTCAGGAACCGCCCGAGCCGCCCGGCATTGGCAATGAACTCGACGACATCCTCATGATGGCGCTGCGCAAAGAACCAGAGCGCCGCTACGCCAGCGTCGTCGAGTTCGCGCAGGATATTGAGCGCTTCCGCGAGGGTCGTCCCGTCCTTGCGGCGCCTGACTCCACAGTCTATCGGGCGCGCAAATACGTAAGCCGTCATTGGATAGGTCTTGCCGCCACCTCGGCCATTGTGCTGGCCATCGCCGTCGGCGCCGCTATTTCACTGCATCAGGCCCGCATTGCGCGGCAGCGCTTCGACCAAGTGCGCTCGCTCGCCCACAGCTTCGTCTTCGACTACAGTGACGATCTCGCCAAAATTCAGGGCACGACGGCGGTCCGCGAAAAGATGGTGGGGACTGCCCTCATCTATCTCGATAACCTGTCCAAAAGCGCGGGCAACGATCTTTCCCTGCAGAAAGAGCTTGCGCTTTCGTATCAAAAGGTCGGCGATGCCCAGGGCTTTCCAACCCGGCCTAACCTTGGCCATACCGATGCTGCAGTGGCAAGCTATCGTAAAGCTGCTGAAATCGGTGAACGCATCGCCACGCGCGATCCGTCCTATCGAGGTGATCTCGGTGTGTTTTATGCGGCCTTTGCGCAGTTGAAGCTGCGCACGGGCGACTTTGAGGATGCGAGAAAAACGGCGGACGTGGCCGTCCATCATCTCGAAGAAGCCAACGTAAAAGGCTCTTCCACGAAAATCCTCGGCAACCTTGCGCATGCCTGGTGCATTCTGGGCGAGATCGATGAAGACGTCGGCCACACCGACGACGCGTTTGAACGGTTTAGGCGCTGCGACGATCTTTCCCGCGAGGTGCTGGCCCGGGAACGCAATGCGCAATCTCTGCGCTTGGCTCAAGACGCGAAGGAACGCCTTGGCACTGCCAACATGGAAGTTGGCCACCTTCACGATGCGCTCACTATGTTCGACCAGGACCAGGCGCTCATCGAGGAGATGCTGAAGCTGGAACCCGCAAACCCCAGGCTCAAGCGTAACCTCGCCCTTCTTGGTCAGTATCGCTCAGAAGTCTGGTATGACGACCGCTACCCAAACTTCGATGACCCGGCCGAGAGCACCAAGTACGCGCAACAATATCTGGATGCAACCCGAGCCATGGTCGCCGCCGACGAGAACGACCATGCCGCTCGCTTCAGCATGGCGGTCGCCCTGTTTCGGCTGTCGTATCCTATGGGACGGGTCCATCCCGCTGAAGCCGTCGATCTCGCGCGGGAGTCGATAGCTGTTTTCGATTCCTTGATTGCCGGTGGAGACAAGAGCTACCTCGTCACCTCTCGCCGGAACCGTGGGTCGCGCCGTCTGGCGGAGGCCCTTCTCGCAAACGGGCAGATAAAGGAAGCGGTGAACCAGGCCGAGGAAACTCTGCGCACCCAACGTGGGCTGGTCGCGCAGCACCCTGACGATCTCGACGAGCGGACACTTCTCGCCATGATTCTTACTGTCCGAGCGCAGATAGCCGTCGCTCAGGGGGACCGAACAAACGCCGTCCGATATCTCACCGAAGCCGACCAACTCGCTACGACCGTCTACAACCGCGGCACCACCGAACTCCAGATTATTCAGCCCCTCTCGAATATCCGTGAGTTGCTCGCCGCGCAATACGCCGCCTCTGGCGACCAGGCGAAGGCGCGGTCGTGGAATGAGGCTGCCCTGCGGCTTTGGACAGCGCTTCCGGACCAGAATGAGTTCGTCCGGCGGCATTCGGCGCTGATCGTTGAGCGGATGAAGGCCAGCCACGCCTGACACCCGCACCAGCCGCAATTCCTATGCGGTATCTCTCCATTTCCGCTCGCACCTGACGTCCCCAAATATTTTTTTGCGGTCGATGATACTTTTCCCGCTACGGCTTCGATTGTCTGAGTGAAGGCCGCTCCGAGGCACGAACGCAGTTGAGAGCCGGCCGGGACTAAAAGAGGAAATCGACATGAAACTCAAGACCAGCGTCAAAGCCGGCGGCACTAAGCTAAACCACAATCAGAGCACAGGACTGGCGCTCAAGACTTCCGTGAAGGCAGGTGGGTTGAGTTCCTTCAACCACAACCAGAACAAGGGAATGACGATCAAGACTTCCGTGAAGGCAGGTGGATTGAACTCCTACAACCACAACCAGAACACCGGTCTCGCTCTTAAGACCAACGTCAAAGCCGGCGGCACTAAGGTAAACCACAATCAGAGCACGGGGCTGGCGCTCAAGACTTCCGTGAAGGCAGGTGGATTGAGCGCCTACAACCACAACCAGAACATCGGTCTCGGTCTTAAGACCAACGTCAAAGCCGGCGGCTTAGCCACAGTCAACCACAACCAGAGCAAGGGCCTCGCCCTCAAGACCAGCGTCAAGGCCGGTGGTCTGCAACTGAACCACAACCAGAGCAAAGGACTGGCGCTCAAGACTTCAGTCAAGGCGGGATTTCGCTCTGAGAACCACAACCAGAGCAAGAGCCTCGCGCTCAAGACCGCTGTGAAGGCGGGAGGGCGGAGCATGCAGCACAACCAGAGCAAGGGCCTCGCCCTCAAGACCTCGGTCAAAGCCGGCGGCTTCTCTATCAACCACAATCAGAGCGTCGCGTAGTCGATCGGATAATCCCGCCAGCCGAAGGACGGCGCCCACAGCCTGCCAAAGGCTGTGGGCTATTTATTTGTGCCGGTGAGCAGTGAGATGTTGTTTGTTTCACGCAAGTTACCCATGCGAAGTTCCCGGACTGCCACCCTATCCGATGCCACCGTTCTGACAGAATCGCAAAGAAAATTGCGCAGAACGCTTGTCGGCCTATCCACAGAACACCTTTAGAACGCCCCACGCGGCACACTTCAAATCATGAGCAGGCGAATAAATTTTCACTCGCTCAACCCTTTCGCTTCAGCCGTTTGCTGCCGCGTACGTCCATCCCCGATCTCTCAACCCTGAAAGAGGAAACCCAAATGACCATCAAGACCAACGTAAAAGCCGGCGGATTCGTACCGAACCACAACCAAAACACGAGCCTCGCACTCAAGACCAGCGTAAAGGCAGGCGGCATTTCTCTCAACCACAACCAGAACAAGGGCCTTGCGCTCAGGACCAACGTCAAGGCGGGCGGTATGACTTACAACCACAATCAGAGCAAAGGTCTCACACTCAAGACCTCCATCAAGGCTGGCAGCCGGAACGTGCAGCACAACCAGAGCACCCATCTTGCGCTCAGGACCAGCGTCAAGGCTGGTGGCCAAGCCTGGAATCACAACCAGAACAGAGGAATGGTCCTCAAGACTGCCTTGAAGGCAGGTTCGATGCGGGGTGACGGCAATGGTGGGTTAACCGGCCCGAATCACAACCTCGCGGCACTGTAAAACGCTGCCGGGCGTGAAACACCCGATGCGATGACACTTTTTTCCAACCGATTGCGGTTATCTGAGTGAAGGTTATTCGGCGGCAATAGAGAGGATCAAATGATGTCTGTCCATGAACCCAGGCTGAAGATTGTGCAGCGACGCGGCGGGCTTCCGCTCACGGGATTCGAGGCGCCAGACCCCGAGGTGACGGTGCCGCCTCAGAGCGGTGCGCCGGTTCCGTGGACCGGCGCCCGCGTTCTGCTGGAGGAATTGGCTGCGATAGCCGGAGTGATGGCGTGGGACGCCACGCCGGTCCGATTGCGCCCGGCTTGCGCGGTGGTGCTGCCGGAGTGGCGCGCTCGGCTAAGCGCAAAGGAGCAGGAGGTCAGCGATGGTTTCGCGTGCAACTGTCCCGCGGCGCTCACCTACCCCAACTTTCAGACACGTCCAGTGGTCAGGGCTCTGGCGGAGACAATGGCCCGCTTAATACCGAAAAGCGGAGTGACGGTGCGCTTTCCGCAGCTCAAAGGAGTAGACGCGGAGACGACATGGCTGTTGCAACCCTTGTTGCAGAGCGCAGGAGCGAAGATTCGTCTGGTGATTGGCGACGATCCGGAGTTTGTACCGGACAATGCGGTCGCCCGCTTCACCGCCGAAGGAACGACACGTGTGCTCGGGGTCCTGCGAGCGATGGACGGGGCCGTGCTGGAGGTGGATACGGAGCTGAACAATGAGCCGTGCCCGGCGGTTGGGTCCGAAGAGACCCGACTTTGGGACGAGGCAGTTACAGCCGATTTCGCCGAGTTGATGGCCCTGGTGCGACGTTCGTTTGCCGCCTTTGGGACGGGCTTCGCCTACACGCTCGCGATGAAGCTGCTGGAGCGAGCTCCGGATGCCGAAGAAAGTGCGGAACTGCACGCCATCGCCGGACTCTGTGTTGCGCAATTACTGCAGTTGCAGAATGAGCCGGAGTCGGGCGATGAAGAAAGCGATCACTATGAAGCGGCATTGGCGGCAAAAGATGGCGACGCGCGGTTTCCGTGGCTGCTTTGCCGGCTTTCCGTTTTGGAGTCGCGAAAGAAGAAGTTTGAGAGGGCGGCGGAGCTGCTCGACCGCGCCTGGGAAGTGGCACGCGGTAGAAGCTCAGCGGAGTATGCGCGGTATCTGCAGGCGTGGGTGCTGAATGGGCGGGCCCTGCAGATGTATCGGAGCCGTCGCAAAGATGAGGCGGTGAGGCTTCTGGAGGAGGCGCTTGAGCTTATAGACAGTTGCGTGGAGAGTGCGGAGACACCACGACTGCACCTGGTGCTAACGCATTACTTCCTATGCCAGAACGCTACCCGGGTACACTTCATGGCGGGAGACACGGAGGAGGCCCGCATCTGGTTTCAACGGACGAGGGAGTACGCCGAACAACACGTGGAGTGGGTGGACGCTCCACCGAGCGAATATTCCGTGCTGCTCGCCAGCGACGACGTGGAAGCCAGAGTGTGGGAGTTGGAGAACGACGCGGCTGTGGCACGGACGGGGCTGGAACCCTGGCAGGAAGCGGAGGCGTCCCGCCTGTTGGGTATGCTTCTGTTCCGGCATGGCCGCGCCCAGGAAGCGTATGGGCGTTTCGCCCGCACACTGGAGATATTGGACAAGATGGCCGGGCCGGAGGACCTGATCGCCGGAGCGGTGCTGGGAACTGGGTTCGCTGCGTTGCGTTCGTTGCGGTCGGAGGAGGCATTGAAATGCTTTGACCGGCTAAAGTCTTGGCTGGACGAAGCAACTCTTCTGGAGCTGGAAGCGGCCGAGCTTCTGGCCCGGACGCAGGCTGGGCCGCGCGACCAGACCGAGGAGGCGAGGGTTGCAGCGGCACTCCTCTCTCCGGGAGTGGACCGTGGCATCACGCTTCGCGGCGCCTCCTACCTGGGGCAGGCGATGGGTACGGAGGATGGCCTGGCCTGGATCAACAGCGTGCTCGATAAAACGGATTGGGCCGAGGTTTTTCCGGGAGATGCGCTCGCTGTACTGGTGACAGCATTGGAGATGGAGCCTTCCAACGTTGCATGGAAGGAACGGGCGCTGGAAGTGGCTCCCATCGCGATCCAGGAAGATGATGCCAACGTTTGGTGGGACTATCAACGGTTAATGCGGTTGCCGGATGCTGCGCCTGGTGGGCTGGCGGCAGCAAGCATCGCCTGATAGCCAGCGGAATGAAAGAAATTGGATTCGTTTGGGTGGCGATGCTACGATTCGCCATCCGTTTCCGCTTATGTAAGTAGAGGGAGATTCAGCTATGACGGAATCACAGGCAATTCACCATCACGAACGCGGGCAGCAACTACAGACCACCGGCGATCATATACAAGCTGTAGCCGAGTTCGCGCAGGCCGCAACCTGGTTCGCGGAGGCCGAGGGCGAGCAATCGCCGGATCTCGCCAACGTCCTGATGGATTACACCGACTCGCTTCTCGCGCTTTGCCAGTATGCGGAAGCCGAGCAGACCGCGCGCCGCGCTCAAACGATCTTCACCGCCGTCGCCGATCAACTCGACCCGGAAACACGCGCCCAGGTGCTGCCCCGCGCCAACGGTCTTCTCGGCCGCTCGCTCCGTGAACTGGGCCGCTACGAAGAGGCGTCGGGTCCGCTGCAGACGGCCATGCGCGAGGCGAGTGAGAAGGAGTTGCCGACCCACCTCAACGAGTACGGCATACTCTGTAAATACTGGGGCAAATATGAAGACGGCGAGCGCGCCTATCTCCGGGCACTCCACATGCTCGAAGTGCAGTATGGAAAGGACTCCCTGGAGACGGCCACGCTGTATCACAACCTCGGCGGCCTCGAGCACCAGCGCGGCAACTTCGTCAAAGGCGAGCCTCTCGCCCGCAAGGCCTATGAGATCAGCCGCAAGGCATTGGGCGAAGACCACGAAAAGACCCTCGCCGATGCGGTCGCCTGGGGCGGGTTGCTCGACGGCCTCAACCGCGAGGCTGAGAGTCTGCCCATCTATCGCCGCGCGCTCGCATACTATGAGGCCCGGTATGGGGCCATCCACTTTGAAGTGGCGGCCACGCTCAATAACCTGGGCATGGCCGAAGCTGCCCGGGGCAACTTCGAGGAAGCAGAGCGCACGCTGCAACGCTGCCTCGACATCAAGCGCAAACTCTTTGGAGAGCAACACCCTGAAGTCCTTCTCACGCAGCAAAACCTGTCCACGCTCCAGCAAGTTCTCGCATGATTCCAACCCCTTTCTCGAAGACGCTGAGCGCACTGAACCAGGCGAGCTCCGCCGGTGCGATCGCCCGTCTGACGGGCGCGCTTGTGCTGCTCTGCGCGCTGGGGTACTGGATGCTCTGCGTTCCCGTCGCGGTCTACGAGAACTCCACCAGCGCCCGGCTTGAGGTCGACACTGCGGCCTCTTCCGTGCAGGCCGAGATGACCGGTAAAGTCGTCCAGTGCGATCTTGCCCTGGGCAAAGTCGTCCACGCTGGAGACACACTCGTTCGCCTCGATGCCAACTCCGAACAGCTTCAGGTTCGCGAAGAAGAAACGCGTATGACCGCGTTGCAGCCGGAGATCAACGGCCTCGAAGCGCAGATTGGCGCCGAGCAGGCGGCCGGTGCGGACGAACAGCGGGCTACGCAAGCCGCTATCGACGAAGCGAAGTTGAAGGTGCGTGAAGCCGAGACCCCCGCGAAAACGGCCGAAGCGGAACGCCGTCGCGCGGAACAGTTGCGCAAGGAAGGCGTCATCTCCGCACAGGATTTTGACAAGGCCACCTCGGAAGCCGAG
>Ga0070679_100001135_pt1 | contig 23268 bp, 26 predicted proteins | sample KBSC63BmetaG_FD_65652 | JGI IMG/M metagenome (GOLD analysis project Ga0070679, IMG submission 65652) | Corn rhizosphere microbial communities from Kellogg Biological Station, Michigan, USA - KBS C6-3B metaG | ecosystem: Host-associated > Plants > Roots > Rhizosphere | place: USA: Michigan... | reverse complement strand
CTGGCGACGGTCGAGAAGACGCTCGCGCGCTCGAGCAAGGTCGCCAAGTCCGGCGGCGACAAGGAGGCCAAGCGCCTGGTGGACGTGCTCGCCAGATGCGAGGCGGCGCTCAACGATGCGCAGCCGGTGCGCTCGATCGCGTTCAGCAAGGAGGAGCAGGCGGTGCTGAAGCCGCTCTGCCTCATCACCGCCAAGCCGGCGATGTTCGTCGCCAACGTCGCCGAGGACGGCTTCGCCGACAACCCGTACCTCGACCGCCTGCGCGCGTTTGCCGACAGGCAGCGCGCGCCGGTGGTGGCGATCTGCGCCAAGACCGAGGCCGAGCTCGCCGACATGGACGAGGAGGACCGCAGGATGTTCCTCGCCGAGATGGGACAGAACGAGCCGGGGCTGGCGCGCCTCGTCCGCGCTGCCTTCTCGCTGCTCGGGCTGCAGACCTACTTCACCGCCGGCCCGAAGGAAGTGCGCGCGTGGACGATCCACGTCGGCGACACGGCGCCACAGGCCGCGGGGGTCATCCACACCGACTTCGAGCGCGGCTTCATCCGCGCGCAGACGATCGCCTTCGACGACTTCGTCGCCCTGCGCGGCGAGCACGGCGCCAAGGAGGCCGGCAAGATGCGATCGGAAGGCAAGGAGTACGTCGTCAGGGATGGCGACGTGCTGAACTTCCTCTTCAACGTCTAGGTCTCGACCGGCCGCATCGATGACGCGCGCCGCCCCTGTCGTTTCCATTCCGGCCCACGCCTCGGCCGCGGCCTCCGCGCCCTGGATCGGGCCACTCGCGCTGACGGCGCTCGCGTACGCGGCCGCCGGGCTGCTCGCGCTGCCGCTCGCCGTGCCGCCGCACCAGGCGCCGCTCGTCGGCCTCGCCGCGGGGGTCGCGCTGGCGAGCGTGCTCGTCCACGGCTGGCGCATGCTCGGCGGCGTCGCCGCCGGCGCGCTGGCGCTCCAGCTCGCGATCGGCGCGAGTCGCGGCGAGCCCGCGGCCCTGCTGGTCGCGCTGTCGATCGCGCTTGCCGCCGCACTCCAGGCTGCCGCCGGCGCTGCGCTCGTGCGCCGTTTCGTCGACCGTCCGCTGACGCTCGCTGCGCCGCGCGACATCGCCGCGTTTTTCGCCTGCTGCGCGGCGAGCAGCGTCGTCGGCGCGACGTTGGCGTCGCTCGCGCTGCGCTCGGCGGCGATGGTCGCGCCGGCCGACGGCGCGGCGAGCTGGGCGGCGTGGTGGATCGGTGACCTCGCGGGCCTCCTCGTCGCCACGCCGATGGTGCTGACCCTGATCGGCCGCCCGCGCGCCGAGTGGGCGCCCCGCCGCCTCGCGGTCGGACTGACGCTCGCCCTGGCGATGCTGATCCTGGCGCTCGCCGTGGAGGAGACGACGCGCCGGACCGGCGCGCAATCGGCCGCCTGGATGGTCGCGGCAATCGGCGTGGCGTGCGCGGGCGCGCTCGCCGCCTTGCTGCTGGCGACCACCGCCCGCGCGCGCGGCCTCGAACGTGCGCTCGGCGAGCGCACGGAAGCGCTGCGCGCCGAGGTCGCCGGACGCGAGGTCGCCGAGAACGCGCTGCACGCGAGCGAAGCGCGCTTTCGCAACGTGCTGGACACGGTGCCGATCGGCGTCGTCTACACCGATCTGGCCGGCCGCGTGCTCCAGTCGAATCCGCACTATTGCGAGCTGACCGGCTACGACGAGGGCGAGCTCGCCCGCCTCGACCCGGCGGCGCTGACGCACCCGGAGGACTTCGCCAACGACCAGCTGCTCACCGCCCAGCTCGTCGCCGGCGAGATCCCGATGTACCGGCGCCACAAGCGCTGCCTCAACCGTGCCGGCGAGATCGTCTGGGTGAGATCGACCGTCTCGCTGCTGCGCGACGCCGAGCAGGCGCCATGGCGGCTCGTCGGCGTCGTCGAGGACATCACCGAGCACCTGCGCCTCGAGGAAGCCGAGCGGGCACGCGAGGCGGCCGAGCTCTCGAACCGCGCCAAGAGCGATTTCCTCTCGCGCATGAGTCACGAGCTGCGCACGCCGCTGAACGCGATGCTCGGCTTCGCCCAGCTGCTCGAGATCGATCGCCGCAACCCGCTCACCGCCGGGCAGCGTCCGTGGGTCGCGCAGATCCAGCAGGCCGGCTGGCACCTGCTCGAGATGATCAACGACGTGCTCGACCTGTCGCGCATCGACTCCGGGAACCTGCGCCTGCAGACCACCACGCTCGAGCTCGGCGAGCTGGTCGACGCGACCACCGCGCTCGTCGCCAGCGACGCCGCCGCGCGCGGCATCCGCATCAGCCAGCAGCTGGCGCCGGAGGCGTCGGCCGTCTTGGGCGACGCGACGCGGGTCAAGCAGATCCTCACCAACCTGCTGAGCAACGCCGTCAAGTACAACATCGACAACGGCCGCGTCCACGTCGCCAGCCGGATCGCCGCGCCGGATGTCGTCGAGATCTCGGTGACCGACACCGGCATGGGCATGACGCCCGAGCAGATGGACGAGCTGTTCCGACCGTTCAACCGCCTCGGCCGGGAGCGGACGGCACTGCAGGGGACCGGCATCGGTCTCGTCATCAGCCGCAGGCTCGCCGAGCTGATGGGCGGCTCGATCCGCGTCAAGAGCGTCCCGGGCGAGGGGTCGTCCTTCATCCTGAAGCTGCCGAAGGCGATCGATCCGGACACGATGCCGTCGTCGCTCGACGACCTGGCGGCGCTGCCGGCCGACTACCACCGCAGGATGGTCCTCTACGTCGAGGACAACGAGACGAACATCGAGGTCATGCGCGGCATCCTGGCGCAGCGCGCACAGGTGCAGATGGAGATCGCCGTGTCGGGCCTGGGCGGGCTGGGGGCGATCCGGGAACGGGCGCCGCACCTGATCCTGCTCGACATGCACCTGCCGGACATGAGCGGCCTCGAGCTGCTGCGCCATCTGAAGGCCGACCCGGCGACCTCGTCGATCCCCGTGATCGTCGTTTCCGCCGACGCCACGGCCCAGCAGGTCGACGCGGCGCTCGACGCCGGCGCCGTCCGCTACCTCACCAAGCCGGTCGGCGTGAACGAGCTGCTCGCGGCGGTCGACGAGCTGCTCGAGCGGATGGACACGGGCTTCAGCTGAGCCGGGCCCCGGGTTTGCCCGATAGAGGCATCGCATCACGCCGATCGGCGCAGGTTTAGCACTCCCAACCTACGACTGCTAATATGAGCGGAACCGAATCGGCCGGAAAGGGTCTGATCCCGACATGAACGCAGCCACGAACGTCCCCGCCGTCCGCGACCCCTGGGCCCTCGTCCCGTCGCTGGGCAACCTCGACGCGTACATCGGCGCCGTCAACCGCGTCCCCCTTCTGACCCAGGAAGAGGAGACCGAGTTCGCGCGCCGGCTGCGCGACCACGACGACCTCGCTGCGGCGGGGCGCCTGGTCGTCTCGCACCTGCGCCTCGTCGTCTCGATCTCGCGCAAGTACCTCGGCTACGGGCTGCCGCACGGCGACCTGATCCAGGAGGGCAACATCGGCCTGATGAAGGCCGTGAAGCGCTTCGACCCCGACCAGGGCGTGCGGCTGGTGAGCTACGCGATCCACTGGATCCGCGCCGAGATCCACGAGTACATCCTCAAGAACTGGCGCATGGTCAAGGTCGCGACGACCAAGGCGCAGAGAAAGCTCTTCTTCAACCTGCGCTCGATGAAGCAGAGCCTGAAGGACGACGCGGCCGACGACGACACCCACCGCACCACGCTGACGCAGGGCGAGGTGGACACGCTCGCCAGCAGCCTGAACGTCAAGCGCGAGGAAGTGCTCGAGATGGAAACGCGCCTCTCGGGCGGCGACGTCGCGCTCGAGCCGCAGAACGACGACGGCGAGGAAAGCTACGCGCCGATCGCCTACCTGGCAGACGATGCCAGCGAGCCGACGCGCGTCCTCGAGGCCAAGAACCGCGACTGGCTGGCGGCCGACGGCATCGCCCTGGCGCTCGAGTCGCTCGACGCGCGCAGCCGCCGCATCGTCGAGGAGCGCTGGCTGAAGGTCAACGACGACAGCTCGGGCGGCATGACGCTGCACGACCTGGCGGGCGAATACGGCGTCAGCGCCGAGCGCATCCGCCAGATCGAGGTCGCGGCCATGAAGAAGATGCGCAAGGCTCTCGCGCACGCGGCGTAGCCGCGAGCGCGAGCACCTTTCGCACTTCTTCGAAACAGGGCTGCTCCCTCCCCGCTTCGCTCCCCTCCCTCCGAGAGGGAGGGGCCGGCCCCGTTGGGGCCGTTTTTGTGGGCGGGGCTAGCCGAGGAGTTGCTTGACGTCGCCGGCGAGGACCTTGGGGTCGGCGCCGTACGGCACGAAGAGGCGCACGTGGCCTTCGGGGTCGAAGACGAAGGAGGCGGCGCTGTGGTCCATCGTGTAGCTGCCGGGCGTCTTGCCCGGCGCCTTGGCGTAGAAGACCTTGAATTCCTTGGCGGCGGCGGCGGTCTGCTCGGCGTTGCCGCGCAAGGCGACGACGCCTGGGCCGAAATTGGCCATGTAGGCCTTCAGGACCTCCGGCGTGTCGCGCTCCGGGTCGATGGTGACGAACACGGTCTGCAGGCGGTCGCCTTCGGCGCCGAGCATCTTGCGGATCTCGGCGAGCTCGGCCATCGTCGTCGGGCACACGTCGGGACACTGCGTGTAGCCGAAGAAGACGACCGTGACCTTGCCCTTCCAGTCGGCCAGGGTGCGCGGACGGCCGTCGACGTCCGGCAGGTCCAGGGTCCGGGCGAAGTCGGCGCCGGTGATGTCGGTGAAATGGAAGGTCGGCTGGCCGAGACGCGCGATCCGGTCGCAGCCGGCCAGCCAGGGCGCGGCGAGCGCGCCGAGCACCATCGCGCGACGCGTGCTCACGCGAGCAGGCGCACGATCGGCGGCCACAGGTAATGGTCGACGAGCAGCGCGGCGAACAGCAGCGTCAGGTGCACGATCGAGAAGCGGAAGGTGCGGCGCGCCAGGCTGTCGGAGTAGTTGCGCCAGAGCCGCCACGCGTAGCCGCTGAACATCGCGCCGAGGACGATCGCGGCCGCCAGGTAGATCGGCCCGCTCATCCCGGTCACGAACGGCAGCAGGGTCGCCGCGAACAGGACCAGCGTGTAGAGGAGCACCTGCAGCCGGGTGAACTCGGAGCCGTGGGTGACCGGCAGCATCGGCAGCCCGGCGCGCCGGTAGTCCTCGGCGCGATACAGCGCGAGCGCCCAGAAATGCGGCGGCGTCCAGACGAAGATGATCAGGCACAGGATCAGCGCCTCGGGGCCGACCTCGCCGCGGATCGCCGCCCAGCCGAGCACCGGCGGCATCGCGCCCGACGCGCCGCCGATGACGATGTTCTGCGGCGTGAGCGGCTTCAGCACGAGCGTGTAGATGACCGCGTAGCCGACGAAGGTCGCCAGCGTGAGCCACATCGTCAGCGCGTTGACCGTCAGCCAGAGAAGCGCGCTGCCGAAGGTGCAGAGCAGCGCCGAGAAGGCGAGCGCCTGGCGTGACGTCAGCTCGCCGGTCGCGGTCGCGCGCCGCGACGTGCGCTGCATGCGCGAATCGATGTGCTGCTCGACCAGACAGTTGAACGCCGCCGCCGCTGCCGCGACCAGCCAGATGCCGGCGACCGCCGGCAGCGCGACGCGCCAGTCGGGCAACCCGGGCGTCGCGAGCAGCATGCCGATCAGCGCGCAGAAGACGATCAGCTGGACGACGCGCGGCTTCGTCAGCGTGTAGAACTGGCGCAGCCGCGCGCCGCGCGGGAGTTCGCGCGGAACGGTCGTCGCAATGGTGTCCGACACGTCGATCCTCCTACGAGACCAGCACCGGCGCGCGCCCGGCGTTCACCGACGAGGACGCCGAGGCGCGGCGGGCGCTCCGCGCGAGCAGCACGGTCAGGACGACCACGAGCGCGGCAGCGCCACCGGTGTGCGCGACGGCCGCAGCGAGTGGCCAGCCGAGGAGCACATTGCTGAGGCCGCTGGCGGTCTGCCACGCGGTGAGTCCGAGCAAGCCCAGTGCCCAGGGGCGCATCTCCGGGCCGGCAACGTGCAGGCGCCAGGCGAGTGCCAGGAGCGCCGGCAGCAGGACGAGGGCGCCGAGCCGATGCGCCAGGTGGATCGCCGTCAGCGCCGCGAACGGCAGATATCCGGCGTCGCCGCTTTGACCGAGCGGGCGAACGACGTCGAAGCCCTCTCCCAGATCCATCGGCGGCCACCAGCTGCCCTGGCAGGTCGGGAAGTCGCGGCAGGCGAGCACGGCGTAGTTGCTGCTGACCCAGCCGCCGAGCGCGACCTGCACGACCGTGAGCGCAGCCACCGCGATCAGCCCGGCACGCAGCGCCGCAGACAGCGTGATCGGGCGCGGCGCGTAGTGCTCGGCCTGCAGGGCAAGCACGACGAGCAGCCCGAAGCCGGCGAGCAGATGCAGCGTGACGATCGCCGGATAGAGACGCATCGTCACGGTCAGCGCGCCGAACGCGCCCTGCATGCAGATCCAGACGAACGTGATCGCCGCCCAGCGCGCCGAGATGCGTCCGCCGCTGCGGCGCGATTCGCGCAGCGCGAGCACCAGCAGCGCGATCACCAGCAGCCCGATCGCCGTCGCCGAATAGCGGTGCAGCATCTCGATCCAGGCCTTCGTGACCGTCACGGCGCCGGTCGGCACGGCAGTCTCGGCCGCGGCGATGTGCTCGCTCGCGCCCAGCGGGCTGGCGTGGCCGTAGCAGCCCGGCCAGTCGGGACAGCCGAGGCCCGAGTCGCTCAGCCGGGTGAAGGCACCGAGCAGCACCAGATCGAAGCTGAGGAAGAGGACGAGCCAGGCGAACGCCTGCAACCGCAACGCCGGCGCATCGCCCTGGCGCCGGCGCCAGAACAGGCTCAACGGAACGAGCGCGATCAGCGTGCCTGCGCCGAGGATGCCGAGCAGGGGCGCGAGGTTGTAGGCCGGAACTGCGCCTGTCACCGCGAGCTCCCGTCGACCGAAGCCTGCACCGCGTTCGGCTCAGGATGGATGCACGCGCTCATCGCCCCGGCCGATCCCAGCCCGCCGACGCGCCGAGCAGCTTGTCGAGATCGCGCTTCATCCGCTTCGGGTCCGGGTCGGCGGGAACACGCATCATCCAGTCGCCGTGCGGATCGACGATGTAGAGGTGATCCTCGAGCGCGTGCCCGGGCGCGGGCGACAGCCAGCCGAGGAGATCGGCGCGACGCGTGCGCAGCACCATTGCCGGCGCGTAGAGGCTGCGCTGCTCGGTCGTCGCGGCGATGGCGCGCAAGGTCTCCGGTCGGGGATCGGCGGCGTCGTCGACCAGCCAGAGCTTGTCGACACGGTCGCTCTGCGCGCCGAGCGCGGCGTGCAGCTGCCGCTGCAGCCAGAGATGGCGCTCGCAGCGCGTGTCGCATGCGCCGCCGGCGACGACGACGACGAGCCACTGGCCTTGCAGCGACCGCGGCGCGACCGGCGCGCCGGCGAGGTCGGTGAGCGGCAGCGCGGCAGGCAGCGAGCGTGGCGGCGCGATCAGCTCGCTGTAGTTGGTGCGCGCCTGCGGCCGGACGATGAAGTACGTGACGTAGGAAGCGATCACGGGCGCCGCGCAGACGAGCAGCACGAGCAGCATCGTCCAGCGGCCGCGCTGCGTGCGCAGGGTCGTGGCGTCCTTCGTCGACGGCAGCGAATGGACGCTGAAGTTGACGAGCAGCGCCGAGTCAGGGCTTGCCGGGGCGGATGAATCGATGCCAGACATAGAGGATGGCGATGCTCGCCGCGATGGCGAACCACTGGACGGCATAGCCGTAGTTCTTCTGCACGTCGACGGCGGGCCGGGGCCAGTCGCGCAAGAGGCCGTCCGCACCGTCCTGGCCCTGCTGCACCACCGAGATCGGCAGCAGCGGCAGGCCGGTTTCGTGCGCGAACGACGCGATGTCGAGATTCTGCCGGATCGCACCGCTCGCGGCGTCCGCGAACTCGAACAGCCGTGAAGGCGACGGGGCGAGCGTGCCCTCGACGGTCACGAGTCCGGCAGGCGTGGCGACGCGCGGCAGCGCAGCGCGGTCCGTGAAGCTGCGCGGCGCCCAGCCGCGCTGCACGAGCACGACGCCCGGGCCCGGGACGAGCGCGAGCGGCGTGACGACGTAGAAGCCGACGCGGGCGTGCATCTGCCGGTTGTCGAGGAAGACCGTGCGCTCGGCGAGCCAGCGGCCGTGCAGGACGACCCGGCGATGCTGCTGCGCCTCGGCTTCGGCCGGCGTGTGCGCGAGCGCCGAAGCGTCGAGCGCGGGCTCGCTGGCGCGCGCGTCCAGGCTCGTCTGCAGGGCGATCTTCTGGTGTGCGCGATCGAGCTGCCAGAAGCCGAGCCGCATGGCGAGCGCGATGCCGAAGATGGTGGCGAACAGCACCACGAGCGCGCGCCGGCGACCTCGCGCGGGCGGCGCAGGCGACGGCGCGACACTGCTGCTCACCGCGCTCCCGCCGGATGGGCGCGTCGCGATGTCGGCGCGGTGCGGCGACCATAATCGCGAACGATGCACTGGCTCATCGGCATCGCCTTCTCGGTCATCCTCGGCGCGCTCGCCTGGGCTGGCGTCGCCATGCTGCGCGGCGGGCGAAGCCAGGGATCGAAAGAAGGCGAAATGATGCGCGCGCTCGCGCTGCGGGTCGCCGCCTCGGTCCTGCTGTTCGTCTGCATCCTGATCGCCTGGTCGCTCGGCTGGATCCACCCGAGCGGCGGGCCGCTCCACGGCTGAGCCGCCGGTTGCAAAAGTCGCCGCCGGCCGGCCGCCGGGCCGGCCCGAGGCCGGCCGCGCCCCCTCGGGGGCAGCGAACGGAGAGAGCGTGGGGGCTTCCTACAGCCAGTACACGACGACGTACAGGCCCAGCCAGACCACGTCGACGAAGTGCCAGTACCACGCCGCGCCTTCGAAGCCGAAATGGCGCTCGGGCGTGAAGTGCCCGCGCATGATCCGGATGGTGATGAAGAGCAGCATCAGCATGCCGACGAACACGTGGAAGCCGTGGAAGCCGGTCAGCATGAAGAAGGTCGAGCCGTAGACGCCGGAGGTCAGCTTCAGGTTCAGCTCGCTGTACGCGTGCCCGTATTCGTAGGCCTGGAAGCCGAGGAACGTGATGCCGAGCAGGACGGTCAGCCACATGAAGACGATCGCGCGCGCACGGTGGTTCGCGATCAGCGCGTGGTGAGCGATGGTCACGGTCACGCCCGACGTCAGCAGGATCGCCGTGTTGAGGGTCGGGATGCCCCAGGCACCCATCGTCGCGAACGGCTCGACCGTCCCCGCCGGCGACCCCGTGTAGCCGGGCGCGACACTCGGCCAGACAGCCTTGAAGTCGGGCCAGAGGATCGCGTTGTCGAGGCCGCCGAGCTCGGGCACGGAGTACGTGCGCGACCAGTACAGCGCTCCGAAGAAGGCGCCGAAGAACATCACCTCCGAGAAGATGAACCAGCTCATGCTCCAGCGGTACGACGTGTCGATCCGCTTGCCGTACAAGCCGCCTTCGCTCTCGCCGATCGCCTGCCGGAACCACTGCTGGATGACGAACACCCAGAGGATGAAGCCGGCCAGCAGCACCCACTTGCCCCAGTCGATGCCGTTGATCCACTGGCTCGCGCCGAAGATGACGAGCAGCAGCCCGAACGCCAGCGACGCCGGATGGCGCGAGGGCGCGGGGACGAAGTAGTAGGGCTGGGTGCCCGCCGGTGTCACTGCCGACATCTGTTGTTCTCCTGCCGATTTCGAAACTTCCAGGCGCCGCTCATGCTGCGACGCCGCTCCTGATCACCCACTGGACGAGCACGAAGAGCGCCAGCACGAACAGCGCGGCGACGAGCACGCCGACGATGACGACGTGCAACGCGCTCAGCTCGCTCGCGTCGCGCTCGAGATCCTTCGACTTGCGAATGCCGAAGAACGACCACAGCACCGCGCGCAGCGCGCGCCCGAACGAGCTCCTGCGCGGCGTGCTGGCGGCGGCTTCACCGGCGCCGCGCTCGCTCGGCGCGTCGCTCACGACGCCGCTGCTCCAGGGCCGCGCGCGGAGCCCAGCGTGCGCGACGGCTCGGCGGGCGTCTTGCCGTCGACCTCGAAGAACGTGTACGACAAGGTGATCGTGCGCACGTCCTTCGGCAGCTTGCGGTCGACGACGAAGACGACCGGCCACTGCTTGGATTCGCCTGGCTTCAGCACGTGCTCGGTGAAGCAGAAGCACTCGAGCTTCTTGAAGTGCGCCATCGCCGAAGCAGGCGCGTAGCTCGGAAACGCCTGGGCCGTCATGGTGCGGTCCTGGCGGTTGTGGAACTCGTACATCACGGTCGTCACCTCGCCCGGATGGACGTCGATCGTCGCCTGCGCCGGCTTGAAGTCCCACGGCCCGCGCGCATTGGCGTCGAACTCGATCGTCACCGTGCGGCCGAGATCGACCTGCCCGTTGACCGGTGCAGCACTGCCGCTCTGCGCCGATTCCGCGCGCGCGAGGACGTTGACACCGAGCACTTCGCAGATCGTGCGATAGATCGGAACCAGCGCGTAGCCGAACGCGAACATCAGCGCGACGATGACGACGAGCTTGCCGACCATGCGGCGGTTGTCGGCGAGCAGGCCGGCGGCGCGGGCGACCGAGGAGCCGGGCATGTCAGCGAAAGAGCACGCTCTTGACGATGAAGCCGAAGAAGAACACGAGCGCGATCGACGCCAGGATCAGCGCCAGGCGCAGGTTGGCCTTCTTCTGCCGCTCGTCGGTCACGTCGCTCGCTCAGGCGTGCGCGGCGGCGCCGCCCACCGGCCCCGGATGCGACGCCGCCGGTCCGATGATCCTCGTCCCGGCCGCGTTCAGCTGCGGCGGCGTCTCGAAGGTGTGGAACGGCGCTGGCGACGGCACTTCCCACTCGAGGCCCTCGGCGCCGTCCCATGGACGCTGCGGCGCGGGTGCTCCCCGGCCGCGCAGCATCGGAATCACCACCGCGAACAGGAAATACACCTGCGACAGGCCGAAGCCCCACGCGCCGATGCTCGAGACCATGTTGAAGTCGGTGAACTGCAGCGGGTAGTCTGCGTAGCGGCGCGGCATGCCCGCGAGCCCGAGGAAGTGCTGCGGGAAGAACGCGACGTTGAAGAAGACCATCGACGTCCAGAAGTGGAACTTGCCGGCCGATTCGCGGTACATCACGCCGGTCCACTTCGGCCCCCAGTAGTAGACGCCGCCGAACATCGCGAACAGCGACCCTGCCACCAGCACGTAGTGGAAGTGCGCGACGACGTAGTAGGTGTCCTGCAGCTGGATGTCGATCGGTGCCATCGCGAGGATGAGGCCCGTGAAGCCGCCGATCGTGAACACGAAGATGAAGCCGACCGCCCAGAGCATCGGCGTCTCGAAGGTCATCGAGCCGCGCCACATCGTCGCCACCCAGTTGAACACCTTCACCCCGGTCGGAATCGCGATCAGCATGGTCGCGTACATGAAGAACAGCTGGCCCGTGACCGGCATCCCGGTCGTGAACATGTGGTGCGCCCAGACCAGGAACGAGAGGATCGCGATCGATGCCGTCGCGTAGACCATCGACGTGTAGCCGAACAGGCGCTTCCTCGCGAACGCCGGGATGATCGCGCTGATGATCCCGAACGCCGGCAGGATCATGATGTAGACCTCCGGGTGACCGAAGAACCAGAAGATGTGCTGGTACATCACCGGGTCGCCGCCGCCCGCCGGGTTGAAGAAGGTCGTGCCGAAATGGCGGTCGGTGAGCGTCATCGTGATCGCGCCGGCCAGCACCGGCATGACGGCGATCAGCAGGTACGCGGTGATCAGCCACGTCCAGCAGAAGAGCGGCATCTTCATCAGCGACATGCCGGGCGCCCGCATGTTGAGGATGGTGACGATGATGTTGATCGAGCCCATGATCGAGCTCGCGCCGAGGATGTGGATGGCGAAGATCGCCGCGTCCATCGACTCGGGCATCTGCATGCTGAGCGGCGCGTAGAGCGTCCAGCCGCCGGCCGGCGCGCCGCCCGGCATGAAGAACGAGCCGACCAGCATCAGCGCTGCCGGGATCAGCAGCCAGAAGCTCAGGTTGTTCATGCGCGCGAACGCCATGTCCGGCGCGCCGATCATGAGCGGCACCATCCAGTTCGCGAAGCCGACGAACGCCGGCATGATCGCGCCGAAGATCATGATCAGCCCGTGCATCGTCACGAACTGGTTGAAGAGCTGCGGGTTGAAGAACTGCAGGCCGGGGTGGAACAGCTCGGTGCGGATGAGCATCGCGAGCGTGCCGCCGACCAGGAACATCGTGAACGAGAACAGCAGGTACATCGTGCCGATGTCCTTGTGGTTCGTCGCCCAGACCCAGCGCCGCCAGCCGTGCGGCGCTCCGTGATGCTCCTCGTGGCCGGGCCCGTGCCCCAGGGTGTCCACGGTGCCGCCATGTCCGATGACTGCGCTCATTGCGAAATGTCCTCTGCTGTCTGCTGCTACTTGCGCGCTGCCGCGACTTCGCTCGGCTGCACGATCTGGCCGGTGGCGTTCGACCAGTGGTTCTTGGTGAAGGTGACGACGGCGGCGATCTCGGTGTCGGAGAGCTGCTTCCAGGCCGGCATCGCGCCGTTGTTCTGGCCGTTCAGGACGACGTGGATCTGCTTCAGCTTGTCGGCGTCGAGCACGGTCGGCGAGGCGTCGAGCGGCTTGACGGCGCCGCCGCCCTTGCCGTTGGGCTGGTGGCACACCTGGCAGTTCGCCACGTAGACCTGCTCGCCGCGCGCGATCAGCGCCGGCAGCTCCCAGACCTTGCTCGGGTCGTCGGCCTTGGCCGCGAGCTCCTTCAGCTTGCCGCTCGCCCAGGCGGTGTAGTCCTGCTGCGAGAGCACCTTGACGTGGATCGGCATGAACGCGTGCTCCTTGCCGCACAGCTCGTAGCACTGCCCGTAGTAGTCGCCTGGCTTCGAGGCGCGGAACCACGCGTCGCGCACGAAGCCGGGGATCGCGTCCTGCTTGACCCCGAGCGCCGGCACGCCCCACGCGTGGATGACGTCGTTGGCCGTCGTGATGATGCGAACCTTCTTGTCGACCGGCACGACGAGCGGGTTGTCGACCCGAAGCAGGTAGTCGTCCCCCTGCGGCCTGCCGGTGTCCGACATCTCGCGCTGCGCGACGTCGAGGGTCGAGAGGAAGCCGATGCCCGCGCCTTCACCGTTCAGATAGTCGTAGCCCCACTTCCACTGGTAGCCCGTCGCCTTGACGGTCACGTCGGCGGCCGAGGTGTCCTTCATCGCGACGACGACACGCGTTGCCGGCAACGCCATCAGGATGATGATGATGAACGGCACGATGGTCCAGATGATCTCGACCGTCGTGCTCTCGTGGAAGTTCGCGGCGCGCGCGCCCCGCGAGCGGCGGTGCCTGAGGATCGAATAGAACATCACCCCGAAGACGCCGCAGAAGATCAGCACGCAGATGACCATCATGTAGTTGTGCAGCCACAACTGGTCGACGGCGATCGGCGACACGGGGTCGTGCAGGTCGATCTGGTTGACGCCCGGCCCTCCGGGCAGGTCGCGCACTGCGGGGGCGGCCAGCGCGAAGGTCGCGGCGGCGAGCGCTGACAGGCCGAAGGCCAGGCGCGAAAGGGCTCTCATCGTCATGGTCGGTGTTGCCACTGGAGCTTGTTGTCGTCGTTGGTCAGGCTGTGCCGCTCTCGCCCGCTGCCGCGGCCATGCCGCAGCGCCTGAGCGCTGCGCGCAACTCGTCGGCGAGCGCACGGCGCAGTTCCGGGCGCACGAAGCGGCCGACGGCGACGCGCTTGCCTTCGCCGGAGATCTCGATCAGCGAGCGGTCGCCGTGGGCCGGCTCGACGCGCACCCACGCGGGGGCGAACTCGACCTGGTCGGTGCGGCTGCCGAGCGTGCACTCGACGGTGAGTCGGCCCGGCTCGAGCACCAGCCGTTCGCGATCGCTGGCGTGGCGCGCGTACACGATGAGCGCCGCGCCGACGGCGATCAGCTCGACGCTCGCGAACGGCATCACGAGCGTTGCGCCACGGAACCAGAAGGCGCCCGCGACAGCGAGCGACCATGCGCAAAGCGAAAGATAGAACGCGACCAGCTGCAGCGGCGTCATCGAGCAGTTGCGGCGCAGCAGCCATTGCACCGAGCCGTCGGCCGCACCGGCGCTGCCGAAGCGCAGCCCTGTCGCGGCAGACGGCCAACCGACGAAGGCCTGAGCGCTGAGAGAGGACATTTCCTGCTGTGGTCCGAAGGGTCTGCCGGTCGTTTGCTGCCGCGGCTCGCCGCGACCGCAGTCATGCGCGAAGGCCGAAGACCCTCGACAAAGCTGCAGATTTTAGCCCACCGCCCTGAGGCGACGGCCGTTGCCTGCGCACCATCGCCCGCATGTCGTCCAGGGAAACGGCCACAGGCGCGTCGGCGCGCAGGCGCGGCGGGCTCTTGAAGCCGTGGCCGTAGGCGATCTCGAACGAGAGTGCGATGCTGCCGTCGGCGCCTGCGCGCTCGACAAGCGCGGCGAGCAGACGCTTCTTCCACGCCGGCGTGCGCAAGCCGGCGTGGCGCTCCGGATGCGTGTTGCCGCCGAGCTGGCGCAGCTCGGCGACGAGCGCATCGGCGTTTCGCCAGCGCAAGGTGATCGTCTCCTGATCGAGCACCGGGTCGGCGAAGCCGGCGTCGACGAGCATGTCGCCGAGGTCGTGCATGTCGATGAAGCCCGGGGTCGGCGCCGGCCAGCCGCTCGCTGCATAGATCTCGCGCAGCTCGCCGAGCGTGCCCGGGCCGAGGCAGGAGAAGACGGCGACGCCTTCGACCTCGAGCAGGCGCTGCCAGCGAGCGAACAGCGCCGGCGGATCGACGACCAGGTGCAGTGCCATGTTGGCCCAGACGATCTGCCCGCGGCCGATCGCGGCATCGCTCGCACTCTCGTCGACGACGGTCACACGCGCTTGTCCCAGCGACCACCACGGGCGCCGCTCGGCGGCGCTCCGGCGCGCCGCCCACACGGCATCCGGCTCGACGGCGACGCGCTCGGCGCGCGGGTAGGCGGCGCGCAGGAGCTCGTCGCCGCCGCCCGGCCCTGCCCACCACTCGATGATCCGGCGCGGCTCGACGCGGATCGGCGCGAGCCGCTCGACCAGCCGCCTCGCGATCTCGCCGTGCAGCCACGGCAGCGTACCGACGCGCGCGATGCGCGCCAGGGCAGCGCGTGCGGCGACGCGATCGACGCCGCGCGCGCTCGGGCTCTCCATCGCGGGCAGTATATTGAGCCGATGCTTGCGACACGCTGGGCGAAGGCCGGAGCGCTCGGCACCGCGATCTCGCTGCACGGCCCGAGCCTGTGCGCGATCTGCCGCGGCTGGGGGCGCGGCCGGATCTGTGCCGCGTGCCTCGCACGCTTCGCGCAGGCCGTGCCGCGCTGCGCGCGCTGCGCCTTGCCCGTTGTCGCTGACGCACCGATCTGCGGCAACTGCATCGCGGCGCCGCCGCCCTTCGACGCGGCCCTCGCGGCCGTCGATTACGGCGCACCCTGGGACCGGCTCGTGACCGCGTTCAAGTTCCACGATGCGCTCGATCTCGGCGCGCCGTTCGCGAACGCGATCGTCGCCGCCGAGCGCGCGCGCCGAGCGCCGCAGCCCTCGCTCGTGCTGCCGGTGCCGCTGGCGCCGGAACGATTGCGCCGGCGCGGCTACAACCAGGCGTGGGAGATCGCGCGCCGGGTCGCACGCACGCTCTCGATCGCCGCCGAGCCGGCGCTGCTGCTGCGCGTTCGCGAAACCGTGCACCAGCTCGCGTTGCCGCCGCTCGCGCGCGCCGGCAACGTCGCCGGCGCGTTCGCCGTCGAGCCGCGCCGACGCCGCGAGCTCGCCGGCCGCGAGGTCGCCATCGTCGACGACGTCATGACGAGCGGCAGCACCGCGGCCGAGCTCGCGCGCGTGCTGAAGCAGGCGGGCGCGCGCTCGGTCGAGGTCTGGGTGCTCGCGCGAACGCCGCGTCCCGCGGACGCTTGAGGCGGCGGTCGGGCCGATGTTCGAGATCGTCCTCGTCGCGCCGGAGATCCCGCCCAACACCGGCAACGTCATCCGCCTCGCCGCCAACACCGGATGCGGGCTCCATCTCGTCGAGCCGCTCGGCTTCGAGATGAGCGATCCGCTGCTGCGCCGCGCCGGGCTCGACTACCACGAGTACGTCGACGTGCGCCGCCACGCGTCGTGGCCGGCGTTCGTCGCCGCGAGCGGCGCCGATCCCGAGCGCATGTTCGCGTTCACCACCGACGGGCGTCGGCCGTTCGGCGACGTGCGCTTCCAGGCCGGCGACTGGCTGGTGTTCGGTGCCGAAGCGGCGGGCCTGCCGCCCGCCGTGCGCGCGCGCTTCGACGACGCGCACACGCTGCGGCTGCCGATGCGCCGCGGCCAGCGCAGCCTCAATCTGAGCAACGCCGTCGCCGTCACCGTGTTCGAGGCGTGGCGCCAGAACGGCTATGCCGGCGGCGTCTAGCGCGGCCGGACGCGACGCGCGTCAGGCTCGCTCGCCGGCCGGCGATTCCGCGCGTGCCTCGCGTCGCAACAACTCGGCGAGCGCGCGCTCGGGCGCGATCCGGCCGGCGAGAACGTCGACGACTGCGGCGACGATCGGCATCTCGACGCCGCACGCCGCCGCGCGCGCGAGCACCGTCGGCGCGCTGCGCACGCCTTCGGCGACATGGCCGAGCTCGGCGAGGATCGACGGCAGGTCCTTGCCGGCGGCGAGCGCGAGGCCGACTGCGCGATTTCGCGACAGATCGCCGGTCGCGGTGAGGACGAGGTCGCCGAGGCCCGACAGGCCCATGAAGGTCGAAGCATCGGCGCCGAGCGCGACGCCGAGCCGCGTCATCTCGGCGAGGCCGCGCGTGACGAGCGCGGCGCGCGCGTTGAGGCCGAGTCGCATCCCGTCGGCGATGCCGGTCGCGATGGCGAGCACGTTCTTGACCGCGCCGCCCACCTCGACACCGACCGGGTCGGCCGAGGTGTAGATGCGCACGCTCGCGTGGTGGAACGCGGCGACCGCCGCCGCGCGCACGCCGGCATCGCTGCTCGCCGCGACCAGCGCCGTCGGCTGGCCGCGCGCCACCTCGAGCGCGAAGCTCGGCCCGGAAAGGACGCCGACGTTCGCCGCCGGGCACACGCGCTGCGCGATCTCGTGGCCGAGTGCGCCCGTCTCTTCCTGGAAGCCCTTGCACAGCCAGAGCACCGGTCGGCCGGGCGCGGCCGGCAAGAGGGCGAGGATCGCCTCGAGCGCCGACATCGGCGTGGCGACGACGAGCACGCCGGCTTGCGCGTGGCGAAGGGCTGCGTCGAAATCGTCGGCGAGCCGCAGCGCGTGCGGCAGCTCGATCTCGGGGAGATAGCGCGCGTTGCGCCCGAGCGATCGCATCGCGGCAAGCTGCCCCGCGTCGCGCGCCCAGAGCAGCGTCGGGTGCGCGGCTGCAGCGTGCACCGCGAGCGAGGTTCCCCACGCGCCGGCGCCGAGCACCGTGACGTTCATCGCCGCACGCGCCTGGCGACCGGCGCGCGACCCGGCCTTGCTAGCCGGCGGCGCCGACCGCGCCCGACCCGTTCGCGCCGTTGCCGGCCTGTGCGAGCGCCTGCTGCTGTTGCGCCTCGAACATCGCCTGGAAGTTGACTTCCGAGAGCATGACCGGCGGGAAGCCCGCGCGCGTGCACACGTCCGAGACGATCGCGCGCAGGTACGGGTAGACCATGTTCGGACAGGCGATGCCGAGGATCTGGCGCAGCTGGTCTTCCGGAACGTTGCGGATCTCGAAGATGCCGCCCTGCTTGGCCTCGACGAGAAAGAGCGTCTTGTCCTTGATCTTGGTCGTCACCGTCGCCATGACGGTGACCTCGTACATGCCGTCGGCGATCGGCTCGGCGCCCAGCGTCAGGTTGATCTCGACCTGCGGCTGGCCCTGCTCGAGCAGGATCTTGGGTGAATTGGGCTGCTCGAGCGACAGATCCTTCAGGTACATGCGCTGGATCTGAAAGGTCGGAAGCGTGCTGGGTTCGGCGGCCATGGGCGTCTCGGTCGAGTGGAAGCTCGCCGAGGCGAGCAGGCAGGAGGAGGAAGGAAGAGGAACGCGCCGGGAGCGCGCGGCGATTATCGCGTGCCGGCCAGAAGCGGCTCGAGGCCGCCGCTGCGGTCGAGCGCGACCAGATCGTCGCAGCCGCCGACGTGCGTGTCGCCGATGAAGATCTGCGGCACGGTCCAGCGGTGCGTCAGTCGCACCATGTTGTCGCGCTGGTGCGGCTCGAGGTCGACGCGGATCTCGTCGATCGACTCGACGCCGCGCTGCTTCAGCAGCGCCTTCGCGCGCAGGCAGTAGGGGCACGTCGCCGTGCTGTACATCTTGACGGTTTGCATGGCGCGATCGTCAGGCGGTCTTCTCGGTGGGCAGGTTGGCGGCGCGCCACGCCGTCAGGCCACCGGCAAGCGCCGTCGTGTTCTCGAAGCCGAGCTTCTTGAGCACTGCGACCGCGCGCGTCGCGCGCGCTCCGGTCGGGCACACGACCACGAGCGGCACCGACTTGTTCTTCGGCAGATCGCGCGAGGTCTCGATGGTTGCGAGCGGCACGCTCCTGGCACCGACGGCATGGCCCGCCGCGTACTCGGAAGGCTCGCTGACGTCGATCAGCACCGCCTTCTCGCGGTTGATCATCCGGACCGCGTCGGCGGCGCTGATCCGCCCGCCGCCGAGGCCGCCGGTGAGCGTCGGCCAGAGCAGAAGGCCACCGGAAACGATCGCCGTGGCGAACAGATACCAGTTGTCGATGACGAAGCGCAAGGGCGACTGCTGCAAGGTGTGGTGGCGCGGGCCGGCAAAGCGCGAATTATAGAATTTCGGCCTTCTTCGCCTTGCCCGGCCGCGCCCATTGCCTCGCTCGCGGCGAGCGGCGTCGGCCTCGCCCCGATCCGATGCACCAGCTCGTCCTCCTCCGCCACGGCGAATCCACCTGGAACCTGTCCAACCGCTTCACCGGCTGGACCGATGTCGAGCTGACGCCCACCGGCGTCGAGCAGGCCCGCGCAGCCGGCCGGCTGCTGCGCGAGCAGGGCTTCGAATTCGACCGTGCCTGGACCTCGGTGCTGCAGCGCGCGATCTGGACGCTCTGGCATGCGCTCGACCAGATGCAGCGCACGTGGCTGCCGGTGACGAACGACTGGCGCCTCAACGAGCGGCACTACGGCGCGCTGCAAGGGCTCGACAAGGCCGAGACCGCTGCTCGCTTCGGCGACGCGCAGGTGCTCGCCTGGCGGCGCAGCTACGACGTCCCGCCGCCGCCGCTCGCGCCGGACGACCCGCGCAGCGAGCGCGCCGATCCGCGCTATGCACGGCTCTCGCCGGAGCAGATTCCGCTCACCGAGTGCCTCAAGGACACGGTCGCGCGCGTGCTGCCGCTCTGGCACGAGCAGCTCGCGCCGGCGATCCTGCGCGGCGAGCGCCTGCTCGTCTCGGCGCACGGCAACAGCATGCGCGCGTTGGTGAAGTATCTCGACGGCATCGGCGACGAAGAGATCGTCGGCCTCAACATCCCGAACGGCATTCCGCTCGTCTACGAGCTCGACGCTCGGCTGAAGCCGATCCGCAGCTACTACCTCGGCGACGCCGAGGCGGTCGCGCTCGCCGCCGCCGCGGTCGGCGCGCAGGCGAGCTCGCGCAGCTCGTGAGCGGCGCGCGAAAGATCGCGACGCGGCGAAAGCCGGCCGATCTCGGCCTGCGGCGCCTGATGGCGACCGTCCGCCGCGCCTTCGTCGAGTTCCTGCGGCTGCCGCTTGCGATCGTCGCCGGCTTCGTTCTACTCGCCGCCGGCGCCGCGCTGCTCGATCACTCCGGCGGCGCCGGCGCGCTCGAGCCGGTCCACGCCGCGTTGCGCAGGTACTTCTTTCGCAACAGCGAATCGACGAGCGGGCTGCTCGGGACCATCGCAGGAAGCGTCATCACCGTCACGTCGATCACGTTCTCGCTCCTCCTGCTCGCCGTTCAGCAGGCGGCGACTGCGCTCACGCCGCAGGTCTACGACCAGTTCCTGCGCCGGCGCGTCAACCAGCTGTATTTCGGCTTCTTCGTCGGCCTCGCGCTGTACACGCTCGTCATCCTCGCGAGCGTCGACCGGCCGTACAACCCGGTGTTCGGCGCGGCGCTCGCGCTCGTCGGCATCGTGGTCGCGTTGATGCTGATGATCCTGCTGCTCTACACGACGATCAACCAGATGCGGCCGGTCGTCGTCATCGACGCGATCCACGACCATGTGCTGCTCGCGCGGCGTTGCCAGCGCGAGTGGCTGGCCAGGACGCGCTCGACCGCGCGCATGCCGGCGGCAAGCGCGGTCGCGATCGTTCGCGCCGAAGAGCACGGCTACGTCGTCGGCATCGACGTCGCCGCGCTGGCCGCGATCGCGACGCCGGATCGCGGCGAGGTCGAAATCGTCGTCCCCGTGTCGCTCGGAACGTTCATCGCCTTCGGCGACGTCCTCGCCGAGATCCGCGCCACGGCGCTCGCCGACCGCGACGACGCAGAAGGGCGCGTGCGCCAGGCGATCCGCGTCGAGCAGCAGCGCGACCTCGACACCGACCCGGGGTACGGGATCGAGCAGCTCGCGATCATCGCCTGGACGTCGGTCTCGACGGCGAAGTCGAACCCGGCGGCGGGCCTGCTCGTGCTGCACAGCTTGCGCGACCTGATGGCGCGCTGGTCGGCCGACGACGCCGAACGCGAGCTCCGGGTCGACGCGCCCGAAGCGCGCGTGGTCTACGTCGACGACGTGTTCGCCCGGCTGCTCGACGCGTTCGAGACGATCGCCGTCGTCGCGTCCGAGTCGATCCAGCCGCAGACCATGGCCGAGATCGCGCGCAGCTTCGCGGTCCTCTTCGATCGCTTGCCCGAGCCCCAGCGCGCGCGCGCGGAAGACGTCATCGAGCGCAGCCTCGCCGCGCTCGGCGACCACGTGCTGACCGCCGAGCTCCAGCGTGCGCTCGGCGAGCTGGTCGACGCGCTCCGGCGCGCCGGCCGCAGCGAAGCCGCGGCGCGCGTCGACGCCGCCGTGCACGCGCTCGCCCGCTCGGTCGGCAAGCTCGGCTCGCGCGCGACCCGCGCCGTTCGCTGATCCCGCCTCACGACGTGCGTTCGGTCCCGCCGTCGAGCGCGCGCGCGATGTCTCCGCGCAGCAGCTCGGCAAGGCCGCGCCGGTCGGCGCCGGCGCTCGGCCGCGGCGCCAGGAACGAGAGGCGCACGCGAACGCCTTCGCCGCACGACGAGCGCCACAGGCTCGTCAGCAGGCTGGTGGCGCCGACGAACTCGACCGCCTCGCTGACGGCGTGTGCGGCATCGACGTAGCGCAACGCCACGGGCTGCACCGGCGTGGCGGTCGAGATCGCCGCCTGCAGCAGGTTGGCGTGAAACGGCAGCAGGCCGTGGCCGGTCGAGGTGGTCCCTTCGGGGAAGATCGCGACCACCTGATGCGCCGACAGCGCCTGGGCGATCGCATGCACGACCCGCAGCGCGTCGCGCTTTCGCTCGCGTTCCAGATAGAGCGTTCCGGCGGCGTCGACCAGGCGCGACACCAGCGGCCACGCCTTGACGTCGGCCTTCGAGACGAAGCGCGCCTCGGGCACGACGGCGTGCACGGCCATGATGTCGAGCCACGACACGTGGTTGACGACGAGCAGGCTCGACTCGCGCAGCGGCGTGCCGTCGCAGTCGAAGGCGATGCCGAGGACGGCGAGCATCTTCCTCGACCACCAGCGGATCCTCTCGCGACGCGCGTCGACCGCGAGCGAACGAAACGAGAAGACGACGATCGCCAGGCCATGCAGGCCGTGCACGACCGCGTGCGCGAGGCGTGCCATTGCACGCACGCGCCGGCTCACGCCCTCACTCCGCGGCGTCGAAGGCGAGCGCGCCGGCGACCAGCGTGCAGCGCACGCGGCCCGGCATCTCGTGCTGGGCGAATGGCGTGTGGTGGCTGCGGCTCGCGAGCGTCGTGCCGTCGACGGTCCACCACTCTTCGGCGGCGAAGACGCACAGGTCGGCGAGCGCGCCTTCCTCGAGCGCGCCGGCTGGCGGCACGGTCGTGCTTCCCGAGCGCGCCAGCACCGCCGCGGGCCGGCTGGTGACGGTCGAGAGCGTCTGCGCGAGCGAAAGCTTGCTCGCGCTGCCCCACTTCAGCGCCGACCCGAGCAGCAGCTCGAGGCCCGTGGCCCCTGGCTCTGCCTCCGCGAACGGCAGGTGCTTGGCGTCTTCGCCGACCGGCGTGTGATCGCTGACGAGCGCGTCGATCGTGCCGTCGGCGAGCGCGGCGCGGATCGCGTCGCGGTCGCGCTGCTGGCGCAGCGGCGGCACGAGGCGCATCGCCGCATCGAAGTAGCCGATGTCGACGTCGATCAGGTGCAGCTGGTGGATGCTCGCGTCGCAGCTGAGCGGCAGGCCCTCGTCCTTGGCCCTGCGCACGAGGTCGACCCCGGCCGCGCTGCTCAGCCGGCAGAGATGCACGCGCGCACCGGTGTCGCGCATCAGCTCGAAGATCGTCGCCAGCGCGATCGTCTCGGCCAGCACCGGCACGCCCGAGAGGCCCAGGCGTGTCGCGAGCGGCCCCTTCGCGGCGACGCCGTTGCCGAGCCAGGCATCGTTCGGGCGCAGCCACACGGTGTAGCCGAAGGTCGACGCGTACTGCAGCGCGCGGTGCAGGACGAGCGTGTCGCGCACCGCGACGTCGGCCTGCGCGAAGCCGATGCACCCCGCTTCGCTGAGCTCGGCCATCTCGGTGAGCGACTCGCCCGCGAGCCCGTGCGTCAGGGCGCCGAGCGGGTACAGGCGCGCCAGGTTGAGGCTGCGCGCGCGAAATTTCAGCATCTCGACGAGCCCGGGCTCATCGAGAACCGGGTCGGTGTCGGGCGGACAGACCAGGCTCGTGACGCCGCCCGCAACCGCCGCAGCGAGCTCGGATTCGAGCAGGCCGGCGTGCTCGTGCCCGGGCTCGCCGAGGCGGGCCGCGAGGTCGACGAGGCCGGGCACGACGATCGCGCCGCGAGCGTCGATCGTTCGCGTCGGCTCGAAGTCGCGCAGCCGAGAGTCGGCCGCGCCATCGCGGGCGACGATCGCGATCCGCTCGCCGTCGATCGCGATCGCGCCCGCGTCGTCCCGGCCGCTCACCGGATCGACGAGACGCGCGTTGGTGATCAGCAGCCGGCTCATCGCCACTCCGCTTGCATTTCTCTTGAGCCCTCCCCCCGGGGGA
>Ga0070679_100001128_pt1 | contig 23328 bp, 22 predicted proteins | sample KBSC63BmetaG_FD_65652 | JGI IMG/M metagenome (GOLD analysis project Ga0070679, IMG submission 65652) | Corn rhizosphere microbial communities from Kellogg Biological Station, Michigan, USA - KBS C6-3B metaG | ecosystem: Host-associated > Plants > Roots > Rhizosphere | place: USA: Michigan... | reverse complement strand
CCAACCTTTCGCCTTCCCCCGCACTGGGGGCATGACGTCGGTGATAGATTGTCGAACCCACTCGGTGGACTTGTTGGCTCAAAAACGGAGTTCTCCGTCCCGAGTAGTTGCTTCTGTCAGCTGTAAAGGCAATTTAGGGACCAGCACGCAACGGGTCAATTCGCGTAATTCACGCGTCACGCACGCTTCGCACTTCACGCCACGCACGCATGGATCTCGGCATTCTGATCGGCATCGCGCTCATCGTCATCTGGGCAATCGGCGCATTGGCGTTCGATGCACCCGGATGGATTCACCTGCTGCTCACGGTGGGTGTGTTCGTCGTGATCTGGCGCATCGTCGTGCGCGGCGATCGGCGACATCCACAACCCAAGCCGTAGACGAGCGTCGTCGCGGCGGGCAACGGCGTCATCCTCTACGAGCGCGGCGAGTGGAGGATCTGCTGTTGTGTCGCCCTGAATAACTGGAGCGAGCGAGCGATGGAGGTAACGTCCTCGGTTGGCAATTGCGCGGAACCGCACGCAATGATGCGGAAGGCGTCTTCGCTCAGGATGACGGGCTTGTTCATGGCCCGAGCCAGACCAGCGCGGCGATGCCCCACAGGAGCGTGAGCACGGTCACCATGAGCCCGGGCACGAGATAATCTCGGAAGCTCAATCGCGCGCCGCGCGTCGCCGCCCGCTCCGCCACGATGAGATTCGCCATGGATCCGAGCAGCGTGAGATTGCCTGCGAACGTGGAGCTCATCGCCATCACCGTCCAGATGTATGCCGGCGACGCAACGTGTGGCACAACCGGCAGCCACAGAATCACCGCCGGTACGTTCGAGATCACGTTCGACAACAGCGTCATCGCGATCGATGTCACCGCCGCGTCGTGCAATCGCGCACCGTGCAGTTGACTCCCGGCCGCCGACGTGAGCGATGCGATCAACGGGAGATCGCGCGCGCCGCGCATCACCACGAACAACGCCGCGAAGAAGACGAGTAACGGCCACTCGACTCGCTCGAATGCTCGCGCGGGATCGCGCCACGCGACGACGAGCAGCACCGCGGCCGCGGTGATGGCGACCAGCGGAAGCGAGCCGCCAAGCAGCCAGCCAATCAGCGCACCCGCGAATACGATCAAGGAGCGGATCACGAGCCCGCGATCGAAAGGCGTTCCGTCCTCCTTCGTACCAACGCGCAGCTCGGACGGCAGATCGCGTCGAAAGAGCCACGCGAGCACCACGAACACGATCATGAGCGCACCCATCGCCGGCAGCGCGAGCGACGCAACGAACCTGGCGAACGACAGCTTGCTCGCCACCGCGATCAGCATGTTCTGCGGATTGCCGGTGGGAGTCATCGCGCTGCCGGCGTTCGATCCGAGCGCCACGGCGAGCAGAAATGGCAACGGCGACAGACCGAGCGGCTTCACCACCGCGAGCACCAGCGGCGTGAGCACGAGACACACGGTGTCGTTCACGAAAAACGCCGAGAGCAATCCGCTCGCGGCGACGACGGTTCCGAGGAGCGCGCGTGCCGATCGCGCGCGAACGACGATGCGTGCGGCGGCCCACTCGAAGAATCCGCCGACCTCGAGGAACGCGGTGATCACGAGCACGCCGACGAGAAAGACGATCACGTCGAGATCGATCGCCGCGTAGGCATCGTGCAATGGGAGCTGGCCGATCGTCACCATCGCCACCGCCCCGATGAGGGCCGCGGCGGGACGCGTGAGCTTGAGGCCTGCGAGGTGCGGCACCGCGATCAAGACGTACGTGATCGCGAGGATGATGAGGCGGACGGTGGGCAACCGACGTGCGATCCGGCGTCGACTTACTCGGGATCGTGCACGGTGGCCGTCGTCTGCCGAAGCGTGGATCCGACCTTGAACTCGATGACCTGTCCCGGCGCGACGTTCAACGAGGGAGAGCTGGCCGAGCCCCGCGCGCCAATCGGTTGTGCGACGAGCACGACACCGCTCGCGCTGCCGAAGGACCAGGGGACATTGAACTCGCCGCTGCCGTTTCCGGTCACGGTGCCCAGCCGGCGAGTCGCGCCGCTCGCCACCACGAACACGTTCATGTCGAGGAAGTTCTCATTCTTCACGTGAACGACGATTGGGTCCCGAGAGATTCCGTCGTCGATGTCCGGCTGCGGATTGCGGCTGCATGCGGCACTGACCAGAGCCAGCGCGGCGAGCACGGTCCGCGACCACAAGGCCAGGCGTCTACCGGTAGCGCCAGGGCGAAGCGACATGTGCATGACTCCGTGTGGGCGAGCGACGGGGGCCGACGACATGGGTGGGAATCGGCCGCTCCCAACGGCTACAATAGCGCTTTTCGCCTGACTTCGCAGTCCCCGCGATCCGCTTCCGTCAATCCGATCGGGACGCTGTGTCGGATGTCACGAATACGCCGGAGCCCTGACGGATTTCGATCACGCGTCGTGCCTCGAGCCGGATGAGCGCTTCGCGGACGGTGTTGGCCGCGACACGAAACGCCCGCGCCATCTCCGCAATCGCCGGCAAGCGATCGCCAGGGCGCAGGTCGCCCGCCGCGATGGGCGCCAGGATCCGCTCGACGACTTCGTCCGAGAGGCGTCCGCGCCGAACGGGTACGAATCCGGCTGAATGTGTCATGAGTCTTCTCTCAATCAGCTCGCAACGCATTGACCGCGGGCACCGCCGCGGCTCGGCGCGCGGGCATCCAGCTCGCGACGAGGACCACCACCAGCAGCACCGCGACCACGCCGATCATCGTCACGGCATCATTCGGCCCCACTCCATAGAGCCGCGCGCGAAGCAAACGGACAGCGGCGAAACCGCCGGCCAGACCCACCAGGCCGCCGATCGCCGCGAGCACGGCGCCCTGGCCGACGACCAGCCGCGCAACATCGCGGGGCGTCGCGCCCAGCGCGAGTCGAATGCCCATCTCGCGCGTACGCTTCGCGACCGTGTGAGCGATCACGCCGTACGTCCCGATCGTCGCCAACCCGACTGCCAGCACCGCGAACACGGACAGGAGCTGCGCCAGGAATCGCGCCTGGCCGAGGCTGGCCCCCATACGGGTGTCGAGGGTCGCGATGTCGTAGAGCGGGAATCCTGGCGCCACCTCACGGACGGCGCGCCGCGCCACTTCGGTGAGGGCGGCCGGGTCGCCGCTCGCCCGCAGCATGAGCATCATACGAAAGCTCATTGGAAATTGGTAATACGAGATGTAGACATCCGGCCGGAGCCCCTCCTCCATTGCGCCGAATCGCACGTCGCCCACGACGCCGACGACCACGGCGGTATCGCGCCCCTGGACGAGCAACCGCTTCCCCAACGCGTCGGCGTTCGGCCAGAGCGCGCGGGCGGCGCTCTGGCTGACCACGGCAACGACCGGGGCGCCCTTCCGGTCCGTCTCGGCGATCGAACGGCCGCGCAGCACGGGAACGCGCAGGACCTCGTCCCACCGCGCCGTCACCCAGTGCATCGCGGCGCGCGACACGTAGGGCCCGCCAGCGTGATCGAGCGCGGTGACTTCCTGTGCAACGCATCCGCCGCTCTGGGGAGTGCAATCCGCCATTGCCGCCTGGGTGACGCCGGGAACGGAGCGGAGGCGATCGATGGCCACGTCGTAGAACCGTGCGATCGAGTCGCGTGACCATGCAGCGGCGCGATTCACACGCATGGTGAGCACACCGCGCGGCTCGAATCCGGGGCTCACCGCAACGAGGTTCATGAGACTCCGCACGAGCACTCCCGAGCCGGCGAGCAAGACGACGGCAAGCGCGATCTGCAGCATGGTGAGCGCGTCTCGCACGGAGATACGTCTCGAGAAGGCGGATCGACGGCCGGCGCCCGGGTCGACTTTGAGCGACTCCACCAGATCCGTCCGCGTCGCCTGCACCGCCGGAACGAGCCCGAAGAGCAGTCCCGTCGCGATCGCAACGGCGCCAGCGAAGGCGAAGGCGACGACGTCGAGATGCATCGGCCCGGCGAGCACCGTCCCGATTCCGCTCGCGCTCTGACTCGACCACAGGGCTGGCCGTACCGCGGAGATGACGCGCACGCCGACCGCGGCGACGGCGACGCTCGCGACGCCGCCCGCGAGCGCAAGCAGCACGCTCTCGACGAGAAGCTGACGCACGATGCGCACGCGCGACGCTCCGATCGCGAGTCGCACACCGATCTCGCGCCGCCGGCCGGCTGCACGCACGAGAAACAGATTCGCGACGTTCGCGCACGCGACGAGCAGCACGATGCTCACCGCGCCGAACAAGAGATACAGCGTGCGGCGATCCGGCTCGTCGATGCGCGTTGCATCCAGCGACCGTGCGGCAACGCCCCAATGACGTGGCCTCGGCCCCGGCTCCGGGAAGCGCGCGTCGATGCGCGGGCCAAGCTGGCGCGAGACGGCCGCGGCGCGATCAGGCGTGACACCCGGCGCGAGACGCGCGATGACGTGAAATGTGTGCTGGTACGGGTCTGTGAAAAACCCGGCATCCCAGGCCGACGGAGCGCTGAGGAACGGCACCCAGAACTCCGCTCGCCCGCTCACTCCCGCGAACCTCGGCGGCGCAACACCGATGATCGTGAACACCGCGAGGTCCACGCCGATGCGCTTGCCGATCACCGATGGATCGGCGTTGAACGTCGAGCGCCACAGGTCGTCGGAGATGATGACGACGGCCGGCCCATCGACGCGGTTCTCGGCCGGCAACAACGCGCGACCGAGCGACGGAGCGACGCCAAGCGTGGTGAAGTAGTGCTGGTCGATGAATTCTCCGGACACGCGAAGCGCGTCATCGTCGATGCGAAGGGTGCTCTGCACGGAGAACCACGCGGTCAGGTCGGTGAAGACGTTCTGGCTCTCGCGAAGCGCTTCGACTTTCGGATACGACCAGACCATGTCGGGTTGGCCCGGGCTGGTCGACGTCGGCGGCACCGTGAGCGTTACGTTCATTAACTGATCGGGCGCGCGGAATGGCAGCGGCGCGAGCAGGAGCGTGTTGACCGCGCTGAAGAGGGCCGTGTTGGCGCCGATGCCGATCGCCAGCGTGGCGATGACGACGGCCGTGAAGCCCGGCGTGCGCGCGAAGGTGCGGAGCGCGAAGCGCGCGTCCTGCGCCAGCACATCAAAGAATGCTAAACCCGCGGCCCGGCGTGATTCCTCTCGATAATACGTGCGGTTGCCGAACCGTCGGGCGGCCGCGGCGCGGGCGTCGTCCGGCGTCAGCGTCCCGCGTCCCGCGTGCGCGCGGTGCTGAGCATCCGTGTTCACGAAAAACTCCATGTCCTGCGCGAGCTCGGTCTCGTGGTCGTTCGGCCGCGTCAGCACGCGCCACCGGTAGCGCAACGCATCGAGGAAGGACATGGCCGGACCTCCTAGGCGCGACGAAGCACGCGGTTGATGGCGACGAGCATGGCATCGAAGCTCGAGATCTCGTTGCCGAGGTGTCGTCGGCCGGCGGCGGTGATGGTGTAGTAGCGGGCCCGGCGTCCGGTGGGGGACTCGCCCCACTTCGACGTGATCCATCCGCGCTTCTGCAAGCGTTCGAGCGCGGGATAGAGCGAGCCTTGTTCGACGCGGAGAGCGTCGTCGGACAGCGCCTCGATCTGCTGGGCGATGCCGTAGCCGTGCAGGGGCTGCACGCTGAGGGTCTGGAGGACGAGCATGTCGAGCGTGCCCTTGAGCAGCTCGTTTTTCTCGGAGGAGGCCATGGGCGTCGATATGTAGAAATCCTACCGGTTAATAGGTAGGACTCCTACAGCTCGGCGTCAAGCTGGATGGGACGAGCCGGCGATGGGCGATGGGCGATGGGCGATGGGCGATGGGCGATGGGCGATGGGCGATGGCAGGACTACCGACTGCGCGAGTCCGTCGCCAGTGCAACATCGCCGTCAGCAGTTGGCCATCCCCCACTGCCCGTCCCCCGCCGCGTCCGTTTCTATATCTCCCAATTCGAGAACGCTAATCCCCGCTGCGGCCGCTGCTCCTCGTACCCCATGAACGACATCCGCAGATCCGTCCACCGCACGTGGCCGCCCAGCGCGATCACACGCTGATACGCCGCCTGATACTCCCCCTGCATGCGAATCGAGACGCGCCGCGTCCCGCTCCGCCGCGCATAATCCGCGATCGCGAGCAGCATGAGATCGAGCTTCGACTCATCCGCCACCACGAGCTTGAGCACGCGCAGCTCCTCGCGCGCCCGTCCCTCGACGAGCGGCGCCGTGTGCGCCAGCGCGAACCCGAGCAGCGTATCGCCGTCGTACAACAACACGGTGTCGCCGAGGGACAGCTCCGCCGTCAGGTGAATCTCGCGCGTGTAGTCGTAGCCCGGCAGCATGCTCTGCACGAGCGTACGGCACTCCGCGACGACATCGTCGCGCGCGGTCGACGAGACGCGACTCAGGAGCTGCGCCGGTTGCGTGGCATACGCCGACTCGAGCGTCACCGTGATCGTCAAGCGTCCAGGCGCGAAGCCCAGCCGAGAGTAGAAGCCGATGTTGTCCATCGTGCGCGGCATCGTCTCGAGCCCGATCACCGTCGCGCCGTGCACCCGAAGCCAGTCGACCCCGCGCATCACGATCTCCTTCCCCGTCCCGCTGCCCTGATGCTCGGTGCGCACCGCGAGTGGACCCATCCAGCCTTCCGAGCCCGAGCGATGCACCATGTTGAACGCCGCGATGTGGCCACGGTCGTCGCGCCACAACATGGCGCCGTCGTCCGCATCCTCGATCGCATAGCGCCAGATCGTCGGGTTGAGGAACGGCACGCGCACGCCGACCATGCCGTCGCGACGATAGCGCTCCGTGAAGGAATCGCTGAAGACCTGATTGAGCTCCGCGATCTCCTCGACGCGCGGGCGATAGGGACCTTCCACGGTGTGTGACCGCCAGGATCGAGAGGTTGCCATCAGTCGGCGGCTCCCACGTGCTCGTCGAGCAGCGCGCCGCTCGCCGTCGTCTCGGCCTCGACGCGCGACGCGCCCGTTTCGTCGTCGTACTGCACCGTGATCACGCGATCCAAACCCTCCCGCACCGACTCGATGTGCGTGATGAGAATGACCTGCTCGAACCGATCCTGCAGGCGTCGCAACAAGTCGACCACGTTGTGACGCCGTGTCTCGTCCAGCGAGCCGAACACCTCGTCGAGGATCAGCAGCGAGAACGGCTGACCCGCACGCTCGGCGATCATCTCTGAGATTGCGAGCCGGAGCACCAGGTTCGCCAGATCCTCTTCGCCGCCCGAGATCACTGGCTTCGGGATCCCATCTTCCAGCACGATCACGTTGTACTGGTCGTCGAGCTCCAGCTCCGAATACCGGCCGTCGGTGAGCTCGCGAATGTAGCGGCTCGCGCGGTCGGAAAGTTCCGGACGCATCTCCTGATTGAGATCCGTACGGATGTCGCCGAAGGCGCGATCGAGCTCGTCGTGCAGCCGGTGTTCACGCTTGAGCTCCGCCAGACGTGCCTCACCGCGCGCCAGTTCGGCGCGTGCATGCTCGGCGCTCGCGAGCGCGGCGCGGGCCGTCGCGACCTCGGAATCGAGACTGACGGACGTCAATTCGGCCGTACGGAACGCGGCAGCCGCGGCCTCGTACGCCGAGCGCACGTCGCCGAACGATTGCTCCGAGAACGAGAGCTCGATGCGCCGTTGGTCGAGCTCGTGGATGCGCGCCTCGATCGTCGCGAGCGCACTCCGGTTGCGCGCGAGTTCCTCGGTGATCTCCGGCTCGCGCTCGAGCTGCGCGGACAGCTTCGCCGCGCGTGTGGCGAGTGGATTGAGCTTCTCGACGAGCGCGCGCACGTCGCGATGGCGACTCGGATCGTAGCTGACCGCGATCGTCGCGAGCTCGTTGGTCAACGCCTCGCGCCGCGGCTCCTTCGCGGTGATCTCGCGCGTGATCGTCGCGAGCTCCTGCACCGCCGCCTGCACGCGCGCCAACCGTCGCTCGAGCTTTCCAACTTGCTCGAACGACGCTCGCCGCCGCTCGTCGAGCTCCGCGACTTCCACCGGCATCTTCGCGAGCTGCTCGATGCGCGAGCGATAGAATTTTCCGTCGACCGTGATCGACTGAATCTGTTCATCGAGCAGCTCGAGCACCGAACGGAAATGCGTCCCCAGCGGGCGCGCGCAGATCGGGCACGTGCCATTCTCGCCGAGGTCGACGATCTGCTCTCGCTGCTGCTCGACGTCGCGCAAGCGATCGATGAGCGCCTGGCGCTTGGTCTCGACTTCCTGCTTGTCGCGGATCCAATCGGCTTGAGCATCCTCGAATGCGCGCTGCACCTGCTCGAGTTCCGTTCGAACGCGCGCCAGCTCCTCGGCCGATTCCGCCTCGAGTGTCGGGGCCGTCGCGATCTTCTCGCGCCGCTCCTCGAGTCGCGCGAGCTCGTCGCCGAGTGCGCGCAATGACTCAGCCAACGTCTTGCGGCGCGCTTCCTCGTTCGCCGCGCGGTCGAGGTCCTGGAGCTCCGTGCGCATGTTCGTGAGGCGCGCGAGATCCGACGTCACGCTCGCCAGATCCTCGCGCGCGCGACGCACATCGTCCGACTCGATCTCGAGCCGTGCGACGTAGGCCATCGTCGCCATGCGCTTCTGATCTTCCACGCGCAGATCGGCGAGAATGGCCTGCAGCGCGTCGCGCTCGAGCTGCATCGCTTCCCACTGCGGGGTCAGCTCGTCGAGCTTCGCGCGGGCGGCGACGCGGGCGGCAGTCGCCGCGGCGACGCGCTCGCGCGCCGCCTTGAGCCGCGTGTTCGCTTCCATCAGCGTGCGAATGACGACTTCGGGATCCGGCATGCCCGCGCGCAGGCCACGCGCTTCGGCGTCGATCGTGCTGCGCCGCTTGCGCACGAGATCCTGCGCATCGCGCAGCCGCTCGTAGCCCAGCACGCGCGAGAGAAACTTCGCGCGTTCCGCCGGCCCCATCGCCGCCATGACGCCGAGCTCTTTCTGCCCCGTGAAATAGGTATGAAAGAACTCTTCTCGACTCATCCCGAGGCGGCGTCGCAGAAAATCGCTGACGCCGCTGATGGAATTCGCAATCGGACTGGCCGATCCATCGAGAAAGACTTCCGCGTTGCGAAGCGTGCGCGAGACGAGGTAGCGATGGCCGCCAAGCTCGAACTCGAGATCGACGCGAACGCCGGGGCGCGTGCTCGGGCGATACGAGCGAATCGTTTCGACCTTGCCGCGCGCCGCCGGCATGCCGTACAGCGCCCACGCGATCGCCTCGAGAATCGTCGACTTCCCGGAGCCGTTCGAGCCGATGATGCCCGTGATCCCGCTGTCGAAATCGATGCGGGAGTCGACGTGCTGCCGGAAGTTGGAGAGCTGCAGCCGGATGAGGCGCATTCAGCCGTCGACGAGCAGAGGAGCCGGCGCGCTGATCGCCTGCGCTTCGTCGATGTACTGTGACGCACGCGCGAGCAGCGTATCGCGATCGACATCCGCATCCAGCGGGCGCGCGCGCAGCTTCTCGAGAACGACCTCCTTGAGATCGACCTGCCGGCGACCGCCACCAGGACCGCCGGCCGCTTGCCGATGCGCGGCCTCGGGTCGCCGAAGATCGAGATGGAAGTTGAGCGCCCGCCGCTTGTATTCGCGAATCGTCTTGTGATCGAGCTCCCGTCCCATGTGGCGCGGCACTTCGCGCACGGTGAGACGCACGATCTTGTTGTCGATGCCGCCCGGAACCGACTCGACCGTTGCGCGAATGCGCTCGTTGAGCTCCGCGGCGGCGAGCCCGCGCGCATTCACCGGAGGCAGATCGACGAGCGGACGCGCCGGCGCAATCGGATGAAAGATCTGTTCGCCCGTATCGAGATGGCGCTCGGCGATTCCCTTGCCGGCAACGCCGGCCATGCGCTGCTCGGAGAGCTCGCCCCACGGATTCGCGCTCGTGTAGTCGATCGAGCCCGAGTAGAACGCGTTCGGCGCGATCTCGCGATACACGTGATAGTGGCCGAGCGCGATGTAATCCCACCGTGCGCCCAGGTCCTCGCGTTTGATCTCGAGTCCGGCACGATCGGCGACCGCCGCGGGAAGCATTCCTTCCACTTCGCCGTGCAAGACGAGCACGTTGTAACGCGCCGCGGCGTCGGGAATGAACGACGGCAGCTCCACCCCAGGGACGTCGGGTACGGCGAGAATGGACAGATCGCGCTCGGGAAACGCGAGTCGCTTCGCCTCGCGATCCACGACGGTGATGCCGAGCTGCGCGAGCAACTGGAGGATGCCGCCGGTCTCGGTCGAGCGCGGCGTGTCGTGATTGCCCGCGACCATGACGATGACCGCGTCCGGAAGCGAGCGCACCAATCGCGAGAATTGGAGGAACGCGTGCAGGATCGCCTGGTTCGTCGGACGCACCGTGTGAAAGATGTCGCCGGCGATGACGACCAGATCGGGACGCAGCGCGATCACTCGATCGATGACCGTGCGAAACGTCGCGGCCACGTCCGCCTCCCGCTGGTTGACTCCACCGGGCGTCAGACGCTGATACTGCCGGAACCCGAGGTGCAGATCAGAGAGATGGACCAGGCGCATGCATCGAGGAAGCGTTTCTGAAATCTAACGCTTTCGCGACCTACCGCCTCTCGAGCGTATGCATATGCTGTGTGATCCGCATCAGCATGTGCATCGGTCCGGCGCCGGTCACGAGCGGCGGTGTGACCACCGAGCTCACGGAGATCGCGAACCACGATTGCGTCAGCCAGCCGCGACGCTGGTCAACCAGCATCGTGCCGTTCACGACGCCCTTTTCGATGACGGTGCCCGTCCCCGCGGGCGACCCCGCAACGGGAACCATTTCGCCACGCATCGAGACGAACGCCCACTCACCGCCGTGCGTCACCGAATCGAGGCGGAACGTCACGTGCAGCTTCCCCGAGATCTGCGCGCCGAGTTGCGTGCCACTGGGCAGCGGCATCTCGCGAATCCAGCTCTCGCCGACCTTGATCTTGCTGCGAGGAAACGCCGCGGGCATGAGTGACACGACCTGCGCGACCTCGCGCGGCGTGCCTTCGCTCATCTGAACCATGCCGACTGTCCCATCGGGCGCGACACGGAACCGAACGCGCTGGCCGCGCATCTGTGCTTCGACGCGCACCGCGTCGCCGCGCGAGCGCTCGTCAGTCGTCTGCACGTGAACGGAGTCCGTCACCGCGAGCACGTTCGTGCCGTCGTCGGCAATGCCCTCGACGACGGCGCGCGAGTACATCTGCATGGTCGTGACGACGAGACTCGACGCCTCGCCGCTCGAGGTGTAGCGCGTGCCCGTCATCTCGGTTTGCTGATCGAGCTGCATGCGAAGCGTATCGCCCGCGTGCGGCTTGATGCGCAACTGGACGGTCTGCGCGTGGAGCGACGAGTGCAGCGTCGTGACACCGACCACCAGGGCGACGAAGGCCGATCGCATCGTCCGGTCAGAATCCGTACGGATCGTCGGCGGGCGCGGTCCGCAGCGGCGGCGCCGCGGGCCGAGTGACCTGTTGCGCGGCGACGACGGGCCGGAGCTGCGCGAGGAAGAATCGACGTACGTCGGCCGGACGTTCGCGCAGCGTCGCATTGCGCGCGCGAATGACCTCTTCGTCTTCACGAATGCCGATCGCTTCCTGCACCCAGCCCAACGTGATCGACGAATCGAGCGACCGGAGGCTGCGTGTGACGGCCGCCTCGATGCCGATGTCGACCGCCTGCGGATAGCGCTCCGCGCCGTCGCGTCCGCGCATGACCGCGGGCCGCGGGAAGCGAACGAAGATGGGCTGCGTGAAGTGCGGATGCCGCACCATGAGCTGGCCTTTTTCCAGCGTCGCGAGCTTGGTCTTCACCGCCGGGCTCAGCACTGCGTAGCCGGGCGTCGCGAGCTCGTCGCCGTCCATGCGGCCGTACATGGCCGTTCCCGAATTGCCGACGACACGCCGATGCACTTGCGAGCGGAATTGCTGCGCGCTGAAGAGCACGAGACCGAGATACCGCCCGCGCTCCGCGAGATCGAGCAGCATCTTCCGGACATAGGTGTCGGGACCATCACTGGGTGCGTATTTGTTGAGCTCGTCGACGAACACGACGACGTGATTGACGCCGAGGTCGCGTTTCTCCAGATGCTCGCGGAGCTTGGTGACGACGCGCGCGAAGATCAGATCCTGCGCGGCCTCCTCGAGCGAGGCGACGTCGATTACATACACCGTGCGATCCTGAAAGCTCCCGAAGGGCAGATCGCTCACGGCACCGTCGTCCGTCACGAGGCCGGCGCATCGCGTCGAGATGTTCGACAGCCGGTTGCGCACTTTGCGGATCGTCGCGACGTGATGCGTGCGCCAGCCTTCGTTGCCCTTGTTCTCCATCGCGGAGAGCAGATCGCGGAACCACGCCTCGAGGTCCGCGAACGATCGCACGAGATAGCGCTTGTTCCCGAGGAGCGGATCGGAGAACTCGCGGTCGACGAGCCGCTCGCGGATGAAGTCGATCAACGCATCGGCCTTCGCGTCGACATCGTCCTTGTTGAGCAGGACTTCAGCATACTGTAAGACTTCACGCAGTCCCCACGTGAGGGACGACACGTTGTGCAGCAGCGCTTCGTTGGAGCGCAGCGTGTTCAGTGAGAAGCCGTCTGGCTTGTACGGCGCGAAGTACTGCACGTTCTCGAACGGCTCCGCGGGAACACCACATCGCTCGTACAACGCGCGATCCGCGTCGTCGATCACACCGTGCTGATCGAGGAAGCAGAGGTCCGGTCCCTTCACGTTGAAGCACACCGCGGCGACCGATCCCTTCTGCTGCGGGAAATGCGTGAAGATCGATGAGAGAATCCACTCGACGGCGCTCGTCTTCGTCGCGAGCCCGGAGACGCCGGTGATGTTGAGGTGCGCCGCTTCCGGCCCGAGCAGAAAGTCCGCGTCGAGATAGATGGGCGCATCGGTGCCACCTGCGCGATAGACGCCGACCGGTATTCCCGTGCTCGATCCGGGCTTGAGATAGCCATCCATGCGCAACGCGACGGCGACGTCCGCATCCTCGGCCAGGAATACCCGTCCCATCGGCACCGGCTGCAGCGGTTCTTCCGGCACCTGACGCAGCACCGCCGCCGTGTAGAGACGAATCTCGGCACGACGCGTGGCAGTGAGCGCCTGCGCGGAGGGCGAGCCGTCGTGGCCGAGCACGTCGTGCAGCGGTGTTTGCAGATCCGTGTAGCTGAACCCCTCGACGACGATGCCGTAGATCTCCGGCAGGTGGCCGTTGACCGGCTCGGCGCCTTCGACGCGGACGATGGTTCCAATCCCGACCGGCGAGTCGAGCGCGGTCCAGAAATGGAATTCGTGCGGTGTGTTGGGCTTGCGCTCGGTGGCGACGACGCGCCCGAGCGGGGCCTTATCAGAGATTGCTAGAGTCGGATCAGTCATGAGTTGTCAGGCCGGAGAAGCGACGGGAAACGGCGAGTGGAAACGGCGAGTGGAAAAATCGAATGGAAGCACCGAATGGAAACACCGAGTGGAGGAGGCGCTGTTTCCATTCGCTGTTTCCATTCGCTGTTTCCATTCGCCGTCTCCATTCGCCGTTTCCACTCGCCGTTTCCACTCGCCCTTATCACATCACCGCCCGCAGAAACTGCTCGCAGTCTCGCACGCCGTATACCATCTTGTCCCACCGCGAATCCGGGAGCGCGAGCGGTGCCGCCTCGGCGAGAATCCAGCGCGATACCTCGTCGGCGCGCAGACCAACCTCCGCATCGGCGCGCGCTTCGGGAACCGCGATCTCCACGCGCACCAACCCCCACATGGGGTCGTGGCCCTGCCGATCGCGAATGCGCAGATACCAGCTCGCCACCGGCGCACGCTTCGGCGACGTCACCAGAAACACGCTCGATCGCTCCGCGAGCGCGAGTCCAAACACCGCGGCGAGCGCGTCGCCCATCGCGTACAGCGTCCGATGACTCTTGATCACGCCGATCGCACACGTCGAGCGCGCGACCGTTTCCGTGCCGCTGATCCCGCCGTCGATCAACAACGGGCCGCTCCCGCGCTTGCACCACTTCTCCGCGAGCCACTGTTCCGCGAGCTCGCGGTCTTTCTGAACTCGATGAATCGCCGCCTCGCGCAACGCGAGCGGATGATCGGAGACCGGCTCGTCCGAGGATGCATCCGTCGTGTCGACGAGGGTGAAGCCCGCATCGGTGATGGTACGCCAGTGCGCGTCCGACATGCACGCCCGCGGCGCGTAGTAGCGACGCCACACGACGTGGTCCCACGTATACAAACGCTGATTGCGCCGATCGCGCACGACGGCGGCAACCGTCGCCTGCACGATCGGCGCGCCCATGCGTGTGTAGAACACGATGCGGCTTTGCTGCGTGCCGTCGAGAAAGGCCGCGAGTCCCACGGTGGGCGGATCGAACACGCGACGCGCCTTGAGCTCGCGCCCCTCGATGATCGTCGCGCTGATGAGCCGAGCGGGCGGCGGTGCGGCCGTGTTCATCTCGAGCGCCGCGTCAGCCTGTGCGTCGATCGCTTGCGCGTCGGGCAGCAGCTCGCCCAACAACCGCAACATGGCCGGGAGGCCGGCAACCGGCGCCGTAGGCGTGACCATCGAGACCGCGGACATCGCGTCGGACACTAACGCTCGGTCCAGGGAGGGACAAGCGAATTCGGCGCGTCGGTCAGTCGCGTCATGAGACGCGCCCCGCGAGAATTGGCATCCGCCACACGATCTTCCGCGCCTCGGCTCGATCCGGCCAGACGTTCGCCAGCTCCCGTTCGACGTCGGCCACCGGATCGGCAGCGTGCTGCTCCCGATAGCGCGTCGTCGACGACCACGTCCGCATGTACCCCGCGAGTTGATCGCGCGTCCAGTGGTCTACGAGCTCGAGCGTCGGAATGTCGATGCGCTCGAATGGAAACGGAATCGTGCGATAGCCCTCGTCCACGTAGCGCCGCTCAGGCGGCCAGTACGCACCGACGGTCTCGAATGCATAGCGCCGGAGAATCGCGCCCGCATCGCCGTCGAGAAACGGCGTCTCGTACGTCCAGGCAACGACGACCGCGTCGCTCGCCGAGACGCGCCGAACCTCGGTCGCGAAGCGATCGTGATCGAACCAATGCAATGCCTGCGCGACGGTGGTCGCGTCGACCGAATGATCCGAAATGCCCGATGCGTCGGCAGGCGCGACGCGCCACGTGATCCTGGAATGCGCGGGCGCTTCGGCGATCTGCCGCGCGCTGACGTCGGTCGCGATCACGAGATCGAAATGCTCGGTGAGATCGAGCGTCGCCTGGCCGCTTCCCGCACCACAATCCCAGGCGAGGCGGTGTCGCGGCGCGATGGCCGCGATGAAGTCGAACAACGCTTTCGGATAGCGCGGACGAAACCGCGCGTACGCGGACGAGATACCCGAGAAATGATCGCCGGGCGAGGTTCTCCTCGGCGCGTCGCTCACGGCCTACTCCACGCCGATGTCCCAGGCCTGCTGGAGATCCTTGCCTGAATAGGCGCGAAACGCGGTGAGCGTCTGCGTCCGCTGAATGCCCGGCACCGTCGGAAAGATCTCCGTGACGACGCGCGCGATCTGGTCGTACTGTGGCACGCGTACGATGGCGACGAGGTCCCAGTCGCCCGACACGGAGTACACCTCGGCCACGCCCTCCACGCCGGCGAGCATGTTCGCCGCCGTCGGAATGAGCGTCGGGTCGACGCGAATGAGAACGATCGTGGTGATCACAGCTCGACGGGCGCGGGTGGAACGTTGAGCAGCCAGACGCCCGAAATCTGACTCTTGTCGTCGACGTCGAGAAGCACGTCGCGCGCGAGCCGGATCGTCCGCGCCTCGCGCGGTTTGCCCAGACGGAAATGGAAGTTGCGCTGAGCGGAGTCAGCTTCCGCGATGAGGTGCGTGCTCGATTCGAGCGACGCGATGTTCGGCTGCGACTGTCGTGCCGGAACGACGACGCGAGCGTCCTGGATCTGCGTCGGTGGCGCGAGCGCGGAGATCTTGCGGACTTCGGGCCACACGGCGATCTCCACGCCCTTGATGTGCCCCTTGGCGACGTCGAGGATGACCCACGATCCGTCCTTTCCTTCGAGGCCGACCGAGCCTGACATCCCGTCCGCGCCGGGGATCGGGGCAAGCTGCGCCGAGAGGATCTCGGTATCGGGGTCCCAGGTGTAGGCGACGCTGGGCGGGGGCGCTTCGGTCGCTGGCTCCAGACGCACTGCGATCTTCACAACTTTCTCTCCTGTGTTCGCCGACTCACGGGCTAAGATATACGCGCCGCGACGATCCGCCGCACCCCCTCCAGCACTTGCTCGCGCGGCGCGGCGTAGGACACGCGGAACCATTCCGGCGTATGGAACGCCACGCCCGGCACCACGGCGACCTCGTGCTCCTCGAGCAGGCGGTTCGCGAACGACGTTCCCGGCGCGGGATCGCTCGACGTCGCCGCACCCGCGTGAACGTAGAGATAGAACGCGCCCCGTGGCTCGATGACGGACACGCCACCCGCACGCAGCACAGCGAGCGCGGCGTCGCGCCGTCCGCGCAGCTCGCACACCATGCCGTCGATCGCACGCTTCGAGGACTCGCGATCGGAGAGCGCCGCCAGCGCGGCGTGCTGGGCAAGCGTCGCCGCGTTCGACGTGGTGTGGGACTGAAACGCCGTCATCGTCCACGCGAGTGTCGGCGCGGAGATCGACCAGCCGATGCGCCAGCCGGTCATCGCGAATGACTTCGCGACGCCATTCACGATCACCAGCCGCTCGAGATCAGGAGCGACGGACAGGAGCGACGTCGCTTCGCCCTCGTATGCAATCGCCCGATAGATCTCGTCGCTCACGATCCACCAGTCACGCGCCGCCGCAACGGCGACGATGTCCTGGAGCTCCGCGCGCGTGTACACCGCGCCCGTGGGGTTGCACGGCGAATTGAGCATGACTCCACGCGTGCGCGGCGTCGCCGCGGCCAGCAGATCGTCCGGCGTGATCTTGAGCTGGCGCTGCGCCGACCCGAACACGGGAACGGGCGTCGCGCGAGCAAGCATGAGCATTTCGTAATAACTCGTCCACCCGGGCGTGGGGACCAGCACCTCGTCGCCGGCCCCGAAGAGCGCGAAGCACGCGTTGAACAACGCCTGCTTCGTTCCCGCCGTGACGACGACCTGATGCGCACCGAGGCGTTCGCCGCTGTGCAGCTCGCTCGCCTGGTCGGCGATCACCTGCCGCAACGGAAGGATGCCCTCGACCTGCGTGTAGCGCATGGAGCCTGCATCGAGTGCGCGTCGCGTGGCGTCGACCACGTACTGCGGCGTCGGAAAATCGGGCTCGCCGGCACCCAGATCGATCACGGCACGTCCCGCGGCGCGGAGCGCCTTGGCGCGCGCCGACACGGCGATGGTGGCCGACTCGCGAAGCTCGGCGATATTGGCGGATGGAACAAAGCGCATGATGGGAAGACGACCAGCGTGAACGACGAATCGACGGCGGGGCACGACGGGCGCCGGTGGACTATACTTCTCCGCCTGTCGTGGCAAATGTTAGAACCGGTCGCGACGACACGCCACGACGCTATTTGACTTCGGGGGTACAGGTGGAACAGGAGGGTCGGGAGCCAGCGGGTGTGACCCGCAGCCAGAACGCAGTCTTCGTCATGCCGCACGACTGGGCGGCCATGGCACAGTTCCTCGGCCCCCTCGTCGAGCGAATCGATCCCTCGGCGCGCGAGCCGCAGTTGCTCGTCATCGCCTCGGATGCGGACGTGGCAGCAGCCATCGCGGCGTCGGCCGTGCGTCTCATCGAAGGGCGCGACATTGGCGTCGCGGCGGCGACATCGGTCGCGCGCGCCACGCGGCTGCTGCGCCTCCGTCCCGCGCACATTCTCGTGGGCGCGCCCGAAGCGGTGTTGGGTCTCGTCCGCGCCACGGCCGTGAAGCTGTCGAGCGTTCGCATGGTCTGCATCGCGTGGGCCGACGAGCTGCTCACCTCCGAGGCGTCCGGCGCGCTCGAGACGATCATTGCCGAAGTTCCGAAAGAGGCGAGTCGGACGGTCGTGACGAGCGAGCTGAATCCGGCCGTCGAAGATCTCCTCGAGCGTTACGCACGTCGCGCACGTCGCGTGGTTGCGCCAGCGGCCGTCGAAGCGACCGAGCCGATTCCCGCGCAGTTCGTGGCGGTCGCTCGCGACATGCGGCTCACGGCATTGCGGCGCGTTCTCGATCAGCTCGACCCCAAGTCGGCCGTCGTGTTCACGCGCGACGAAGGCAGCGAACATGACGTACGCGATCTGCTCCACGCGCTCGGCTACGCCGGCAGCGAGGCGCCGATTCATCTTGCGAAGGTTGCGCCGCCGGGAACGGATCTCGTCGTGCTGTTCGACCTGCCCGCATCGCGAGAGGAGTTGCGCGAAGCCGCGAGCGGCGCCGCGCGTGCAGTCGCGCTCGTGCAGCCCAGGCAGGTGTCGAGCCTTCGCGCGCTGAGCGGCGGTTCGATCTCCGCGCTCGCGCTCACGGAAACGGCGGATCGTGCACGCGAACGCGATGCACGCATGCGCGCGGAGTTGTCCGCCGTGCTCGCCGAGGCACACTTCGGACGCGAGATGTTGGCGCTCGAGCCGCTGCTCGAGGCGCATGACGCGATCGAAGTCGCGGCAGCGGCGCTGGTACTCCTCGAGCGTGAGCGCGCCTTGCGCGCCGCGGCCGAGCAGTCGTCGCACGCCGCGCCGGGCAGCGCGGCGCCGCGAGAGCGCAGCGGCCCGATGACGCGACTGTTCGTCAACGTCGGCGCGCGCGACGGCGTGCGTCCGGGCGACATCGTCGGTGCGATCGCGAATCAGGCGGACGTCACCAGCGCGAGCGTCGGCCGCGTGGACATTCGCGAATCGCACGCGATCGTCGAAGTGGCGACGGACGTGGTGGACACGGTCATCGATCGCGTGACGGGGACGTCGATCAAGGGACGTCGCGCCATCGCGCGCCGCGACGAGGAGCGGCCGCCGCGCGAGCGCGGCGAGCGCGGCGAGGGCGGATCACGCGGACCGCGGGATGAGCGGCGTGGACCACCACGCGAACGCGGCGAGCGAAGCGAGGGCCGGCCGCCGCGCGATCGTGAGGGGCGGCCTCCGCGTGCTGGCGGACGTGGCACGCCGCGCGAGCGAAGCGAAGGCGGACGCGGAGGCGCACGCGAGCGGGGACCGCGCGACTATAGCCCACGCGACCGCGGGACGCGTCCAGCCGGACGGGGGCCGCGGCGAGGCGATCGCGAGTGATCTCCGACGGGTACTTCTCCGGCGGCGCGGCCGGATGGATCGAAGTGATCTGCGGCGTGATGTTCAGCGGCAAGAGCGAGGAGCTCATTCGCCGCGTGCGCCGCGCGATCATCGCGAAGAAGAAAGTGCAGGTGTTCAAGTCGCATCTCGACGAGCGGTACTCCGGCATCTATCACGTCTCGAGTCACGACGGCCGTACTGTCGAAGCCGTGCCGATCGACACCGCCGAGCAGATCGGGCGCTTGATCCTGGCGGAGACGCAGGTCGTCGCGATCGACGAGGCGCAGTTCCTCGACGCTTCGGTCGTGGAACTGGCGACCGCACTCGCGAACCGCGGGGTTCGAGTGATCCTCGCCGGCACCGACAGCGATTTCCGCGGCGAGCCGTTCGGTCCAATGCCGCAACTGCTCGCCGTCGCCGAGGTGGTGGACAAGCTGCACGCGATCTGCGTGATCTGCGGAAATCCGGCCAGCCGCAACCAGCGCCTCATTGCGGGGCGGCCCGCACGCTACGATTCGCCCACGATCATGGTGGGCAGCACGGAGTCGTACGAGGCGCGCTGTCGCGCGTGCCACTCCGTGCCGAGGCGAGACGAGGATCAGGTCCGGCTGCTCTGACACACGCGGCGCCGAAGATTAGAGTCGCGGAGCGTGTGCCAGCGTGAGAAACTCCTCGCGCGTTCGCTGATCCGACCGAAAGGTTCCACGGACCGCACTGGTGATCGTCTTCGAGTTCTGCTTCTCGACGCCGCGCATCATCATGCAGAGATGGTACGCCTCGATCACCACGCCGACGCCCATGGGCGCGAGCACCTCGTCGATCGCGCTCGCGATCTGCTCCGTGAGACGCTCCTGGACCTGCAGCCGGCGCGCAAACATGTCGACGATCCGCGGCAGCTTGCTCAACCCGACGATGCGGCCGTTCGGGATGTAGGCGATGTGCGCCTTGCCGAAGAACGGCAGCATGTGGTGCTCGCACAGCGAATAGAGCTCGATGTCCCGCACCATCACCATGTTCGTCGCGCCCTCGGCGTCGAACAGCGCGCCGCCGACGACGTGCTGGATGTCCATCTCGTAGCCGCGTGTCAACCACGCGAGCGACGTGGCGACGCGGTGGGGCGTGCGGAGGAGGCCTTCGCGATCGGGATCCTCGCCGAGGAGCTCGAGCTGCCGGCGGATGATATGGCGGAATTCGTCGCTCGAGTCGCCGCTCTCGACGAGCTCGTCGGGCGACGTATACGAGCCGTCACCGGAAAAAGAACCTGTGTCGCGCATCGTGGTCTCCAGCGTGCCTGGATGGCTGGGTCCTGATGAGTTTCGACGTTGACGCTCACTCGGGCCTGGCCTAGCTTGGCCTCGCCAGGCAGCCCGCCTACGTCACCATCGAGGAATCCGTCATGCTCCTGGTTGGACTCACTGGCAACATCGGCAGCGGCAAATCGACGGTCGCCCAACTGCTCTCGGAGCGCGGGGCGACCATCATCGACGCCGACGTGCTGGCGCGTCGCGCCGTCGAGCTCGGGACATCCGCGTACGATAAGATCGTGGCCCGTTGGGGCAACACGGTGCTCTCTCCCGACGGGCATCTCGATCGCGCCGCGCTGCGCCGCATCGTCTTCGGCGATGCCGAGCAACTCGAGGAACTTAATCAGATCGTCCATCCGGAGGTCGAGCGCCTGCGTGCGCGGCTCGTCGAGCAGGCGCGGGGCCGGGGCGATCGCATCGTCGTGTGCGACATCCCACTGCTCTTCGAGCGGCACATGACGGATGCATTCGATCGAATCATCCTGGTGGACGCGCATCGGGCGATTCGTCTCGAGCGTCTGGTGGGCGACCGCGGGCTGCGCGAGACCGAGGCGATGGACATGATTGCCGCGCAGATGCCCGCGGAGCTCAAACGTGCGCGCGCCGATTTCGTGATCGACAACGACGGCAGCCTCACGCAGCTCGAGCGGATGGTGCAGGATGTGTGGACGGCGCTCCTCGCGGAAGCCGGCGGGCCGCGCGCCGCGGCCGCCCTTCCTTGACACTGTTTTTCAGCACGGGTAGACTCCGCGCGCACGATCACCTGTCACAGAGCTTCACCAGCGGAGCACCGTCGTGTCGGAAATTCCCAAGGATCTGCTGTACACCGAAGAGCATGAGTACGTGAAGCCGACGGACGACGCGGGCGTCGTGGCCATCGGCATCACCGACTACGCCCAGGGCGAGCTCGGCGACGTCGTCTACATCGAGCTCCCCAAGGTTGGCGCGACGTTCGGCAAGCACGACGTGTTCGGCACGGTGGAAGCCGTGAAGGCAGTGTCGGAGCTCTACTCTCCGCTGGCCGGCGAGGTCATTGCGGTCAACGACCGCCTCGACAAGGAGCCGGCGCTCGTCAATTCATCGCCGTACGGCGACGGATGGATGATCAAGCTTCGTCTCAAGGACGAAGGCGAGAAGAGCGCGCTGATGAATGCGGACGCGTACGAAACCCATCTGGGCAGTCATTAGTCGGCAGACGTCGAGCGCCAGACACTCCGCGTCGAGCACTCGACGCTAGACGGAGCGCAGGCGTTCGTCGCCAAAACGAATCGAAGCCTGCACGCCACAGACGACGAACGGCCAGCGCTTTCGCGCTGGCCGTTCGTCCACGTCACTCCGTTTTTCGCCTGCGTCCAACGACCGCGCCTCGTCGAGGGTCGAGACACTCGCGGCTAGAGAGTGCCTTCCGCGTTCGCTTCCGCATACGCGTCGGTCGGTAGACAGGAGCAGACCAGGTTCCGATCGCCGTACGCGCTTTCGACGCGCCCTACTGCCGGCCAGAACTTGTGCTCGCGAACCCACGGCGCCGGGAACGCCGCCTTCTCGCGCCCATATGCGTGGCTCCACGAATCGCTGAGCACCCGCCCGAGCGGATGCGGCGCGTTCTTCAGCGGGTTGTCCTGCCGATCAGCAATCCCTAATTCAATGTCCTTGATCTCCTCGCGAATCGCGATCAGGGCCTCGCAGAATCGGTCCAGCTCCGCCTTCGACTCGCTCTCCGTCGGCTCGATCATCAGCGTACCCGCCACCGGGAACGAGACGGTCGGCGCGTGGAAGCCATAGTCCATCAGACGCTTGGCGATGTCCTCCACCTCCACGCCCGCGGACGTCTTGAGCGCGCGCGGATCCACGATGCACTCGTGCGCTACGGTGCCGTTCCGGCCCGTGTAGAGTACGGGATACGACGACTCCAGCCGCTTCGCGATGTAGTTCGCGTTCAGGATCGCGATCTTCGTCGCCTGCGTGAGCCCCTCGCCGCCCATCATGTCGATGTACATCATCGAGATCGGCAGGATGCTCGCGCTGCCCCACGGCGCCGCGGACACCGCGCCCACACCGTTCGAGCCGCCAACCGTCACGACCGGATTGCTCGGAAGAAAGTCGACGAGGTGCTTCGCGACGCCGATCGGACCCATGCCCGGTCCACCGCCGCCGTGCGGGATGCAGAACGTCTTATGAAGATTCAGATGACAGACGTCCGCGCCGATGTCGCCCGGACGCGCGACGCCGACCATCGCGTTCATGTTCGCGCCGTCGAGATAGACCTGCCCGCCGTACTTGTGCACGATGTTGCAGATCTCGACGATCGTCTCGTCGAACACGCCGTAGGTCGACGGATACGTGACCATGATCGCGGCGAGCGTGTCGGCGTTCTCCTTCGCCTTCGCCTCGAGGTCCACCATGTCGATGTCGCCGGCCTCGGTGTTCTTCACGACGACCACCCGCATGCCCGCCATGACCGCACTCGCCGGATTCGTCCCGTGCGCGGACTGCGGGATGAGACACACCTTGCGCTTCGTGTCGCCGCGCGATCCGTGATACTGGCGAATCACCAGCAGCCCCGCGTACTCGCCCTGCGACCCGGCGTTCGGCTGCAACGACACCGCGGCGAACCCGGTGATCTCCGCCAACGCCTTCTCCAGGCGATCGAACATCTCGCGATAGCCCTTCGTCTGCTCGGCGGGTGCGAACGGATGAATCTTTCCGAACTCGGGCCACGTCACCGGATACATCTCGGCCGTGGCGTTCAGCTTCATCGTGCACGAGCCGAGTGGGATCATCGACGTCGTGAGCGAGAG
>Ga0070679_100001127_pt1 | contig 23335 bp, 33 predicted proteins | sample KBSC63BmetaG_FD_65652 | JGI IMG/M metagenome (GOLD analysis project Ga0070679, IMG submission 65652) | Corn rhizosphere microbial communities from Kellogg Biological Station, Michigan, USA - KBS C6-3B metaG | ecosystem: Host-associated > Plants > Roots > Rhizosphere | place: USA: Michigan... | reverse complement strand
TACAGATTGGAGATGTGCGCCAAGCCCCTCATCACGTTTGCGCATGAGAGATGGTACAACCACGCAGATCTTACTCGTGCTATGCGCACAAAATGATCTGACGATCTTTACCTTTTCCTCGTCTGGCAGCGTTTTTGGGACTTTGACTCTATGTCCTTGCTTGGAGAGCACGACACCGTACTCTACGTTCGTAGTGACGAATTGGAGGATATCGTCAATTTGCTCGGCCGCGAAGGACCTATGCATCAGCACCTCCTTTCCTTCTGCCGTGTTTCCAGTAAAGCGCAAGCATAATGAAACTCCAAGGAATATTCGTGTTCTACTGTTTTTTGCCTTTCCAATAGTCCGGCAAAAGTCCCATATGTCCCAATCGCGCGCGAATGGCGCTGGATTTACGACCGAAATGCTTTGCAATCTGGGCATTTTTCACGCCGTCTTCAAACATCTTTTTTAGTGTCTCATCGTCTCCTCTGCTCCAGGGCTTGCCCATATTCGGATATTTTTCCTGAAGCTCGGAAAGCGTGCCGACAACTTTTTCTTTCACGGCTTTCTTTTCAGGTTCTTTTGCGCCGATTGCGCGCAAGAAATTCTTTTCGAGCTTTTCACGCTCTTCGTGCGTGAGCTCCCGAATGCGCTTGAGTGCCGCGTCAGAACGAGCGCGGAATGTCGAGTCCGCGCGGATGATGTCCGGATGCAGTAAAAGCGCCCTGTCGTTAAATCCTTCAAGATAGAGCCCCGCAAGCGAGCGCACACGCGAGAGCGCTACATAGCCTTGTCCGAACTCGAATGCCTGCGAAAGATCGATGATGGCGGAGTCCAGCGACATACCTTGAGATTTATGCACTGTGATAGCCCACGCTAGTCTGAGAGGCACCTGTGTGATGCGCGCTAGGATTTTATTGCCGTCCTGTATCGTCCATTCAGCCGGTTCGACTTCAATCGTCTTTCCGCTCTTGGTTTTCACTATCGGATAGCCGGAATTTGCAAAGCCCATGACGGTGCCGAGCGTGCCGTTTACATAGCCTGTTTCGAAATTGTTGCGGGTAAACATCACAGCCGCACCTTCTTTGAGCGTTAACCGCTCAGGCGAGAGACAGTTTTCTTTTAACGCATTTACTAGAGCGCTCGCACCGCGCGATGCCATCTCGTAGACTTTCGCTTTCTCTTCGATTTTCGCGAGCGATTCTTCGTTTATCCTATCGGCCTCCGCATTGTGCGTATGCAGCCGTGTCGCAATGTCTTTGGCTTCGAGCCTGAGGCGCGAGCGGATAAGCTCTTTGTGCGCATCGCTCACCTCTCCACGACGTATCGCATTGAGAAGTCCGAGAAATTTCTCATCTTCCTGCCTGTGCTGTTCGGTCAGATAGCAGACGACCGGATTCGCTTCTTTCCAAGCCCGCGATTCAAACGCGAAACGTGCGCGCTGAGCTCGAGAAACCGGTGGTAACTGGAAGAAATCACCGACAAAAATGACCTGCAGTCTTCCAAAAGGCTCTTCTTCGCGCATCACCTGGTGGCGAAGCGTGCGCAAGACCTTGTCCACGCTCTCGAGCGTATCCGCATCGAGCATTGATATTTCATCAATGATGAGAACTTTCGCATTGATGATGCGCTCCGCCGTTTTTTCTTTGCCAGCTATCATTTCCACATCCCAATCAGAAATATGTTTCTTGACGCCGATCCCTGACCACGAGTGAATAGTCATCCCTTGCACGTGCGTCGCGGCAATGCCAGTAGACGCCGTAACAGCAGGTTCAATGCCACGCTCGCGGAGCCACTCTATATATCGATTGATGGTATGCGTCTTTCCGCTTCCCGGCTCACCGGTGAGAAAAATGTTCACGCCGAGCTTCAATATAGAAAGTGCCTCTTCCTGCGTCATAGCGGCTTAGTATACAAAAAAGCCCGGCAAAGTCGCCGGGCCTCTCTTTATTTGATTTCCGCGAGGAAATCCCGTTCCTTAAGAAGCTTGAAGCGTGGGCCCTTGTAATCTGGATAGTCTTTATGGTTCTCGACAGTTTCGAGAAACATTGCGAGTTTGCGTCCCGAGAGCTTTCCTGCATGCTCACCGTATTGCGGGATGTAGCATACCCGCAGTTCGTGGGTCTCGGTATCTTCCTCAACACCGAGGACGTGGTAGATATTACCCTTGAAATGCTCATAGACGCCCGGCTTCACGCTTGAACGATCTAATGTCATGGATCACTCCTTCTTTGAAGGAAGATAATTCTACATCTTTTCTGGAGCGGGTATTCCGAGTATCCACAGCCCGTTTTTGAGCGTCCGGCCGATCGCCTCTACGACAGCAAGTTTATGAGCGGCGGCAGAAGTGCCGTCGAGGATTTGTTCCTGCGCGTACCAGGCATTGAATGCACTCGCTAACTCGAGGAGGTACGTCGTGAGTATATGCGGCTCAAGATGCTCCACGGCGCGCGCAACTATTTCCGGAAATCTTGGAATAAGGCGTGTGACGGTATTCGGCTCTGCAGAAACATCAGCTTTTGCTTGCAAATCTCCAGCCCTCTCTTTTATCGCCTGCGTGCGAGCATATGCATATTGTAGATACGGACCCGAATCCCCTTCGAGCGATAGAGCTTTCTCGCGATCAAAAATAATATTCTTGCCTGTCGCCTGACGAAGCACTTGGTATTTGATTGCTGCTACCGCTACCTGCTCCGCAAGTTTTTCTTTGTCATCGGCTCTGCTTTCTGCCGCTCTTTCCTTTGCGGCGACTATCAAATCGTTGAGGAGCGATTCGCCGGTGATTATGTTTCCAGTACGAGAGGACATTTTTCCGTCGGTAAAACGCATCATGCCGTGCGAGCGATGCACGAGCTTGCCTGCAAGCTCCGGAAGTACCCGCTCCATCGCTTCGAAAACCACCTGAAAGAATCCGTCTTGTTCGCTCGCGGTGATGGTGATATATACGTCTGCCGGAAACTTTTCCTGTTTCATCTGCGCGAGGCCGATTTCTTTGGCTTCGTAGGTGGGTAGGCCTTTGGAGTTGATGAATACACGCGTATGCGAACCTTCGTAGACGACGGCTCCGTCGCTGAGTTTGAATATTCCCGAATGCGCACCGATCTGTGCGAGACCGAGCGGCGCCGTTTCACTTTCGAAAAAATAGAAATCAAATTTCGTACCGAGGATAGCGTAGAGCTCTTCGAAATGCGCAAGGGTCGATCTGCGGCCCTCGTCGTAGATGGTGTTTATCTCATCATTGGAACGATCATAGACCTTGGCATTTATCGCATCGATCTCTTCTTTTGCCTGCGGGTCTTCTTCGTAGGCGCTCGCACCTGCAGAATAAGCTTTACCTACCGCAGCGGCGTCTTTCGGATCAACGCCAAGCTTTTTTATTCCCCAAATGGCTTTTGCAACATGCGGACCTACGTCGCCCTGATAGTTTGCTCGTTTTACATCTGCACCTTCAAATTGAAATAGTCGCGAAATGCTTTCGCCTATCGCATTGCTCATCAGGTGCCCTATATGGAATTCCTTGAAAGGATTCGGGTCGGTGTACTCAACCATTATTTTCTTGCCGGAAAGCGCGTCGCCGCGTCCCCACATGTCTTCACTACGAGCAAACTCTATAGTTCCTGCGAAAATATCCTTTGTTAAAAAGAAATTTATAAATCCTGGACCAGCGATTTCTACCACTTTAACTCCTGGAATATCTCCAATATTCTCTTTAATCTTTGAAGCAAGCTCGAATGGACTCGTCTTCGCCTCTTTCGCCCATACCAAAGCCAGGCTGGAGGCCAAATCGCCGTGAGAAAAATCATCCGAGAAAGCTAAAGGAAGGTTGCCGGGCGTATATCGGATATTAAATTCAGCCAAAATCTTCACCAAAGCACCTTGAAGCGCACTTTCAATCCTTTTCTTAGTAGTTTCAAACGCGGACATATCCGAATTGTACTAACGAATCTTCTTCTCGACGATACGCCAGATCTGAGCATGAATGTCATCAGGGCCTTGGCTCGAGTCAATAATGTGCCCACTGACTTTCTTGGCGAATTCTTTGTAGCCTGCACGGACTTTTCTTTGATAATCTTCTCCTCGCTCGTCGAAACGGTCCTCGCCTTCCTTGCGGCCGGTGCGTCGATCTTTGGCGAGACCGTATGGTGTATCCAAAATGATATACAGATCCGGCTCAAATTTGCCGAGCGTCGCTTCGCGGCATTCCCAGAAAAATTTTTCCAGATTTTTCTGGCCTTCGCCACGCACCTGCATCGCAAATGTAGATGAATCGAAACGGTCACAGAAAACGGTCTTTCCTTTCATGAGAGCGGGCTTGATGAGCGCCGTCATATGCTCAGCCCTCGCCGCCCAGAAAAGGAAGAAGTCGGTGAGAGGATCGAGCGCGCCACCGTCACCGGCCTTGAGGATGTCACGGATGCGCTCTGCGCGAGGCGCGCCGCCGGGTTCTTTGGTAAAAACGGCCTTCTTGAGCCGCTTTTTAAGCAGCTCCATCTGGGTGCTTTTGCCGGATCCCCCCAGCCCGTCTATCACAATGAATAATCCCCGCTTCATACGGGGATTATTGCTCGGTTTCGGGTTTTGGTCGAGCCTTAAGCTGCGTCAATGCCCATGCTTCGGGCGGTACCTGCGATGAGTTTTTTGGCTCCTTCGAGGTCTACCGCATTAAGATCTTCCATTTTTTCCTTGGCGATGTCCTCCACTTGCTGTTTGGAGAGCTTGGCGATCTTATTCTGCGGCTTGGTAGAGCCCTTTTCGATACCGAGTGCCTTAAGGATAAGGCGTGAGGCTGGCGGCTTTTTGACTATGAAGGTAAAGGTGCGGTCCTTGTAGACGGTCATGACGACCGGCACGGTCTGCCCCATCATGGGCCTAGTCTGTGTGTTGAACTGGTTGACGAACTCGCCAATGTTCACTCCCGCGGGACCAAGTGCGGTACCGACCGGAGGCGCAGGCGTAGCCTGACCGGCGGTTATCTGCAATTTGATGATTTTGGTGATTTCTTTTGCCATAATTTCTCTTTCCGACGATTAAACGCGCTGTACCTGGTCAGCTTCAAGCTCAACAGGGGTCTCACGGCCGAACATCGGTACGAGTACTTTAACCTTTCCGCGCTCTTCGTCAATCTCGCCGACTTTGCCTTCGAGGTCTTTGAACGGTCCGTCAATGATGATGACTGCGTCGTCGAGTGCCAAATCTATCGCATGACGGACCTGGTCGCCGCCTGCGCGTGCAAGGATTTTGTCTACTTCTTCCTGCTCAAGTGGTACTGCTTGGTTTGCTGTACCGACGAAACCGGTGACCTGCGGCGTATTGCGCACGACTGACCACGCTTCGTCAGAAGCGATCATATCGACGAGCACATAGCCCGGGAATATCTTTTCTTTGGCTTCGACTTTGCGGCCGTTCTTAATTTTGATCTTCTTTTCCGTCGGAACGACGACCTGGAAGATCTTTTCGTGCATGCCGAAAGAATCAACGCGCTGGCGCAAATTGCGCGCGACCGCATCTTCATAGCCGGAGTACGTGTGTACTGCGTACCATCGTCTTTCTGTACCGTAGGTTTGCTTGGTCATAACAATTTATTTATTTTGCGTCTTAGTGGTAGTCGGAATCGCGACCGGAGTAATCGATATAGGCGAAGTGGAAGCTGCCGGCGGCACGACAGTCTGGCTCGTGCCGGTATTTGCGCCTACGACTCGCTCAAGTATACCCGTGAAAAGATAGTCGAAGAACCCAAGATATGCAGAAACAAATATTGATATCGCGACGACGAGCGAGGTGAACACTACCGTCTGCGCGCGCGTCGGCCATGCGACATGACGTAGCTCTGCACGCGTGTCTCTGAGATATTGGGTAAAAGATGACATATGTTTGTGAAGTCTAATTCAAATCAAGTGTCCGTCCAAACTGAGGTTTGTCCGGACGCCAAATATCGCAAGCGATATTTGGGTCTCCAATTTAAAAACCCCTCCCGGGGCTTAGGTAATAGTGTATTGCAGAAAGAGGCTTATGTCAAGGCATCAAAACCCGCCCGTTTGGGCGGGTTTTGATGGAATTTGTTATTGCTTACTTTATTTCGTACGTAACCGAGACGTTCGAAGTGATTTTGTTCTGCCCTGTCGCGATTTCAGGTGCAGGCGCTGCTGCGGTGGCAAAGCTACCGCTGTCCGCAGACATCGCTTTGCCGTAGTAGATGGGACCATTGCCGTTTTCGCTGAAGCCCACGACACGCACGAGCGTCACACCGAGCTCTTTGGCGAGTTCCTGAGCTTTTGTATGAGCGTCGTCTATGGCTTTGGTGCGTGCCTGCGCCTCGAGGGCAGTCTCATCATCTACGGTAAATGAAAGTCCCGAGAGATTGGTCGCACCTTTGGAGCCTATGCCGGAGAGGATGTCACCCGCCTTTTTCGTGTCGCGCACTTTTACCGTAACTGTTTCGCTTACGTCATAGCCCGTTAATGTCTGGCGCCCTGGCGGGCAATAGCCGCCCGTGCAGATCACATCGGTGCCGTACTCGTAATGCGGATTGATGCTGTAATCCGAAGTCTGGATGTCTTTCTCATCTATGCCCTGCGCCTTGAGATAATCCAGTATCGCATTGCCTTTGGTGTTTACCTGCGTCTGCGCGGTCGTCACATCTTTCTCGGTGTCCATGACGCTGTAGCTAAAGGTTGCAGTGTCAGGTACTGCAAAGACGTCGCCCGTACCGTCAACGGAAATAGTATTGCTCGCGGTGACACCCGAACCTATAAAGCTATATTGCTTGAGGCTCGACACTGCCAGTATGAGGAGAAAAAGCGCCAACATTCCTAGAGCTATCGCAGCCGCATTCTGTATGACAGGCGGCGGCACGATGTGAATCTCTTTCTTTTCTACATCCATAATTATTAAATGAATGAATGCCTAATGAATAAAGTCTAGCATGTATTGAATACGCGCCTGCGCGCATTTGGTAACAGCCGCGCTATATCCCCAGGTTGCTCAGGTCGCTGATGTTGCCGTAATACGACAGCAGCGGCCCCAGCACGAACGGAAGTACCAAAAGAGGCAGCACGATGACCGCGGCCGTGACTACGCCCGTCCAGAAAAAATATTTGCGCGTCTTTTCGGTGGACACGTATATGGCGTCTATTTTTTTCTCCAGTGCCTCGAGTTTCGCCTGTACTGGGTCCATTGCCTACATGGTAGCACGCCTCTGGAACTCCCTGTATTCGTGATAGACAAGAGCGACGAAAATGCAGTCGAAAAAAGTAAGTGCGAGCAGAAGAAGCGAACCTCTCTCAAGGACACGGATGAATTGATAGACGATGAAGACGCTGATGATAGCGATACCGGCCGGATACGCCCACACTTTGTTGAACCAAAGCCCGAGTGCAAGCGACATTTTTACGATACCATGCACAGTCAGGTAAAGCGCTGCGAAGAGGAGCGAGCTTTCAGTAGGATGCGTATATGCGCTCAGGTGTGTCACAAGGAAGTCGTTGGGGTTTTCTATGAGCTGGTCATTGGCGAGATTGAGCATGTACGGAAGTATCTCGTCCGATGTCGCGAGAAAAATGGCGAGGCACACTTCTAAGAGCCCGTTGAGGCCTTTGAGAATGACCGCCAGGAGAAAGAGCTGGTGGATGTTGTGTTCGCGCTCTGCTTTTCGCATAGTCATTCTTCCCCGTTAGCGCTGAGGCCCGCTGCATCGGAATAGAAAAGCCCGCGGTAATAAGAGAAGAGCCATTCTGCCAGACAGTACACGGAATACGTTATGAAGTACGCGGAAATAACGTCTATAGAATAGTGCAGGTGCCCCAAGAGAACCACGAACGCAAAAAATATTGACCATGAGAGAAATGCGAAACGCAGCCTCCTATCTTTCCAAAAAATGAGCGCCATCATAAACGGCACCCCGGTATGCCCCGAGAAGAAAAGGTCGTTGCCGAAGAAATATTTCTTTACCGTGATGCCGAAGTCGGTCACCGCGCGCTCCGGAAACGGCGCAATATGCGTGAGCGAAACAAATCCGGCACGGATGAAGAAAAACAGAGCGAGCGATAGAAAAGTAAACGGAATGCGGCGCGGGTGTGCGAACGATATCGCGCCGACAAATATTACGAAGAGGACTGTCCCGTATATGAAAAGGTCGCCGACATTGAGTACCGGGGTATTAGAAAGCACTATATCGGTCACCGGATTACTCGCGACTTCGGCGGCAAAGTGTCCAGCAAGAATGCTCGCGAACATGCTCGCCAAAAGTAAGAGGAACGAACCTATGGCGGCGATGCGGTAGTCTTCATGCGCATAATGCGTCTTGTATCTGCGGGCAAGCTCTTTATGCGGCGCTTTGTGCTTGCGCAAAGGGAGTTCGGCAGCCTGGTCGGACATACTATGTGCAGGGTAGTATACTACGTATTGACCCCTCTTTCCATGGAAATTCTTGGCTCAATCATTGCCTTTTTTCAAGCTACCAAATATCCGCTTATCTTCGCAGGCTGCTATATTGAGGGTACCGTAGTCATGATGGCGACGGGGCTTCTCTGGCACGAAGGAATCGTCAATTTTTGGCCTGCATACGTTGCGCTCGTGTTAGGCGATTTTCTTTCGGATTTGATGTGGTATTTCATCGGAAAATACGGCGCACGAAAGACGATAGACAAATGGGGACCGCGTTTCGGCCTCACGCCGGAGAATATGGCGAAAGTCGAACGAAGATTCCACAAATACCACACGCAAATTCTATACATATCAAAACTCTCAATGGGTTTCGGTCTTGCGGTAGCAACGCTTACGACGGCGGGAATGCTGCGCGTACCGCTTTATCGCTATGTAGCGATAAATCTTTCCGGCGGATTAGTATGGGTGTTCGGCATGATGATTGTCGGTTATTATTTCGGCAACGTTCTGGCGTATATTCCCGAGCAATTCCAGATAATCTTTGCACTTTTCGTGCTTGCACTCGCGTTCTTAGGACTCAAGTGGTTAAGTCAAAAACTCGCAACGAGCGACTGGTAGACTATATATATGCCTCGAATCTCAATAGTCATCCCTACCCTTCGCGAAGAAGGCTATATTGAAGGTACGGTGCGGCAGTTCGATAGGCTTTCTATCCCGCACGAGGTCATCGTCTCCGACGGCGGCAGCAAGGATCGCACGGTAGAACTCGCCCGTGCGATCGCAGATAAAGTGATTGCCAAAGACGATCAGCGCCCTACACCCGCACGTCAGAGAAATGACGGCGCAAAAGAAGTTCGCGGAGAATTCCTCTGTTTCACCGACTCGAGCGTGCGCATTCCGGATATCGAAGCATTTTTCGAACGTGCGATGAAAAAATTCGCGCTCGATCCCCAGCTCGTGGCCATCACCGGGCCGCAAAATATTTTCCCGGAAATAGAAACGTTCTGGGACAGATTTTTTCTTGGCCTGCAGAATCAACTGATCCGATTCCAGAACAACTTCCTCCATCGTGGAGCAGGCACCGGAAAATTCATGCTCATGCGGCGCTCCAGCTTCGAGAAAATTCACGGCTTTGACGAGGGGCTGGTAGCTGCGGAAGACCTCGATCTTTATTTGCGCCTTTCAAAAGTCGGGAAGACTCGTTATTGCCCAGACCAGGCAATACTCTACCCCGGCAGACGCGAGCACGGCCTCGGCTGGCCGAGGCTTTTGTGGATATGGACGACGAACGTGCTATGGGTGTGGGTATTCGGCCACACCTGGGTCAAAGAATGGAAACCCGTGCGCTAATTCATATTTTATACAAAGGCTTTACCGCAAGCACGTATATGTTGGCAACAGCAAAAAGCGCCGTCATCCCCCACGCGGCGTAATACACGAAGCCGAGGTTCATGAAAGCGAGAATGCCCGCGCACAAAAGAGCCCCCAAAAGGTCTGCACGGATTTTCCGTTGCAAAAGATGCGGATGCGGAATGTCGTAGAGCATCAGTGTGTATTTCGCCGCGGCGATCATGAACATGACGAGCGTGCATATGGCGAACTGCTGCGGCTGCCCAATAGAGGCCGCGATGCACAGATACGAAACGGCAAGAATGATATCAGCGAGCGCATGCTTGCCGTCTTCTTGCGGCACGATAGAGGAGAAGAGACGCACAGACGGATATGCGTTTACAACCAAGAGCGCGTAAAAGATCGCCAGCGGAAGCGAAATATGCCAGTCATACACGAACAAGGGCCATGCAATTATGCCCGCTGCCGTAAAGAGCGCTGTGGCAAAAAGTGCGCGACGTTTCGAATACGTCATACTTTGCGAACGTCTTCGTATTGTACCGTATAAGGTCTGCCGAAGATGACCGGCCAGAGGTAATTGAGGGCGTAGCGCACATTGGTGCTCCATATCCCCTCTTTTTCGAAACGTCGCGTCGATGAATATACATAAAAATCCATCCGGAACATGACTTTGCCGATCTTGCTCAGGCGGCGCGCAATATCGGTATCCTCGCCGTAAAATTGTATACTCGTATCAATTCCCGCTTTCTCGAGCGCGTCTTTGCGCGCTATGAAATTGCCGCCAAGTATCATATACCCGACCATTCTGTACACGACCGGCGCAAAAAACCAGAACGAATCCAGAATGCCGATCTTCCAACGCGATACGCCGAAATAAAAACGCGGACCGCTTAGCGCTACGATATGCGGATATTTCGCGAACGTCTTTTCCGCAACGGCGAACCACGTAGGAGAAAGATGATGCTTCGCGTCTATATAGGCGACGTATTCGGTTTGCGCCGCGGCTAATCCCGCAAGCCGGGCGAACGGCAGGCCTTTCTTTTCTTCTCGCACTACCCTCGCTCCGTGTACGCGCGCAACTTCGCCGGTACGGTCGATCGAGACATTGTCAACGACGATGATTTCACGCAGGCGTTCGCCCGCCATCTGCCTAGCTATATCGAGCGTCTCGCCTATTTCCGACTCCTCATTATATGCGGGAATGATGAGCGTGATATCCATATGATAAAAATCGGACGCAGCGTGCGCTGCTTTGGGATGAGTATAGGCCAGAAGCGCGATTTTTTCCATGCGGCAAAATAGCCGCGTTCCATGCGGAATTCATCGCGCGTAAATAAAATTTTGGGATGCAAACAAAACATCGCACGATCATTTGGGGGCTGAGTATCTCGATAGCGGTCGTTTTCGCTATTATCGCATTCACGCCGATTGCGCATGTAGAGACCGCCGCTGCAAGCATGAGTACTTATTACTATCCCAACATATCTCCTTCGTCTTGGTACATACTTCCGGGACAGACGCTAGGTTTCTCCGGCTCCGGCTTTGCACCGAACGAGACCGTGCACATACAAGGGCCAAGCACTGATTTTTCCGCGAAAGCAGATTCTGGTGGAAATTTCGCCGCTGTGCATGTGATAAAGATTCCCTATAGCTGGGAAGATTCCACGCAAACGTTTACGATCAACGCAAGCATAAGCGACAGCAACGTAACGCCGAGTCCGCTGACCATTACTATCGGCACGTTCTATCCGCAAATAACGCCATCTGATTGGTGGGTCGCGTACGGTCAGAATATTTCAGTTTCGGGCACGTCGTTTGCGCCGCGCGAACTAGTGCGCCTCTTTGTAAACGGCGCTCAAGTTGCAGAGCACAGGGCGGACGCAGCGGGCAACGTGACCTTCACCACAGCTGCGCCGAGTTCAGGCGATACCGCAACGCTCACCGCCACCGGAGCTTCGAGCGGGCTCTCGAGCACCCGCACGATTTTTCTGCATTCATAAGATTTTCGAACGGCTATGGGATCGCATCGCACTGATCGGCTCTTTTGTTTTGGGACAATCGGCTTCACTCACAATTTACTGTTAGAAGCGATACTTCATGCATGGCATCTCTATCGGATTTCAAGGATAAGACCGCCATTATTACCGGTGCTTCTGCAGGTATCGGACGCGCGACCGCGCTCCTCCTTGCAAGCATGGGTGCCAAGGTCGGAGCTATCGCCCGCGACAAAGAAGGCCTCGCATCCCTCAAACAAGAAATTGAGGATCTCGGATCTCTCATCGCCACCGCTCCGGCAGATGTATCGGATTTCGCGGAGCTCTCACAAGCGGTAGACAAGATTCAAAAAGAAATCGGTCCGATGGACATATGGATCAGCAATGCGATGGTCTCCGTATTCTCCCCCGTTGCGGATATATCTCCCGAAGAGTTTCGCCGCGTAACCGAAGTTACCTATCTCGGTGTCGTATGGGGGACAAAAATAGCGCTCAAACATATGGGAAAGAGAAATCGCGGCACGATAGTTATCGTGGGCTCTGCACTCGCGTATCGCGCCATTCCTCTGCAAGCTCCTTACTGCGCCGCAAAGCATGCGGTACATGGGTTTTATGAATCTTTATGAATCATTGCGCGCAGAACTCTTGCATGACCAATCGCATCTCCAGCTCATAATGGTGCAGCTGCCTGCCTTTAACACACCGCAGTTCGAGTGGGCTCGCTCTCACTTGTCTCATGAACCACAACCTATCCCGCCGATATACCAGCCCGAATCGGCGGCAGATTCGATTGTCCGGGCAATACAATGGGGAAAACCCGAGACTCTGGTCGGCTTTCCCACTGTCAAAGCAATAGTAGCTAATGCATTCGCCCCCCGGCTTCTTGATCGATACCTTGCAAAGACCGGATATGCGAGCCAAGAGATGGGCGAGGTTAGTAGTCCGCGCAGAGCAGACAACCTATGGAAACCTGTGCGCGGACACGCGAGGGTGCACGGACGATTCGACGCCAAAGCACAATTCTCACGTCTGCTTCTAGTCACCCAGGAAGAGCTGACCACGCTCATTTTTCTTGCAGGACTCGTAGTTGCTGCGCTTGCGGTCTTGATCGCAAGAGCATTATGACCGAAAGCGAGCTTCGCGAAGTAGTGCGCATCACCCTGCTTTCCAACACACGCGAGGGGTTTTCAAGACTCTTGGGAAAAGAATATTACTACATCCAGCCTTCGCCTACCACATATCCGTTCGAGTTTTTCTGGGACACGTGTTTTCACCTCATCATGCTCTCCCGTCTCGGTGAATACGAACGGGCGGTGCGTAATTTGAAAAGCACGCTCTCCATGCAAGAGCCATCGGGATTTTTGGGGCACATGATCTATTGGCACCAGGCTCTTCCGATGCGCCCTTCGGACGTATTGCAGTCAAAGCCAACCTTCAAGAGCCTGCGCCCGCATATGAGCGCCTTAATACAGCCGACTTTTTTGGCACAAACGCTCGAGCGCATATACGAAGGAACAAAAGATAAACGACTTCTCGATACTTTTCTGCCGTCGGTCATACGATATCATCGCTGGCTCCATAAAAACAGGAAATTCGATCACGATGGTTTGATCACCACCATCTCCCCTTTTGAATCGGGCATGGATTTTAAACCCTCATACGACCAAATACTTAGCAAAACTCCTGGTGTGCCTCTTCCGAGAGTCGCGAAAAGCAGTTTGTACTGGCGCGCAATCGGCGTGGATATGAGTAACTTTATGCGGCGGTATCGTCTGTCTGCAATTCGCAAACGCGGACGTTTCTTGGTGAAGGATGTTTTGGTAAATACAGTGTATTCCCTCGATACACTCGCGCTTGCACGGCTCTGCGCTCATGTAAAAAGGAACGGCGAGGAGAAGGAATTCGCGCACATGGGCAAATTGGCGACGGAAAATATCCTGAAAAAGATGTACGACGAAAAAGACCAAGCATTCTGGGATATCTCTGGTAAAGATTCTATAAAGATTCGGGTACTCACACCAAGCATTTTGTATCCGATAGCCCTACCCGATATACCGGAGACCGTCACGCGGGCCGTTGTCGAGCGGCATCTCGTTGAGGCTGGCTATTTTAAAGTCCCGTATGCGATCCCTTCGGTCGGCACAAGCGAAGGTACTTTTTCTCCTCTGCCGTCGGATTTTATTTGGAGAGGCCCGGTATGGGCCGTGCATAATTGGTTCCTGTACCGCGCACTGCACGTCCGCGGATATGCGGCGCTCGCTGATATGTTGAAACATTCATTGCTGCAACTCATACGCAAAAGTGGATTCCGTGAGTATTACGATCCGTTCACCGGAAAGGGTTACGGTGCGCCGAATTTTACATGGCCGGGACTCCTTCTGGATATGTAAACATTCACTGCTGCTTCACAATACCGCTATATAGTTCTGCTGTATGAGCATGCAAACAGCAGTTGCTCGTTCTATAGCGCTCCTTAAATGGTCATATGGCATCGCACTCGTGGTGATCGGACTTGATAAAGCGCTCCAAATCAACCTCATTACCTTCTGGCCGAAGTATATAAGCCCGCTTGCGCACACAGTCATTCCTGTTTCCGATTTTATATTTACCGCGGTACTTGGGACGGCCGAGGTCGTTGTAGGGATTCTCCTGCTTTTCTTCTGGACACGCTACATGGCCTACGTAGTCATCGTCGTCTTAGCCATTATTGCGGTTGACCTTATTGATCTTGGCCTTTACGACATTGCTGCGCGCGATGTGCTTCTCGCGCTCGGTGCGCTCGTTCTATCCTGGCTCGTGCAAGCAGAAGAGTCGGCTCGTGTATAAAAACGGGGTGGTCGACGCGACTCGAACGCGCATCCGCCGGTACCACAAACCGGAGCTCCACCAATTGAGCTACGACCACCGTCGCCATCTTTATAGCAAAAATAGCCCTAGAATGCGAATGATTTGCGCGAGTTAATGTATCGATTCGACGAGCCGCGATGATGAAGTCGCGTTTACCACATCGAATGAAATGCGCCCTATCACAAGTCCTGTCTGCGTAAGCACGCTCACCTGCCAGCGGCCGGGCGCGGGGTTGTTTTTGAGCGAATAGCCGCGATAGCCGCCGTCGCGGCCGCCGTTTATCGAAAGATTGAACTGGCTCACGCTTACCCAGCTGCGAAGCGTGTCGTCGTAGTGCTGCCACACGTAGGTGATAGGAGTCGAGAGTCCGCTTGGCGCGAAGACGGCAGTGAACACGTACACGTTGTCGGCGCCGGTGTTATGAAACGTCGTCGAGAATGGGAGAAACGCCTGATACCACGTGCGCGGCTCCCCCACGAGCTCATAGGTTCCATCGTCGAGTTTGGTGACGGAGTGATACACGCCGGCGTCTTTAAGCGCGAGCGGCAAGGGCGGGATGAGATTGGTGAAATACAGAATAGTAATGACAAGCCAAATGACGGCGATAGAGCGTGCGCTTCTGGTGCGTTCCTTTCTTTCTATCGCAGGAGAAACATGCGAAAGCGCCAGGAGAAGCGCCGAGACGCAGCCGATGGCAATAAGCCCGCTCATGATGAACATGAGATCGCTTATCCTATGCAGAACTACCGGCAAGAAAAAGATAAAGAAAAGAAATAGTGCGGAGAAATACATCGCGATCTGCACGGAGAAGCGCAGATACAAGTTCCTGAATCGTTCGTTGCCAATGAGAAGACATGCCAAGACCGCGATAAAAACCCATGTCCCGTAGAACGACGCACTTCTTGAATACAGTGACACGAACCCGCTGAAAAGCCCGCCGAAGGCGAATTGCACCGCGACGGGAATGAGTTGGACGGTTTTCAAAAGCCACGGGTGCTTGATGCGCCCCGCTTCGATACCGTTGAGAAGCATGATGCCGGTCGCAGCAACAAAAAGATAAAAAATGAGGAGTGCGTTGCTAGTCCATAGGTCGACGCGGCGCAAGAGCACGAAATTGTCCATGAGAAATCCCACTACCAAAGAGATCGGCGAAATGAAACGCTCGTACCAGTGGATGAGTTCCTCAAGATTTTTCGGGAGGTAGCGGCGTACCATGCACAAAATATAGCAAACGAAATCGGCAGCGGCGTTGCATTAGGAACATTTTCTGCATAGAGTTATTTATGGCATGGGGTACATCTGTATTCCCGGCGAACTTTGATAGAGGGTCACATGGATGCAAGCACGTTTACGGTGCGCGCAGCTTGTGCACTCCGCCTCGAAGCGTGGGCGGTGCGCAATCTTGGCGTGCCCGCCGTACGCGTGGGCATGCGATGCAGGCTGGGTGCTCCAGAAGGCAGAGTTATAGCCGTTGGCGTTGCCGGTGGACTTATCCCGGGACTGAAGATCGGTTCTCGGATTTCCGCGAACCATATCGTCAACGAAGAGGGCGAAACGATCTGGAGAGGAAAAGCGATAAAAATTCCTGGAGCGATAGTCGGCAAAGTCGTAAGTACGCGAAAGATCTACGACAGTCGGAAATCGCGGGAAGCGCTTTTCAAAAGAACCGATGCAATCGCTGTTGAAATGGAATCGCATGCGCTCGTAGGGCCGATGTATCAAGGATGTGTCCGAACGATAAGCGACACGCCCGAATGGCCGCTCATATTCTCTATGTGTGGCGGATTAAAAGCCCTGTTGGAACTGCGAAAAATACGTTTAGAAACTGAGCTCTGGTGAAAACCAGAGCTTTTGTTTTGTGCGCAGGGGGAGACTCGAACTCCCATGCCCTTGCGGGCGCTACCACCTCAAGGTAGTACGTCTACCAATTTCGCCACCTGCGCGTGACGTGCATTCTAATCGAGAAACTACAAAAAAACTAGTTGCAAACTAGGCTTCTACTGATGCAGTTTCAGTATTCTCTGCCGGAACCTCGGTCACCATTTCTTCGGAAGCTCCATTCATCATGCGCGTGCGGCGCAGCTGGCGGCGCGCTTCGCGGGCGACTTTTTCGCGGATGTAGTAAAGCTTGGCGCGGCGGACGCGTGCGCGCTTTACGATCTCGACTTTGTCTATCATCGGAGAGTAGAGCGGATAGATTTTTTCAACGCCGACACCGCTTGAGACGCGGCGTACCGTGAAAGTCGCTCCGGCTTCTTTGCCGTGCTTGCGGGCCAAGACAAGGCCTTCAAAAATCTGAATGCGGAATTTGCCTTTGCCTTCTTCGATTTTTTGGTGCACGCGTACAGTGTCCCCCGCTCGGATGTCGAGCTTCTTTCGGGCCTCTATGTCTACCGGCGATATAACGACTTTGTTCATACGTCGCGAGACTGTACCAGAAAAAGCCCCGCAGAGCAAATTTTGGCCAAATTTCGGCTTATTTAAGCGCTGTAATCAATGATAAAACCCTTGTATTGCGCGCTCGGGCTTCGCCACTCTGGCTGTACGCCATCTACCCGCGAGAGCACCGAACCTTTGTGGAGTTTTTCCAGTAATTTCTCAAGGACATCCTTTCTTCCCTGCGCGAGCACCTCTACGGTACCGTCCGGAAGATTTTTTACGTACCCTGTGGCACCCAATTTACTGGCGGAACGCTGCACAAAGTCACGCATCATGACCATCTGCACCCTACCTGAAACTATCGCATGCAATTCTTCCATACTCTGTGCGCGCTAAGGGATTCGAACCCCTGACCTTTGCTGTGTAAAAGCACTGCTCTACCACTGAGCTAAGCGCGCTCTTGCCTTCTCTAGACTCTGTGCCTTCGGTAGGAATCGAACCTACATCAACGGCTTAGAAGTCCGCGGCTCTATCCATTGAGCTACGAAGGCGTGAGCCTCATCGTAGCCGAAAAAGTGAACTTTTGAAAGTTAGCGAGAGGGGTCCGGAATCGCAGCACCGCCGGCTTCAAGTTGCTGGAATAAATCTTGCCGAGTCTGCAAACCTTGTACGATATTTTCTAATTGCGCCTTATTCAGATTTTGCGGTTGCGCATCAGCTGATTTTCCGCTTCCGAAACCGAAAAATGTCATGACGAGGAGATACGCGCCGATACCGACCGCGGCACAAAAGACAATGAACTCGACGAAAAGCATCAGGCGCCAGTACATGCCTGCCAGCGCGAACAAACGCTCCGGCTCTTCGCGGCCCTGATACGCCTTTATGGGAGTTAACGCGTCTTGGATATTCATGTTGAAAGTGCCGCTGATGTGTAAAACCTTACGCGAACGTCGAGTGACCATTGTGATTGCTGGTTCTTCGCATTGAGATCGATAGATGAACGCGAAAGGTCAATTTCCTGCACAATCGTCGAGAGCGGCAGCGTCTCGAGCGTTTGTGCGACGTGCATAACCGAACTAAACGTGCCGTCGGCATGCGCCGTAAGGTCTATCGCGTTCAATTGCGGCGCATTTTTCCCGCTCGCTTTTATTGGATTCGCACTTGTCACATGCACTGCCGTGCCCGAAGCGTGCACAGATTCTATTTGATTTACCGCCGTGAGAACGTCGATATTTGAGGCATTCACAAGCGCAGTTCTGTCCGATTCGGTCTCGCGCGCCAAGGCGCGCAGCTGCGCAGCTTGCCCTTCTTCCAGATTTGCCGCTGCAGCATCCGTGACATACTGCGCATGTTCCGCCTGCATCTGAAAGACGACGAATATAAAATACCCTACGGCGCACCATGCGAATATCGCGATCGCGAGCGTTATCCATGAACGTATGACGATGCGGTTCGTGTTCATATCAGAAATTTCCCGTGAGCGTGACCGTAAATCGTCCGCCTTGAGAGCCGAGAAGGTCGCCGACCGGCAACTTCACCGAAGAAAAAAGAGGGTCGCTCTGAAGCGTCGTGCGGTATTTATCCATGCTCGCGCGGTTATCGGCGACTCCGCCGATAGCAATGGTTGACTGACTGCCCTGCGTTGGCGCGTTATACACGGCGTTGTCGATATGGACGCCCGCGGGCTTTTCGGAGAGCGCGTCGATGAGCGCGGTCGTGGCAGAACTCGATGCCGCGGCAACAGGAGCCAGGGCAGTCATGAGTGATTTGGTCTGAGAAATATCGGCACCGTCTTGCTTGTCTTGTTGCGCCTGATTCGCCCGCGCGAGAGCTCCCGGCCGGGACATGATGAGCACGCCGAAGCTCGGTAAAAGCGCAAGTGCGGCAAAGACGGCGGCACCTATCGCGAGAGATGCGCCGGCGAGAAGAAAGCGCGCACGATATTCGCTGTGGATTTTCTGATGCGATTTTTCGGGAAGAAGGTTGGACATATCAGATACCGCGCAGTGCGAGCCCGATGGCGGTCGCATATTGCATAGAGGTGCGAAAATCTATCGGCGGAATATACGAGTCAAACGTGGCGACATTATTCCACACATTGCCGCGCTCTACCGGTGCCTGTACTTTGCCTGCGATAAAAGACGGAAGTCCTTCGAGATTGGCGCTTCCTCCGACCAAAAGCACACGGCCCACCGGAGTCACGCGATCGCCGCCCTGATCACGGCGCGTGTCCCAATAATGGAAATGCTTCGCTATTTCGTCGGCAAGAGCATTTGCGGTACCGGCTATCGCATCGACGGCACTTTTCACTTCTGCGCCCGTTGCTGAGAGTCCTTGTTCGTTCTTAAAGATTTCCGCTTGTTCCGGTGAAAGAGAAAGCTTATTGATGACTGCCTGCGTTATTGCATCTCCTCCGACATCCACGGTAGAAGTGAAAATGGGAATCCCGTGTTTGAGGAGGGCGAATCCCGTACGTGCAATGCCGAAATCAACCAAGAGCGTGATGGGATCGTTCTCCCCTGCCCACACAGCGCGCGCAATGGAGCGCGCTTCTATCTCCAATGATACAAGTTCTATGCCGGCACCCTCAAACGCTTCCGCATACGCCTCGACGACGTCTCGAGGGAAAACCACAACGCCGATCTCCATGCCGTCTTTCGCGTTCTCAGCCACGACATCAAAATCATAAATAGCGGACGACGGCGCGATCGGAACACGTCCTTCGAATTCGAATTCAATAAGGCGCATGATCTCGTCGCGCGCGCTTCCATACGGTACGGTCATGCTGAAAACATACGCGGCTTCTTCGGGGAGCGCAGCATGCGCCCGCTCGATACCGTTGCATCGTTCCTTGACGCTCATCAGCGCGACACTGAGCTGATGCGTATCGCGAATATTGCCCGTGGAAACTATTCCCTGCGGCAAAGGAGTCGAACCGAACGTGCATACTTTGTATTTGCCGTCAGAAAGATGCGTAAGCCCGAGCCATTTGATCGACGAATCGGAAATATCAACGCCCATGGATGCAGGTCGCAGCGTATGCGGCGTGGGGAACCACCTTTCAAATGCGCGCGAATAGCGCTGCACTCTCCCAGAGAGCGCGGTCAATTGCATGGGGAAATTATAACAGCTATTTAAGCTTGGTTCCCGGAGCTATATCGCGCTCGGGCTCTAAAAGCGCGACGCCGTTTTCATCCGAAGCTGCCAGGAGCATGCCCTGGCTTTCCACACCGCGTAGCATCCGCGGAGCGAGGTTAAAAATGTACGGCAATGTCTTCCCGACCAACTCTTCCGGCTTCTTCCATTCGGCGATGCCTGAAACTATCGTGCGGGTCCCTGCGCTACCAAAATCTATCGTGCATTTTATGAGTTTGTCGGCATTTGGGACCATTTCCGCGGTGACCACACGGCCTAGTCGCATATCGAGTTTTGCGAAATCGTCATATTGAATTTCAGGTTTCTCTTCGGGCATGCAAATGACTTTACTCTGATTTTGACTTTGCGTCGAGAAAGCGCTGGAGGATGATCGCCGCCGCGGAAGAATCATCGTGTTTTTTGCCCGGCGGAGCGAAGCGCGCAGCTTCTTGCGAAGAGAACGCTTCGCGTGAGCGGTGTATCGGGACTTTTATCGATTGGCTTAGCTTGAGGACGAATGCGTCCGCTTCCGGCGTTATTTGGTTTGCACCGCCGTCGAGTGAGCGGGTGTCGCCCACTATCACTTCTTCGATTTCTTCGAGCGCGATGATGCGTATCAAAATGACCAGCGCGTTTTTGTCGTTCTGTATCGTGTCGCGCGGAAATGCGAAAGAACCGGACTGGTCGGAGACCGCGACGCCTATCTGCTTCGTGCCGTAGTCGATACCGAGGTAGCGCATTTTAGAATTCGTATTCCTTGTCGAGTTCGACCCCGTAAAATCTCGTGCCGCGCGGCTCCAAAAGCGAGCCGGCCATCTGCGGAACAAATCCCGCGAGCATCGGATTCAATATCATATCGTGTACCGGAAAAGCAGCTTTGGGTTTCAGTTTGAGCGCATAATTGATGGCTTCCCCGAATTTCATCCAGGGTCCGGCAAGCGGAAGCGCCATGATATCTGGCTGCACACCCGGGTCGACCCCAAGCTCGTCGCCTGGGTACCAAAGCCTGTCAGCAATATAAAAACCGGTGTTCTGCATCGGAGGTAGCGAGGAATGAATAACGGCATGTGTTGTGCCGTGTCCGGAAACCGGAACCCCTTTTACCTCAGAAATGCCGCCGTCTTGTACTACTTCGTGCGCGATGCCTTCTTTTGCAAGGAGTGCGGCGACGCTTGTGTTGCAGAGGACGACCGCCTTCGGATTATTTTTCAAAAGCGCCTGCAATGACTGAAGATGGTAATGGTCGGCATGCTCGTGCGTGTAGAGGATTGCGTCGAGTCCGGTGAGCGTGGAATGTTTGTCCGCGGTAAAAGCACCAGGGTCGGTGAGAAGCCTTACTCCCTTCTCTTCTATGAGCATGCAGCAATGCCCGAGCTTTGTGATTTTCATGCAATGAGTATAGCAAATCACCCACTCGGGTCGTGGTGCGCGCATGATACTTTTGCCGACCCTGCAGCACGACGGCGCGAAGCGGAGGGATTTTCATCAGAAAAATCCCGACGGCAAAAGCATTATGCCGTGCCATGCAAGTAAAACGGGCACGGCCTCCCGCTTCGGGGTCTGAAGCGGGAGGCCGTGCCTATGGGCTCCGTAGAACTAGCACAAAGAACTACTTCGAATTACTTACTAGCGGAGTATGTAGCGCAACGATCGCCCAGATCAATCACGCGCCGCTTGTCATACAAGTATACTACAACTCCGTGAAAATATTATTTCAGAGGTGGAATTTTCCACAGCTTCATGAATTTCATTGCGTATCAGGACGATTTTCCATCGTCCGCACGCCGAAAGCGCGGATGGTATCGGTGCCCACAGGGTCGCCTATTACAATAACCATGTCGCCCGGCGCAAAATCCTCGCCGTACGGAAGCCGCGTCTGCGGCGTGAGCTCCACAGTTGAAGTTCCATCGCCATCCGCATCTACCATAACGAAGCCGCCCGTAGATTGTGTGATGATGACACCGCGATGCATATCGTCAGGGCGCGGCGGACGAAACGTTTGCCCGTACAAAAAGCCGACCGGAGGCGGAAGGTGTCCGCGATGTGCGGCGAATTCCATGCTTCGATGGAAAGAAGTCTGAGCGAGCACAAAACCGCCGACGAAAACAAGCAGGAGAATGCCGCCGAGCGACATGGTAAGCGGTGCACGGTATGCGAAAGAATATCTGCGCACAAGGATCTCCAGAATGAGCGCGAATATCGCGACGAGTACGATAAGAAGAAGCGGCGCACTACGCAGGAGTTCGAACCACCCTCTTCCGCCGAAGGCCGGCGTGTACAGCATGCCGCCTTCACGCAGAAAGAAGAACGCAAGCGATATCACGTACAAAAGCGCGACGATGAGTATCAATGCTCCGGCAGCTGCCAAAGCGCTCAAAAGAATGAAATGCCAGCGCGGACGCATCATGACTCCGCGCTTCTCTATCATCAACATTACTTTGTCTCGTATGTCGTCACTCATACATAGTTTGCCCTTTGGCTTGTTTCTGGAGCATAGCCCGAGCGCGGGCCAAACGCACGCCCACGGTGGAAACCGGAATATGCAAAATGTCGGCTATTTCTCGGTAGTCCATGCTCTCAAGGTAATACAAAATGAGGGGCTCGCGGTATTTCGGGTCCAGTTTGTCGAGATGCTTCTCCAATGTTTCGCGGGTGTCACGCTCGAGCGCGGCGCTATCAGCAGTGTCGGCTGCCTGCAAATGCGGGAAAAGAGTGTCGAAGTCGATGGTAAAAACGGTACGGCGCGATTCTCGTTTCTTGAGCGCGTTCACGAATTCATTGTGCGCGATGCGATATATCCACGGGCTAAACCTGCGTGTAGCGTCGAAACTCTGGAGGTTTTCATACGCTTTTATGAAAATATCCTGCACGATATCTTGTGCGTCTTCCGGGTCCAAGAGGAATTTGCGCGCATAGCGCATAAGTTTCGCTTCATAGCGCTCGACAAGCTCTCCGAATCTATTTGTGGCCCCGCCCTGAACCGCGAGCGCCACTTGTTCGTCTGTTTCTGCCATGGCCCGCAAACTATACCTAGGTATCGCTATTGATACAATTTGGATGTCTTAAATACTTCAGGCTTGAATGCCTTGAGTCGGATTATCCGCGTATTCATATGCGCTGTCCGCAACTCTTCTTCGAGATGATCTACGTACTCGCCCGCCTGATCATAGCCGAGCGCGATAATGTCCGGGGCGGCAGCAATGATATGTCGCATATGCCCCACTTCGTCGCCGAGGACCGTCTCATCGACTCCTTTGATCTTTTTT